>Ga0255220_1000534_pt1 | contig 15198 bp, 12 predicted proteins | sample Miss_Colum_RepB__FD_188423 | JGI IMG/M metagenome (GOLD analysis project Ga0255220, IMG submission 188423) | Freshwater microbial communities from Mississippi River, Louisiana, United States - Miss_Colum_RepB_8d | ecosystem: Environmental > Aquatic > Freshwater > River | place: USA: Louisiana...
GTGGGGACTTGTCCACTGGGCGGGGAGCCTTGGTTTGGCTCGGCGGTGTCGGTGGTTTCGGTTCGTCAGGAGGCACTGGCACCTTCGGCTCCACCGTCAAAGTACTGGGTGGGTTTGGAGGCACGACGCTTGTTCCTGATTCGCCGCCACGCTGAGGCCGATCGCCGGTCGTGCGTTGAATGGTGAGATTGGGGTTATCAGGCATCGGACGCGAGACTTCCGCCCGGCCGCGCGGACCGGTGGGCACGCCCTTCAGATCGGGAATCGCGGGGCTTTGCGTCGGATTCGGCTGCGGCGGCTGCGGCTCGCCAGGAGGCACCGGCACCTTCGGTTCGCCCGGCGGGATTGGTGCGCGGGGTTCACTGGGTGGCACCGGTGGCTTTGGCTCGTTGTTCGGGATCGGCGGCTTCGGCTCGCTAGGAGGCACCGGCACCTTCGGTTCGGTAGGCACCGGCACCTTCGGTTCAACGGGCGGCGGTAATTTTGGCTCTACCGGCGGAGTCGATGAACCTCCATTGCCGCCAATTTGATTCGCCGGTGGAGTTTGTACGTGTTCGTTATGCACCTCGGTCGTCGTGTCGGTGCAATGCTTGTTCCCGGTGGCTTGCCCGTGCGTGCAACCATTGGCCTGGCCACCCATGCCTGCGGCGGCGGGATGATTATTGCCGCTGTTATTTGCCGCGTAAGTTGATGTATTGGCAGCGAAGAGAATTGCCGCAAACAGTGCGATGAATTTCACGTGAGTTTTCATGAAAGTCACCATGCTTTCGAGAAGCGAACGAAAACGGCCGGATCATTTTTCTTTGTCGACCAACCATCTCTTAACGGAACCCCTAGCCAGCCATCTATTGCCAGTCTGTTTTTGAATAAAAACCGGGCGCCGATCCCGCTGGATGCGAGCGTTTTGGCATAAGCCACTTCCTGGAAGGTGAGGTGGGCGTGACCCACATCGAAAAAAAGATAGGGGCTCACAGATTGCAGCGTATCGCCATTAACTGCATGGTAAAAGCTGAACTCATGCGTATTGGCGATCCCGCGATTCCCGATGCCTTCTCCGATCGCATAGCCGCGTAGCCTGTTTTTATCGGATAAAAAGAACATTTCCAGTGGGTCTACTTTGGAATTTGTGTGTTGTCCAATAATCTCGAATTTGTATGCCGTATTGTTGGCGACAAAATTTGTGTGCCTAGTAAAACCGAGTCCATATCTGACATGCCAGAAATTCTTGTCGTAAATATCCGGGTATGTTGGGGTTGAGGAGTGCGATGCCGTCCCCAGGCTCAATGAGAGGCCAGCTCGCAGGCTTTCACCATCATCATTCATGTGGGAAAAAACAAGGTATGTCCGTGAAGCAGACACTCGACTCTCAGATTGAAAATCAGGGTTTTTTGAGTATCCATCCTTATGTTCGAATTCTTGCAATGCGTACAAGAAATTGTGTGCATCTCTCAAAATAGGATACCCAAGAAGCGCGATAACTTGATTTCCGCGGCCGACGAAATGATTGGCTGGAACTGTGCCATCAAATAACCGCCCGGTATGCATGCTTCCAGCGATGCCCTCGAAATACAGGCCGGCGCTTGAGAGCGGCGATCGATAATAGACAGTGCCTTGCACAGCTGACGAACTTTGGGAAAAGTCGTGCCCCAGAAAAACCCCGCCTCTTAAAAGATCGCCAGCGCGGACTGCAGAATTATATTGCTGGCTTAAGTAGAGGGATCCGTATTGACTATACTGCGGCATATTCTCGATCGATATCGAGCCGAACGACTTGATATAACGACCATGAACATGCAGCACATATCGACCATCGACATCTTGGTCGAGCTCGATTTGTGTGCGAATCCCGGAATAATCGGATGATTTGGTTGTGGAGATTTCCAGTTCTTCTTGTCGAACGTCGGGTCGATTCAGCAGGCCCTCGAAATGTGTCCGGACCAGATTGGCGATGTTTTCCGGAAAATCATGAATCACGATCGATTTGATCGTGTTCTCGCGGATTCGGACGCTTATTTGATTTTCCTGGTTGGAGACTTTCACGTCGACCAATGGATACCCGGCGTTCTGATAGGCACGCAGAGCCCGCGAACGAATCTCATCCAGACTCTGAGCGCCCTGAAGTCGGTCGATTAATGTGGCTTCGGGTATCAGGCTGCTGCCCTGTACCGAGATTCTGTAGGACGCCTGCGCAGGCGAGAAAATCAGGATCCAAGCCCACAGCAGCGACGAAATCAGGAAAAGTCTGGAATGCCCCAATTTACTTCCTCATTTGGTGCCCGGCCGGGAACCGTCCCTGGATTAGGCAGTTCAATTCCGTCGCCGGTGTCCGCTGGATTGTGCGCCCGATCACCACGGCGTCCAAAGCCCAATGCCCGGCTCGAGCGTCAGCTAGTTTCGATTTCTGTGGAAAACGCAGTCTGAATGCTGGTCAGACAGCACCCGGAAGACATCCGATGCCTGTCGGGATAGCCCGCCAGCCCTGGCGCTCTGATGGCACTGCCTTTGGGTGGCTTGTAGCCGGCGCGCGGGGACGGCTGAGGAAATTCGCAGGGCCGATTACTTTGTCAGAACCGTCCGTGTCACCGCGTCATCAAGTTCCAGGCGGCCGATACGCTCGTGCGCCCGTTTGGCCGCGACGGCAATCACCATGCCGCCGCCGGAGGCGAGGACGGCCAGATTCTGATGGCCCAGATGGACTGCTTCGTCCTCGCGCGCCCCTTGGAGTCGGCGCTATGCCTTCTTCGGAGCCTGGTAGGCGAGTCCGTGCGCCTTCTTTTGCGCGTCCAGGAACTCTTCGGCCGACATCAGCCGGGTGGTCTTGTAGCTTTTAAGGTGTCCGGGGGCATTGACCGCCAGCGACAGCGCGGCGGCGGTAGTGTCGTCCGGCATCACGCCGATCGCGACCACATCATGATCGCCAAGGGCGAAGTCAAAGCTTTCCAGGGTTCCGCCCAATTTCTCGACGGCGGCCTTGACGCCTGAGACACGGTCCTGCGGATGGCTGACGAAGGCAGCGGCCGCGCCGGAGGTGTACGAGGCCTGAATCAGATAGCGTGGCATGTGAAGGTCCCCCAAGTGAGATATTCAGCCTCTCCCGAAAGTTGGATGGGGCTGACGGCCGGTGCAGCCGGCCGTTTCCCCAAGATGGACTTCTCGCCGCATCCGACGTGACGACAACGTCAAGAGATGGTGAACTGTGTCGACACAAGACGAGGTGCTACACCTTCACGGCCGACTCGCGCGGCCCGTCACTGCGCCAGCAGCACTTGCGTCAGCGCATCCGGCTCCGAGAGCATCGGGTAGTGTCCGGTGTCGATCACGTGCCAGCTGCCATTGAGCAGGTCGCGGGTGCGCCGGATGTGCGCCTCACCCGGGTTGCCGGCCTGGGTGCAGTAGAGCACTGACGCTTTCCAGCCCATCTGCCAGAACCTGGGCAGCTTCACCGGCTGGTGAAACACCGCGGTCGGATGCAGTGTGAAGCGCTCGGACGTCCAGCGTCGGGTGGTCTCATCCAGCCCTGCGAGAAGCCGGTTCTCGGCGTCCTCCCGGGATGGCATCAGCCCAAGCTCGGTGTTGATTGCGGCCGGCTTGGGGACGATGTCGCGGATCTTCTCGCCATCCAGAAGCGCCAGCGCATCGGCAAATACCAGCCTGCCGATGCGCTCGGGCGCGCGCTCCGCCGCCGCCGCCATCGCCATGCCGCCGCTGGAGGTGCCCACCAGCACCACGTCGCGCAGGTCCTGGTAGTACAGCAGCTGAGCGATCTCGTCGCCATGGGTCTCGGTGGTGATGCCCGGTCGCAGTGAGGCCTTACGTTCGCCGCAGCCATCCAATGTGGGCGCGTACACGGTATGGCCGCCCTGGCGCAGGCGCTGCTCGATGCGCTGCCAGATCCAGCCTCCCTGGTAGGCGCCGTGAATCAGGACGAAGGTTGCCATGACGGGGTCCTCGGGTTGGGGCCTTGCAATGGGCCCTGAGTAAGGCGGGCTTGTTTCGCATGTTACGAGCGAAGGCTTCTTGCAACGCGGCGGAGTGCGCGGAACGTTTCATCCCGTGACTCGATCCTTGTTCAATATTCCTTATCTCCTTCGGTCGAAGTCTCGCTGCGCTGCACCGAAAGCAAGAAGGAAACTCAGCCGCACCATGCCCCTAAATTGCAGTTGCAATTGGCTGGGCCTGCAGACCCAATTTGATCTATGGCAGGCGAGCAAGCAAAAGCGCCCTACGATCAAGCCAGTTCGTAAGGCTGCCTGAGCCGCCAGCTTCGATCTTTCGATGTGCTTGGGCTTCAGTGTGTCGGAAATTGTCTGGTCGGCCATCGCGCTTCGGCGAGCGGCGGGCGAACTTGCCGACCGCCGCCTGGTCACGGGCCTTGTTTATCGCATCGAGCGGCTCGCTGCTGCGGCCCTTACTTGAACGGGCGATCGTCCGTGGCTTGGGTGGCGCTGTTCTGTCCATCCCAATCCACCCATTCACGGTAGACCGGGTCGACGCTATCGCCGCCATGGCTGGCGTTAGATCCAGCCGCCGGCGGAGCAGAGTCGATTTGCGCGGTCAGCTGCTCCACCGACAGGGATGAGTCCATCTCGACTGCACAGTTGCCGACTGGTTCGGGCGTTGCGCATTTTCCGGGCAGCTCGGCCATCGCCGGCGGGCACAGCAATAATGCGAGACAAAAACGATAAGTGGCATGTTTCGTGTTCATCGCGGAACTCCGTTTAAACCTGGGTCGCGCGAGGGTTGCGGCTCCAGGAAAGCGATCAGTCTTTCTCCCGATCGCCCCACTCGGCCCATTCGGAATAGGCGTACGAATCCTGCTCCGCTGACGCGACGCCAGCCGCCGGCGGGGCCGACTCGAGTTGCGCAATCATTTGGTCCACCGACGGGAAGGCGCCCATCCCAACCGGACAGTGTTCGACCGTCCCGGCTGCGGCCGGCATGGACAGGATCATCGCGAGATGGACTATGAGGCAACCGATTTTTTTGTTCATGATTGAGCTCCTGGTGGCGCCCGCGCCGAACGTCGCTTGGCGATGGTTTCATCCTGGAGACTTTCGACGCGCAAGAAAATGAGAGCCAATCCCTAGCCTGTTTGCTTCACCTTCGGGTTAGGTCCTTCGGCATCTGTTCTTGGACGACGCGAACCGGTGCAACCAGCGCGATCGTCGATCACTCGTTCGGGTGATGTGCAGGTCCTCGTGCACCCTGGGCCAGTCTGGCTACCGCCGCATTGACACGGGGCGTGTACTTGGCTCGTCACAACGATTTCAAGAACGCGATCAGCAGGCGGTTGACCTCGTCAGCCCGTTCACGTTGCACCCAGTGCCCGGCGCCCTCGAGCAGATGGGTGCCGCGCAGCCCGGGCAGCACCTGCTGCAGCTGCGCAATACGCGGCTGCATTCCGGGGAATTTCAGCACATCGTCCTGAGTGCCCGCGATGAACAGTGACGGCTGTGCGATCACACAGTCGCGCCATGGCGCCATCAGCTCGGATGTGAGCCGGATCGATCGGTACCAGTTCAGGCCACCGCGAAACCCGGTGCGGGTGAACTCGTTTGCCACGTACTCGAGGTCCTGCGCGTCCATCCACGGCGGCAGTTGCTCGGGATCGACCGTCAGATCGAGCATGCCAGCCCCAGGCGGCAGGATGCCGGCCACGACGCGACCGGGCCCGTCGCCGGACATGCTGTAGGTGATGCGTCGTATGCTCGCCGCTGGGTCGCGTTCCAGCGCAGCCTCAGCGACACCGGGCTGCTGGAAGTACTGCATGTAGAAGGTTGTGACGCCAGCGCGCTCGAGCGCGCTCAGCAGGTCGGTTTTTGACGGTGGGGTGTACGGGGCGCTCATGCCGACCACCGCCCGGAACATATCCGGACGCAGCAGCGCGCAGTTCCAGGCGGCCGGCGCTCCCCAGTCGTGGCCGACGATCACCGCGGATTTCTCGCCGAGCGCCTTGACCAGTCCGACGATGTCGCCGACATGATGCAGCATCGTGTAGAGCTCGGGCGCCTCAGGGGCATCGCTGCCGCCATAGCCGCGCATGTCGGGGGCCGCGGCGCGAAAGCCGGCATCGGCCAGGGCTTTCAGTTGCGAGCGCCACGATACCCAGCTCTCCGGAAAGCCGTGGCAGAGCACCACGAGCGGGCCGTCGCCTTGCGTGGCGACACGCATGCGGATGCCGCCGACATCAAGCACCTGCAGGTCGGGTTGTGAGTTCGTGCTCATCTCAGACTCCGCATCAGTTGCGGCAGGCGTGCTCCGGCGGCCGCGCTGCTGGCGATTAGTGTGCCCAGGCGCTGCTTGACCGCGTCGTTGATCTCAACGCCCTGCAACATCACGTGCTGCGAGTTGAGCCGACATTGCGACAGCCAGGCTTTCATCGCGTCGTGACCGCGCCATGCGGCCTCGTTTTGCATGGTTACCGCCCACATGCGCAGCCAGTCGAGCGGCACCTCGGGCACGGGCACCACATGGCACAGCGTATTCCTGGCTGCGTCGTCCGTACCGTGCGCCTCGACCCAGGCGATGACCGCAGCGCTGAACAGAGGTTGGCACCAGCGTACCAGCAGCAGGTTGATCGTGTCGTCCTCGAAGATCGGCAGTGTCGGCTCATGCTGGATCGCGCCGGCGGTGCAGTTGACGTAAAGCGTGTCTGGATCAGCTGGCAGCTCGCCGCGATCGAGCACCAGACGATTGGCTTCGATCGCGTGCACATGGCCCAGGCGCACGACGTCGCGGATGCTGCGCAGTCGCTCCAGCTCGCCGCGCGAGACTACCGCGCACCGGTAGGTGTTTGGTTCCACGGAGGGATCGAGCCGCATCAGCACGCCACGAGTTTCGAGGATATGCAGCAGATCTGGAAGGTCTTTCGCGCGCGTGATTGCGTCGAATTGGTCGATGCTGGAACGCACAAATGCTTCAAAGCCTTCGGCGCCGGTTTGCAGGTTGGCCCGATCCATCACCCAGGCGTCTCGCGGCATGATCCAGCGAATCCGCTCGGGAGCGATGCCCTGCTCAAGCAGCCAGATGCAGCTGTCCATCCCGGTCTTGCCTGAGCCAACGACTGTGTAGTGTGCATAGGGCCGGGCAAGATTGGTCAGCTCGTTGGGTGGCACCACACGCACATCCTCGGCGATCCGGTAGCGAGGCGCATGGGTGGCCGGAATTTCGGTGCGGGCATGGGTTGCGTTCACGAGCCGTTTGCGAACTCGGACCTGGAAGGTCTTGCCGCTGGCCAGCGAGCGCAATGTGTGCACGCCGGCCTCGCTGCCGAGCCATTCGGTCTTGGGCATCCACTCGACACGGCCGGACGGCAGGAAGCGATCGCGCATCACCGCGACGAAGTGCGCGAGCACCTCGGGTTTGGTGGCAAGGCTCTGCATGCCGGTGTTCGGCCCCCGCGCTTCGGTGGTGCCGGCGGCCAGCAGGCGCGAAGGCACGCCATACCAGGCAGCCGGCTGGTGCAACTGCACGAAGGAATACGCATCGTTCCAGTGGCCGCCGACGTGCGCGCGACGATCGACCATCAGCACGCGGGCCTGAGGGTTTTCGGTGAGCAGCGTGTCGACAAAGGCCATGGCGCTGGCACCGGCGCCCACGACCAGGTAATCCGTGTCGATTGGGTTGTCAGTCATGTCGGATGGTCCTTGTGTGCATGGGGCATGCAGCCCCGGGGCGTGCGCACCCTTGAAGTCTGGCTCTTCGGTAAATAGTGGCAGAAAACCTCAGCGCTGATCTGCCGTCGCGCGATGCGACCAGGCATTACACTGCGCAGAAATTTGCATCCGCGATCGCAAGCGTTTATCCGCCGGTTCAACGCGTGGCTTCGAACCCTGGATGCCTTCAAGAATTCACCCATCGACCATTGCGGAGCCTTTCGATGCGCATGCAAGACAAGATCGTCATTTTGATCGGAGCCGGACAGAGCCCGGGCCAGGGTATTGGCAACGGCCGCGCCGCGGCAACCCTCTACGCGCGCGAGGGTGCGACGGTGATGGCGGTCGACAGCAATCTCGCCTCGGCGCAGGAAACTGCCGATGAGGTCTGCGCGCAAGGCGGCAAGTGCGAGGCATTCAGCGGTGACGTGACGCGCGAGGCCGACATGGCTGCCGCGATCGCATTTGCGCTCGACAAGTGGGGCCGCATCGACGTGCTGCACTACAACGTCGGCGTCAGTCTTTCGGCAGGCGACTCGAAGCTGGATGAATTCACTGAAGAGGCGTTTGACCGGGTCAACGCGATCAACCTGCGCGGCTACATCATGGCGGTCAAGCATGTGCTGCCAGCGATGCGCGAGCAGGGCTTCGGTGCGATCGTCGCGATCTCGTCGGTCGCGGCGCTGTCGACCGTCTATCCGAATGTCGCCTACAAGACCAGCAAGGCCGGCATGATCGCGTTCACCGAGCAGGTGGCGCGCCAGAACGCCGAGTTCGGCATACGGGCGAACGTGATCCTGCCGGGCCTGCTCGACACCCCGATGGCGGTCGACACCCGGGCGCGCAAATGGGGCCAGCCGCGCAGCGAGATCGCCGCGATGCGCGACGCCAAGGTGCCGCTTCGCCACAAGATGGGCACCGCCTGGGACAGCGCCTACGCGGCGCTGTTTCTGGCCAGCGACGAGGCGCAGTTCATCACTGGCGTTGCGTTACCGGTTGATGGCGGCGGGCTGCTGCGGGCCGGGGATTAAGGCCGACACCCAACCAGCTGCGATCCGCGCAACCTGCTGAGCCGACCACAGCCGGCGCGAAGCTCAGGGCCGATAACCGACCCGCATCTCCCCGGGCTGCAGCAGTGGCGCCGCCAGCCGTACGAACTCTTCGAGTCGCTCGCGCGTGCTGGCCGGATCGATGATGTCCTCAATCACGAAGGCCTCGGCGCTGCGAAACGGCGAGGTCAGGCCGCGCACCCGGGCTTCGATCTCGTCGCGCTTTGCCTCCGGATCCGGGGCTGCCTCGATCTCGGCGCGATAGGCGACCTCCAGCCCACCTTCGATCGGCAACGAGCCCCATTGCGCCGACGGCCATGCGTAGCGGAAGTTAAACCGGCTCGAATTCTGGTGACCGCCCGCAGCAACGCCAAATGCGCGGCGCACGATCAGTGAGAACCAGGGCACGCTAGCCTGCGCGACCGCGGTCAGCGCGCGCACGCCGGCGCGCATCACCGCGTCCTGTTCGGCCTGCAGACCGATCTGAAAGCCAGCGATGTCGACCATGTGGATCACCGGCAGGTGGAAGTTCTCGGCCAGGTCGATCAGCCGGGTGAACTTCTCGGCGGTCTGGCGGTCCCAGGCACCGCCATAGTGATACGGATTGCTGGCCGCGAACACCACCGGCCAGCCGTCGACCCGGGCCAGGCCGCTGACGATCGCCTTGCCCCAGTTGCGGCCGATCTCGAACACCGAGCCTTCGTCGAACAGCGTGTTCAGGATCGGCTTGATCCGGTAGACCTTGCGCGCGTCGCGCGGGATCGCATCGCGCAGCCATTGCTGGTCTGCCACGCGCATCGGCGCGTCGCAGCGCCTGGGGATCTCGTGTGCCGATGCCGGCAGGTAGCTCAGAAACCGGCGTGCCGCCTCGAAGGCCTGCGCCTCGGTGTCGACCTCGTCGTCGACGACGCCGTTGCGCGCATGGATCTGGCTGCCGCCCAGCGCGTTCTTCGACAACTTCTGCCCGATTCGTTCGACCACCGGCGGCCCGGCGATGAACAACTGCGAGGTGTCCTTGACCATCACCGAGTAATGGCTTCCGGCAACCCGCGCTGCGCCCTGCCCGGCGACCGATCCGAGCGCGAGTGAGACCACCGGGACGCGGGCCAGGTTGCGCGCGACGTAGGGCCAGATCTTCATCTTGGGCAGCAGCGCATGACCCATTTTCTCGATGCTTTTGACCGATCCCCCGCCGCCAGTGCCGTCGACCAGCCGGACGATCGGAATGCGCAGCTCGTAGGCCATCTGCTCGGCCAAGATCATCTTGTCGCCGACCGCGCCTTCGTTCGCGCCACCGCGCACCGTGAAGTCATCGCCGATCACCACGACCGGCCTGGCATCGATGCGCGCACGGCCGAAGACGACGTTGGACGGGGTCACGTGCTTAAGTGCGCCTTGCTCGTCGTACTCACCGGAACCCGCAAGGCCACCGACCTCGACGAAGCTGCCCGCATCGACCAGTTGCTCGACCCGCTCGCGCACGGTCAGCTTGCCGTTGTCGTGCTGGCGCTGCACCTTGTCCGGGCCGCCCATCGCCTTGGCGAATGCTTGGCGTCTGGCAAGTTCATCGAGCTCAGGTTTCCACGTCATGCATGCTCCTAGTCGGTCGGTGTCAGCTTGGTGCGGTGTGCGTAACAGTACTATCGAACCGCTTGCTTGGCGGGACTTGTGCGTCATGCATGCCCACATCGTGCTGGCTCGCAAAACCCTCCTGGCTGGTCTCGTGCGAGGACGAAACGCTCGATGGCACGCTCACCAGTGAGACTCTGGTTGTGGCAGCCGGGCAGGCGCGAGCGTCAGATTGCCAAGCGCGCGTCCGCAGGCGCATCATGAAAAGGTCCTGAGCAGAGTGGGTTTCATTCGCGCACCGGGACAGACAACAACTGTGTGGTCGACAATGTTTCGCCAGAGGTCGCTGGACGGACGGGCAAGGCGGGCTGATGCGTTGACGCGCTGCGCGGCAGCCTGCTTGCTGTGCCTGGCCGTCGGGCTGCTGGCTTGCGGCCAGCCGGTGCGTGCCGGTGAGCCGGGAGCGTCGTTGACCAGCCTGCTTGAAGTCGCCCGCGCCGGAAACCCCGAGGTCGCCGCAATGCAACACGAGGCCGAAGCCGCGACGCAGCGCGCCTTGTCGGCTGGCACGTTGCCGGACCCGGTATTTCGCATCGAACTGGACGACATCACAAACGCGGGTTCGCCGGCGGGGCCGAGCCTGCTGCCCTGGCGCGTGGGCAGCACGAAATATCGTCTGATGCAGCCGATCCCATTTCCCGGCAAGCTTCGCTTGCAGCAATCTGTGGCGCGGGCCGAAGCCGAGCAGGCCGACCGGCGTGCCGCGTCGGCGTGGATCGAGGTTGCCGCCCGCATCCGTTCGGAGCATGCGCAGCACTGGTACCTGGTCCGTAACCAGCGGCTCATCGAGGAATTGATCGACGTCACGGCCTCGCTCGAGTCAATTGCGACCGCGCGCTACGCCGGTGGGCTGGTGGCGCAACAGGACGCGATTCGCGCCCAGCTCGAGCGCACCGTGCTGCGTACCGAACTGGCGACGATGCTCGGCGAGCGCCGCCGGGTCCACGCCCGGCTCAACGCGCTGCTTTCGCGCTCCTCGACGGCTCCGTTGCCAGAGCCTGAAGCGCCAGCGCCGCTGGCCGAACTGTCGCTGCCCGCGAGCGAGACGCTGATCGGACGTGCGCTGGAGTCAAATACTGAACTGGCCGCCGAAGGCGCCCGGCTGCGCGCAGCGCAGGCCAATCGCGAGCTCACCTACCTGAATCGCCATCCGGACTTCATGCTCGGCGTGATGCCGGTGCAGATGTCGACACGGATCACGATGTGGGGGCTGATGCTCGAGATGCAGGTGCCGCTGCAGCAGAGCTCACGGCGCGCTCAGGAGCGTGCAGCCGAGTCGGATGTCGCCGCGGTGCGCGAGCGCAACCAGGCGCTGTCCAACCAGATCAAGGCCGACATCGAGGCTGGGCTGGCCGCGCTGCAGGTCGCGCAGCAGACCGAGGCGCTTGCCCAGACGCATCTGCTGCCGCAGGCCCAGCTTGCAGTGCAGGCTTCGATGGCAGCCTATGAAACTGGACGGGTCGACTTTGCAACGGTGCTCGACGCGCAGCGCGAGCTCAGAAAGGCTCGCCAGATGCTGCTGCGTGCCAGGTTGGACGGGCATTTGCGCCTGGCCGAGTTGGAGCGGCTGGTCGGAGGAGCGCCATGAGTGCGATGCGTAGTCTGGCGGTGGCGGTGCTGGTGGCCGCGAGTGCGGCCGGCGGATGGTGGGTGGGCAGCCGAGACAGGCTCGCTACAGACGGCGCCGGTTCTTCGCAACCGACGGGCGTGCCCGATAGCCCGGGTCCGCGGGGGGGCTCCGGGCCCGTGCCTGTGGCCGGACGCAAGTTGCTGTACTACCGCAACCCGATGGGGTTGCCGGACACCTCGCCGGTGCCCAAGAAGGATCCGATGGGCATGGACTATATCCCGGTCTATGAGGACGAGGCCGCCGCCACGGATTCGCCGGGATCGGTCGTGCTGAGTCCTGCCAAGATCCAGAAACTCGGGGTGAGGACCGAACTCGCGAGTCTGCGCGCCGTCGAACGAAGCATCCGAGCTTCTGGCCGGGTCGAGGTCGACGAGCGACGGGTTTATACGGTTGCACCGCGCTTCGAGGGATGGGTCGAACGGCTCGACGTGAACGTGACCGGCCAGGTGGTTGCGCGCGGCCAGTCGCTGTTCGAGGTGTACAGCCCGGAGCTGGTGTCCGCGCAGCGCGAGTACCTGCTCGCGCTGCAGGGGATCGCATCGCTAAAGGACGCCGGCCCCGATGCGCAGGCCGGCATGCGCCAGCTCGCCGACGCAGCGCTTGCGCGGCTTCGTAACTGGGAAGTCTCGGCCGAGCAGATCGAGGCGTTGGTGCGCACTGGCCAGGTCCGGCAAACGCTGACGCTTCGAGCGCCAGCAGGCGGAGTCGTGACCGAGAAGAAAGCGGTGCAGGGCATGCGCTTCATGGCCGGCGAGGCGATGTACCAGATTTCCGATCTGTCCTCGGTCTGGGTGATCGCCGATGTCGTGGCGCAGGACATCGGCGCGGTGCGGCATGGGACCGGCGTGCGGATCACGATCGATGCGTTTCCCGGGCGTCAGTTCGATGGTCGGATCGCCTACATCTACCCGACGATGAATCCCGGCACCCGAACCGTCCCGGTGCGCATCGAGCTGCGCAATCCGGGCGGCCTGCTCAAGCCAGCGATGTTCGCGGAAGTCGCACTGGATGCGTCATCAGCCCGCCAGGCGCTGACGGTGCCGAACTCCGCGATCATCGACAGTGGGACGCGACGCATTGTGCTGGTCAACACCGGTGATGGGAGGTTCGAGCCCAGGCCGGTCAAGCTTGGTGAGCGCGGCGATTCGCATGTCGAAGTGCTCTCCGGCGTGACGGTCGGCGAAGCGGTCGTCGTGTCGGCCAATTTTCTGATCGATTCCGAAAGCAACCTGCGCGCCGCGCTGCAGGCCTTCGGTCCGGGCGGCGAGATGCGGGCACCCCAGGCTCGCACGCCGGTGTTTCGCGCCAATGGCATCGTCGACACGCTGGACGCTGCAGCGCTGACCGTCTCGATCAGCCACGAGCCGATCGCGGCGCTCAAGTGGCCGGCGATGACAATGGACTTCTCGCTGGCCAACTCGGCTCTGGCCGAAGCGCTTCAGGCCGGACGTTCGATCGCCTTCGAATTCGTTGAGCGCAAGCCGGGCGAATGGGTGGTGACCCGCGTCGAAGCGCGCACCGTTGCGCCCGCCGGTGAGTCCGGCACGCACAAGGGACACTGAATGATCGGCCGCCTGATCGCCTGGTCGGGGGCTAACCGCCTGCTGGTGCTGCTGCTGACGCTGTTCGTCGTTGTCGCCGGCGTGTATGCACTACGGACCACGCCGCTGGATGCGATACCAGACCTGTCGGACACACAGGTCATCGTGTACACCGAGGCGCCGGGTCAGTCCCCGCAGGTGGTCGAGGACCAGATCACCTATCCGCTGACCACCGCAATGCTCGCTGTGCCGCATGCGAGCACGGTGCGCGGTTTCTCGTATTTCGGCGCGTCGTTCGTCTACGTCCTGTTCAAGGACGGTACCGACCTGTATTGGGCGCGCACCCGGGTGCTCGAGGCGCTGAGCGCATCGGCAGGGCGACTGCCGGCCGGAGTCAGTCCACAACTTGGGCCCGATGCAACCAGCGTCGGCTGGGTCTTTCAGTACGCATTGCTTGCCAAGGACCGCACCTTGGCTGAGATCCGGACGCTGCAGGACTGGTTTATGCGTTACCAGCTCAGCAAAGCACAGGGCGTCGCTGAGGTCGCCGCGGTCGGTGGGTTCGTCCAGCAGTATCAGGTGATTGTCGATCCGGTGAAGTTGCGCGCCTACGGGGTTTCGCTGATGAAGATCGCGCAGGTGATCCGGGACTCGAACCGCGACGTCGGCGGCCGGGCGCTCGAAATGGCCGAGACCGAGTACATGATCCGGGGTCGCGGGTATCTGCGTGGGGCTCGCGACCTGGAGCAACTCGTGGTCAAGACTGAACGCGGCACCCCGGTGCTGTTGCGCGATGTGGCGCGGGTCGAGATCGGGCCGGATGAACGTCGCGGACTGTCGGAGCTCGACGGCGAAGGCGAGGTGGTGTCCGCGACCATCGTCGCGCGACACGGCCAGAATGCGCTGCAAGTGATCGACAACGTCAAGGCCCGGCTTGCGGACCTGGCAAGCGGCCTGCCCGAGGGGGTGAGTGTCCGTGCGGTCTATGACCGCTCGGAACTGATCCAGCGGGCGATCGACACGCTGCGCACCACGCTGCTCGAGGAGTGCCTGATCGTCGCGCTGGTCTGTCTGGTGTTTCTGATGCACCTGCGCAGCGCGCTGGTCGCGATCCTGATGCTGCCGGTGGGCGTGCTTGCCTCCTTTATTGCGATGCGCGCGATCGACATGAATTCGAACATCATGAGCCTTGGCGGAATCGCAATTGCGATCGGTGCGATGGTCGACGCCGCAATCGTGATGATCGAGAATGCTCACAAACACCTGGAGCGGATTGCGCCCGGACAGTCGCGGGTTGATGCGATCATTGAAGCCTGCCGCGAGGTCGGCCCGGCGCTGTTCTTCTCGCTGTTGATCATCACGGTGTCGTTCCTGCCGGTGTTCGCGCTTGAGGCGCAGGAAGGCCGGATGTTCGCGCCGCTGGCCTGGACCAAGACCTTCGCGATGGCGGCCGCGGCGCTGCTGTCGGTGACGCTGGTGCCGGTGCTGATGCTGGTGTTCGTGCGCGGCAGAATCCTTCCCGAGGCGCGCAACCCGGTCAACCGGCTGCTGATGCGCCTGTACCGGCCAGTGATCTCGGCGGTGCTTCGTAGAACCCGGCTCACGATCCTGTTTGCGGCGGTGGTGTTGGGTGTGACCTGGTATCCGGCGTCGCGTCTGGGTTCCGAATTCATGCCGACGCTGGACGAGGGCAC
>Ga0255220_1000539_pt1 | contig 15117 bp, 19 predicted proteins | sample Miss_Colum_RepB__FD_188423 | JGI IMG/M metagenome (GOLD analysis project Ga0255220, IMG submission 188423) | Freshwater microbial communities from Mississippi River, Louisiana, United States - Miss_Colum_RepB_8d | ecosystem: Environmental > Aquatic > Freshwater > River | place: USA: Louisiana...
GGCCGACCTGGTGACGCAATCGCGCGGCGGCGAAGGCGCGGTGCGCGAGCTGTGCGACCTGCTGCTGTGCGCCAGCGGCCACTACGCCCGGCTGCTGGCCGAGCACACCCGCTGAGGACCGCTCCATGAGCGCCTGGTGGAGCACCGCACGCCGACAGCTCGATACCCTGGCGCTGTACCTGCCCCTGCTGGTGCTGCTGGTGATGGCGCTGGGCAGCTGGGTGCTCTTGCGCAGCCTGCCCGACCCCCAACCCGACGTGCGCGTGGTGCGCGCCAGCGACGGCCCTGACGCCACCTGGGAAGGCCTGCGCCTCAAATCCTTTGGCGAGGATGGCCGCCTGGCACGCGAGCTGCGCGGCGCCTCGGGCGAGCAGGACAACCGAAGCGGACGCATGCGGCTTCGACAAGTCGAGTACCTGGCCTTGGGCGAGGCCAACAGCCGCTTGCGCGTGACCGCGCGCGAGTCCGAGCACTGGCAAGCGCGCGACGAGGTGTTGCTGACCGGGCAGGTGGCGGTGGATCACCAAAGCGCAACGGCCGTGCGCACGCAGCTGTGGACCGAGACCTTGCGTGTCTGGACGCGCGAAGAGCGCATGCGCAGCGAGGTGCCGGTGCGGATTGTGCGGGCAGGCGATCGCTTTGACGGCTCGGGCCTCGATTTCAACAGCCGCAGCGGCGAGTACACCCTGATGGGCCGGGTGCGTGCCGAGATCGCACCACGCCATGCCCGCGCCTCAGCGCCGAGCAACGCAGCCCCCGTGCAGGCGCCTGCCCCGTCGCCATCCAGCGCCAGCCGCAAGGCCAGCAAGCCCAAAGCCCAAGCCGCTCCCAAGCGCCAGGCCACAGCCAAGGCCAAGCCAGGCAGCAAGGTCAGCCCCCCGCGCACCGCGCCCAAACCCTGAAGCACCCCCCACCATGCCCATTGCCTTCATCACCGGCGGCTCAAGCGGCATCGGCCAAGCCCTGGCCGAGCACTACCTGCAAGCGGGCTGGCGCGTGGCGCTGGTGGCACGGCGCCTGGCGCCCATGCAGGACTGGTGGCACGCGGTGCAAGGCCGCCTTGGCCTGGCCGACGGCGCCTGCCTGCTGATGACCGGCAATGTGGACCACGCCGAGGACATGATCGCCTGCGCCGCCCAATGCGCGGCGCATTGGGGCGTACCGGACCTGGTGCTGGCCAACGCCGGCATCAGCCTGGGCGTGGACAGCGCGCAAGCCGAAGACCTGCCGGTCTTTGCGCAGGTCATGCAAACCAATGTGATGGGGGTGCTGCACACCATGCACCCATTTGTGACGCCGATGCGCTTGCGCGGCAGCGGTCATCTGGTGGTGGTGGCCAGTGTGGCCGGCATCCGGGGCCTGCCAGGGCACGCCGCGTATTGCGCGAGCAAAGCCGCAGCCATCGCGTATGCCGAAAGCCTGCGCGGAGAACTCAAGGGAACCGGGGTGCGGGTCACCGCCTTGGCACCGGGCTATGTGGCCACGCCGTTGACGGCGCGCAACCGCTATCCCATGCCGTTTTTGCTGAGTGCGCCCGCTTTTGCCAAGCGGGCGGCACGGGCCATCGCAAAGCGCGATGGCCTGGTCGTGGTGCCCTGGCCCATGGCCTGGGTGGCGCGGCTGCTGCGGGTGCTGCCGGATGCCTGGTTCGACCGTGCGCTCAAAGGCCAGCCGCGCAAACACCGCGCGCGCGACCGGCAAGAGAATCAGTAACCGCCGCCGTAGCCGCCGCCACCGCCTTCGCGGCGACCACCGCCACGCGGGCCGTTGCCGTAGGGGCTGCGGAAACCACCGCCGCCGCCACCGCCGCCTTCGCCCCAGCCGCCTTCGCGACGACCGCCGCCAAAGCCGCCGCCACCGCCACCACCTTCACGGCGCGGGCCGCCAAAGCCGCCGCCACCGGTGCGGGGGGGACGCGCTTCCATGGGACGCGCTTCGTTGACGACCAGGTTGCGGCCGCCCAGATTTTGGCCGTTCATGCCGGCAATCGCCGCCTGGGCTTGCTCATCCGAGCCCATTTCGACGAAACCAAAACCCTTGGAGCGACCGGTATCGCGCTCCATCATCACCTTGGCGCTGGTGACAGAACCGAACGCGCTGAAGGACTGTTCCAAGTCGCCATCGCGCACGGAATAGGGCAGGTTGCCCACATACAGTTTGTTGCCCATGAAGGGACTCCTCAAAAACCAAAGAAACGAGCGATGGAGTCCCGAAAGCGCACCTTCAAACCTGGAAACACCGGCTGGGGAAGCGAAACTGACCTGGTCACCGCAGACACACCCCTTCCTGCCAGGAAGGAATGACCCATTATGAGCGCTAAAGCTCGTGCGCCAGCAAGGGCAAACCCTTTGCTGGCGCGGTTTTGGCGGGTTTTTGCCGAAAAAACCACAGGCTTACCAGCTGCTCTCGCGGTCGGGCGTGGCCGTGATGCGATGGATCGACAAATCGGCCCCATCGTGTTCCTCTTCCGGCGAGAGCTTGAGCCCCAGCACCGCTCGCAACACGCCATAGACCAGCAGACCCGACAGCAGCGCCCAGGCCACGCCCATGGCGGTGCCGATCAGCTGCGCGCTCGGGTTGACGCCCCCGAGACCACCCAGTGCGGGCAGGCCAAAGATGCCGGCGGCCACGCCACCCCAGGCGCCGCAAATGCCATGCAGGGGCCAGACCCCCAGCACATCGTCGATCTTCCAGCGGTTTTGCGTGAGGGTGAACATGAGCACAAACAGGCCGCCCGCAATCCCACCCACCGCCAGCGCGCCGATGGGATGCATCAGGTCCGAGCCGGCACACACCGCCACGAGGCCTGCCAGCGGGCCGTTGTGCACAAAGCCGGGGTCGTTGCGGCCCATCACCAGGGCCACCAGGGTGCCGCCCACCATGGCCATCAGCGAATTGACCGCCACCAGGCCCGAGATCTTGTCGAGGGTCTGCGCGCTCATGACGTTGAAGCCAAACCAGCCCACGATCAGGATCCAGGCGCCCAGGGCCAGGAACGGGATGTTCGAGGGCGGGTGCGCCGACATCGCGCCGTCCTTGCGGTAGCGGTTGTAGCGCGCGCCCAGCAAGACCACCGCCGGCAAGGCAATCCAGCCGCCCATGGCGTGCACCACCACCGAGCCCGCAAAGTCATGGAACTCATCGCCCGTGACGGCCTTGATCCAGGCCTGCACGCCAAAGTGCTGGTTCCAGACGATGCCCTCGAAGAAGGGATAGAAGAAGCCCACGATCACCGCGGTGGCCAGCAACTGCGGCCAGAACCGCGCCCGCTCGGCCACGCCGCCCGAGATGATGGCCGGGATGGCGGCCGCAAAGGTCAGCAGAAAGAAGAATTTGACGAGCTCATAGCCGTTCTTTTCGGTCAGCGCCTGCGCCCCCACCAAAAAGTGCGCCCCATAGGCGACCCCATAGCCCACCAAAAAGTACGCCACGGTCGAGACCGAAAAATCGGTCAGGATCTTGACCAGGGCATTGACCTGGTTTTTTTTGCGGACCGTGCCCAACTCCAGAAAGGCAAATCCCGCATGCATGGCCAGCACCATGATGCCGCCCAGCAAGATGAAGAGCGCATCTGCGCCCTGTTTGAGTGCATCCATTCCTCGAATCCTTGAAAAAATGCCTTGTTTTGGTGCGTTTTTGCAGACGCACCGCGTCATGCACCATCAGCAAGCAAGAAACACGCCCGCGACCTGCGGCCAGCCCAGCGGCGGTGCATGCGCAGCCGCTGGGCTGGCACAGAACCCCGCTCATTCGGCCCAAACCTGACACGGGGGATGTTCGAATTGAGCACCATGTGTTTAAATGTTTCGTCCTCATAATCTTTTCATGATGACCACAGGAGAACGCATTCGTCGGGCCCGTCGCTATCGCAAGATGAGCGCCGGGCAGCTGGCCCAGCGCGCCGGTTATGCCGGTGCCTCGGCAATCACCAACCTGGAGAACCGGGCGACCGGCCGTGGGGGCTTTCGCCTCCTGCGCATTGCGCAAGTGCTGGACGTTTCGGTCAAATGGTTGCTCGACGGCCCGGATCTGGCCGACATGCGCGAGGTGCCGCCCTACGAGCACCTGCCGCCCCTGACGGCCCACGAGCCCTATGCACTGCCTGAGTTGCAACCCGCTTGGCCGTTCCGCCTGATCCGCCCCAGCCATTGGCATGCGCTGCCCGGGCCCTCGCGCGACATCATCGAGCGGCAGATCATGGGCCTGCTCATGGAACGGTTCTGAGCGCCCTCCGCGTTCGCGCCGTGGGTGAGGGATGCACGCTTGCCGGCAACCCGAGGCGTCAGTGGCACAGGGCCAAGGCGCGCACGCGCTTGTGATGCGGGTCCGCATGCCGTAGAGTCGGGCGCCTGCGCGGCACGTGTGTGGCCGTGCCCCAAGCTGCACCGCAGCATGTTCCTGGCATGTGCACCAACTTTGTCCCCACCCGCAACGCCGACTGGGCCCGCCAGACCCTGGGGGTCGAGCTCCCACCTGACCTGCCCGCCGAGGCCTATCCAGGCTCGCCCGCCCCACTGGTGGTGCGCGGTCGCCAAAGCGGCCGCCTGGTGTGCGGGCCCGCACGCTTTGGCCTCATCCCGGCCTGGGCCCGCGACGAGAAAATCGCCCGCCACACCTACAACGCGCGCAGCGAAACCGCGGCCCTCAAGCCCAGCTTCCGCAGCGCCTGGCGCGAGCGCCGCTACGGCCTGCTGCTGCTGGATCATTTCTTCGAACCGCATTACGGCAGCGGTCGGCCCGTGCGCTGGAAAATTGCACAGGCCAACGGCGAGCCCTTTGGCATTGCCTGCCTCTGGGAGCGCTGGATCGAGCCGAACACGCAGACCCCAGTGGTCAGCTTTGCGATGCTCACCGTCAATGCAGACGCACACCCCGTGATGCAGCAGTTTCACCCAGCCGGCGACGAGAAACGCACGCCGCTGGTGCTCTGGCCCGAGCAGCACCCGGCCTGGTTGGCCGCCGATCCGGCACAGGCTGCGGCCATGATGACGGCCGATCGGATGCCGCCGCTGCAGGCCGAGCCGGCGCCCCGGGCCTGACGGCTGGGTTCAGGGCGAAGGGGCCATCGACTCAAAGGCCGCCAGGGCTTCGGCGGCGTACATCAGCGCAGGCCCCCCGCCCATGTACACGCACACGGCCAGCATCTCCTCGAGCTCCTGGCGGGTGCACTGCAAGCGGTGCAAGGCCTTGACATGAAAGCCGATGCAACCCGAGCAGTGCTGGGTGATGCCAATGGCCAGGGCCATCAACTCCTTGTGTTTTTCGCTGAGGGCGCCGCTGGCCATGCTGGCCTTGGCCAACTGCGCAAAGCCCTGCATGGCCTCGGGCTGGCTTTTGCGCAGGGGGACGAGGGACTGGTTGATGTGCTGAATCAGGGTGCTGTGATCAAAGGTGCTCATGCGAAGACTTTCGTTTGGGGCGCCGGCCGGCACGCGCATGGCACTGGCCGGGCCGCCCCAAGTGTGCGGTGGTCGTGCGGCAGCAGGTTTGATGCCCATCAAGCCAGGGCCACTCCCAGCGCGAGCGCCCAAGCGGGCACAATCGCGGCATGACGCCTTCAACTTGGATGGCCCTTGGGGCCATTGCCCTTTGGACCAGCCTGGCCACCCTGGGCGTGGCCTTGTCCAACCTCCCGCCGTTCTGGCTGACCGGGATCACCCTGCTGATTGGCAGCCTGGTGGCGCTGCCCCTGTCGGGCTTTTCGCTGCGCCAGTGGCGCGTGCCCCTGCCGACCCTGGCGCTGGGCATTTATGGCCTGTTTGGCTACCACTTTCTGCTCTTCATGGCCTTGCGGCATGCGCCGCCGGTGGCGGCCAATCTGATCAATTACCTGTGGCCACTGGGCATGGTGGTGCTGGCCCCCCTGCTGCTGCCCGGGGCCCGCTTGCGGCGCCAGCACCTGCTGGGCGCCTTGCTGGGCTTTGCAGGCGCCGCCCTGGCCATCACGGGGGGACGCTGGCCCGATACCGCCCTGGCCTGGGGCTATGTGCCGGCGCTCGGGGCGGCGCTGGTGTGGTCGAGCTACTCGCTGCTGACCCAACGCGTGCCGGCCTTTCCCACCTCGGCCATTGGTCTGTTTGCCGCGGTCTCGGGCGTGCTGTCCTTGCTCTGCCACGCCTGGCTGGAGGCGCCGGTGCCGCTGGCCCAGGTGCTGCGGGGCGATGTGCTGTGGCCGCTGCTGCTGATGGGCTTGGGGCCCTTGGGCGCGGCCTTCTTTTTGTGGGATGCGGCCCTCAAACGCGGGCAGGCGCAGCAGATTGGTCTGCTGAGCTTCATCACCCCGGTGGCCTCGACGGCCTTGCTGCTGCTGTGGCAGGGGCAGCCGCTGCAGCCCAGCCTGGCGCTGGCAACCGCGCTCATCGTGGGCGGCGCGCTGGTGGGCCGGCGCTAGGCCCGGCCAGCGCCTCAGGCCGCGGGCATCACCAGGGCGGTCGGGTCGTCGCTTGCGAGCACCTGGGCCGCCCAGTCGCGCAGGCGCCGCGTATCTGACACCAGCAAGCGCTGCTTGACGGCCAGGATTTGCGAGGGATGCATCGAGAAGCTGCGCAGGCCCAGGCCCAGCAGCAGGCGCGTCATCAGCGGGTCGCCCGCCATCTCGCCGCACACCGTCACGCCCTTGCCCGCGGCCTGCGCCTGGGCAATGGTCTGCGCCACCAGTTGCAAGACCGCCGGGTGCAGCGGATCGTACAGATGGGCCACGCTCTCGTCGGCGCGGTCGATGGCCAGGGTGTACTGGATCAGGTCGTTGGTGCCAATCGACAGAAAGTCAAAGTGGCGCAAAAACAGCGGCAGGCTGAGCGCCGCGGCCGGCACCTCGATCATGGCCCCCACCTGCACCGGGCCGTGCACCTTGCCGCGCCGATCGAGCTCGGCGCGCGCCTGCGCCAGCAGGTCCAGCGTGGCGCGGATCTCGCTGGCGTGCGCCAGCATGGGAATGAGCACATGCACCTGCCCGTGCGCCGCCGCCCGCAAGATCGCGCGCAGCTGCGTGAGGAACATGCCCGGGTCGGCCAGGCTCCAGCGAATGGCGCGCAGGCCCAGCGCGGGGTTCAGGTGGGCGTCGTCGTGGCGGGTATCGTCCAGCGGTTTGTCGGCGCCCACATCCACCGTGCGAATGGTCACCGGGAGGCCGTTCATGCCCTCGACCGCGCGGCGATAAGCCTGGTACTGCTCTTCTTCGTCGGGCAAATGGCCCTGGCGACCCATGAACAGGAATTCGGTGCGAAACAGGCCCACGCCCACGGCGCTGGCCGCCAGCGCGGTCTGGGTGTCCTCGGGCATTTCGATATTGGCCAGCAACTCGATGCGCTGACCGTCCAGCGTGAGCGCCGGCGTGTGCTTCAGGCGCGCCAGGCGCTCGCGCTCGACCGTGGCCTGGCGCTGCTTGAAGCTGTACTCGGCCAGCACCATGGGCGAGGGGTCGACGATCACGATGCCGGCATCGCCATCGATGATCACCCAGTCGTCCTGGCGCACCAGCTGGCTGGCCGTGCGCGCGCCCACCACCGCAGGAATATCGAGGCTGCGCGCCACGATGGCCGTGTGCGAGGTCTTGCCCCCCACATCGGTCACAAAGCCAGCGAACACGCTTTGCTTGAACTGCAGCATGTCCGCGGGCGAGAGGTCGTGCGCCACCAGCACCAGCGGCACGTCGGTGTCGCCCAGCTGCAGCTCTTGCTGGGGCCGCTTGACCTGCGGCAGGCGCGCCAGCGGCGAGACAATGCCCTTGAGGGCTTGCAGCACCCGCTCGGCCACCTGCTCCATGTCGGCCACCCGCTCGCGCAGGTAGGGGTCTTCCATTTCCTCGAACTGGCGACCAATCACCTCGAGCTGGCTGGTCAGCGCCCATTCGGCGTTGTAGAGGCGGCCGGCAATCCATTCGCTCACACCCCGCGCCAGTTCCTCGTCTTGCAAGAGCATCAGGTGCACATCGAGCAGCGCGCTCAGCTCCTGCGGCACATCGGCGGGCAGGTCTTTCTGCATGCGCTGCAGCTCCTCGACCACCTGGTCGCGCGCCAGGCGCAGGCGCTCGACCTCTTGTGCGACCTGGTCGGGGCCGATGAAGTAGTGCGCCACATCGACACGGCTGGAGGCCACCAGCACGGCACGCCCGATGGCGATGCCGCGTGCGACCGCCAGACCGTGCACGGAAAAGGTCATGGCTTATTCGCCCTCGCCAAACTTGTCGGCCATCAGGGCCAGCAGCGCATCGAGCGCCTCCTGCTCGCGCTCGCCCACCGTCTCGAGGGTGACGGTACTGCCCAGGCCCGCGGCCAACATCATCACGCCCATGATGCTTTTGGCGTTGACGCGCCGCTCGCCCTTGCTGATCCATACCTCGCAGGGAAAGCTGCCGGCGAGCTTGGTCAGCTTGGCCGACGCGCGGGCATGCAGGCCGAGCTTATTGCTGATGGTCGTGTGCGCCTGGGGCATGGGGTTTTCCAATCTGGTTCTGGGGTGCGGCGCGCCCAACAGGCATGATGCCCTGGGTGCCGCCGCTTTGCGCCCGGCTGGCCAGGGCCTCCAGGCTTTCGTGTCGATAGCAGACGCTGCGCAGCAGCATGGGCAGGTTGGCCCCCGTCACCAGGCGGGTGTCCACCCCGTCGTTGAGCTGGCGCGCCACATTGCAGGGCGTGGCGCCAAACACGTCGGTGAGCAAGAGCACGCCCTCGGCCTGCATCTGCTGCATGGCCGCGCGGGCGCGGCGGATCACCTGCTGCGGGTCTTCGTCGGCCACCACGTCGATGGCCTGCACACCGCTGGCGCAGTCCGGAAAGACGTGCAGGGCGCAGTCGCGCAGCGCGCTGGCCAGCGGGGTGTGGGCGATGAGCAGGATGCCGTTCATGAGTCCCGATTATGGCGCGTGCTCCGCACAAAATGCAGCCAGCTGAGCAGGGCCACCAGCGCATAGATCCCCATCGCGAATTGGTAGGCCTGCGCGGTCTCCATGCCCATGCGACGGCCCAGGTCCACCGCCAGGCCAATGCCCCACTGCACCACAAAGATGCCGGCAAAGATCACCAGGTTGAAGGCCGACAGCGCCCGGCCGGCCAGGTGCGAGGGATAGGCCATGCCGACCGCTGGCTGGGCCAGCGAGGTGAAGGTGTTGGCCACGCAGTACAGGGCCAGCACCAGGGCGGAGGCGGCGCCCAGGCCGGGGCCGACCAGCACCAGCACGCCCAGCAGCACAAAGGCCAGGGGTTGGCCCACCACCATGAGGCGGTTGGCGCTCCAGCCGCGGCGCGCCAGTCCCGGCGTGAGCAGGCCCCACAGCCAGAACGCCCCCAGCATGGCCAGGTTGATCAGGAACAGGCCGCCGGCCGCCGACGCGGGGCTCCAGCCCGCCACCTGCGTGAGCCAGGGCCCCGCCCACAGGGTCTGGATGGCGACCATGCCGCCATAGGTGAAAAAGCCCAGCGGCGTCAGGTGCCAGAAATAGGGGTTGCGCCAGATGGCCCGGTAGCTGCCATCGTCGTCGGCCTGCGCCGCCGTGGCCGGCAGGCGCTCCCAGCGCGGCACCAGCAGGGCAATCAGCAACATCGCCAGCGCCACCAGCACGCCCAGCGCCACAAACATCGGGCGCCAGCCCCAAATGGGCAGCAGCCATTGCACGGGCAGGGTCGAGGCCAGCATGCCCAGCGAGCCGGTCATCAGCATCCAGGCGTTGGCACGCAGCTGAAAGCCCGGGTCAAACCAGCGCCGATAGCCGGTGAGCGGCGCCATCAGGCAGGCGCTCAGGCCCACGCCGCACAGCACCCGCGCCAGCAGAAGACCGGCAAAGCTGTCGGCCGCCGCAAAGGCCAGGCAACCGACCACCGCCACGCTCAAGAAGGCGATGATCACGCGACTCGGACCGTGCCGGTCCAGCCAGCGCCCCAGTGGCAGCTGGGTGAGCGAGAAGCCCAGGAAATAGCCGCCGGCCAGCAGGCCCAGATCGGCCGCCTGCACCCCCAGCTCGCTCACAAAATTGGGCGATAGGGTGGCGGTGATCGCCCGGATCAGGGCCGACAGAAAGTAGGCCAGGGCAAAACAGAAGAACACCACCACGGTGCGGGCAAGACTCAGCCGGATGGGGGTGGGGCTCATGGACGCAGGCTTTCAAAAAAAGTGTCGATCAAGGACGCATCGGCTTGGGTGGGGCGCTTGGCGGGCGGCTGGTAGACGGCGGCGTGCACCAGGTGCAACTGGCCATCAGAGAGCCAGGCCCCCCACACGCCATCGAACTGCACCGGCTGCCCCTTGGCGTCGCGCCCCTGCCAGCGCACCCGCTGGGCCCCCGGCACATTCAGCATGCCGCGCGGCACCCAGGCCTGCGCGGACTGCCCAGCCGGCGTGGTTTGCAGCCGCGCCGCGCTGGCCTGCTGCCAGCCTTGCAAAATGGCCGCCACATCGTCGCCGGCCTGCAAGCGCGCGGTGGTCAGCGTCAGCATGGCCGAGCCGCTTTCACAACCGGCCACCTGCAAGGGAACCATGCGCTGGCCCAGGGGGACCTCGCGCGTGGTGCGGTCGGGTTTGCAGGGCAATTGGGCCTTGAGGCCCGGCACCTCGAGGGCCACATCGCGCCAGTCCTGGCTGGGGCTGCAAGCGGCCAAACCGGCCAGGACGGGCCAGAGCAAGAATGAATCAAAACGCATGCCGCATTATGGCGACAGTGCGGGATTGGGTTTTTGCGACAATCCTTGCATGAACGCATTGAATGGCATTCGGGTCCTGGACCTCTCGCGCGTGCTCGCAGGTCCCTGGTGCACCCAAAACCTCGCCGACCTCGGCGCCGACGTGATCAAGATCGAACGCCCGGGCAGCGGTGACGACACCCGCGGCTGGGGCCCCCCGTTCCTGCAGGACGCACAGGGCCAGGACACCCGCGAAGCGGCCTATTACCTGGGCGCCAACCGCAACAAACGCTCGGTCACCTGCGACATTGCGCGGCCCGAAGGCCAGGCCCTGATTCGCGCCCTGGTGCCGCATTGCGACGTGTTTGTCGAGAACTTCAAGGTGGGCGACATGGCGCGCTATGGGCTCGATTACGCCAGCCTCAAAGCCCTTAACCCGCGCCTGGTTTATTGCAGCATCACCGGCTTTGGCCAGACGGGCCCCTACAGCGACCGCGCGGGCTACGACTACGCCATCCAGGGCATGGGCGGGCTCATGAGCGTGACCGGCGAGCGTGACGACCTGGGCGGCGGCCCACAAAAAGTGGGGGTGGCGGTGGCCGATCTGTTCACTGGCATGTACGCCACGGTGGGGATTCTGGCGGCGCTGCGCCACGCCGAGCGCACCGGCGAGGGGCAATATGTGGACATGGCCCTGCTCGACACCCAGGTGGCCATGCTGGCCAATCTGGGCGCCAACTATTTGGTGAGCGGGCGTGTGCCCGGCCGTGCCGGCAATGCGCATGTGAACATCGTCCCGTACCAGGTGTTCGAGGTGAAGGCGCCGGCCGGTGCCGCACCCGATGCGCGCGACCACCTGATCCTGGCGGTGGGCAACGACGGCCAGTTCGCCAAGTTCTGCGAGGTGGCCGGCCACCCGGAACTGGCCCAGGACGAGCGCTTTGTGCGCAATGCCGACCGGGTCCGCCACCGCGCGGTGCTGGTGCCCCTGCTCGAGCAGATCATGATGCGACGAACCAAGGCCGAGTGGCTGCCTGCCCTGGAGGCCGCCAAGGTGCCCTGCGGCGCGATCAACCACCTGGGCGAGGTCTTTGCCGACCCGCATGTGCAAGCGCGCGAGATGGTGCAAACCTGGGCGCACCCGGTGCGTCCGGACCTGCGCCTGGTGGCCAGCCCCCTCAAGATGAGCGCCACCCCGGTGCGCCAGGACCTGCCGCCGCCCCTGCTCGGCCAGCACACCGAGGAGGTGCTGCGCGAGCTGCTGGGCCAGGACGACGCCGCGCTGTCGCAGCTGCGCGCGCAAGGCATCGTCTGAGCCGCGTGCGGTCATTGCGCCCCCGCTGGCCGCAGGGGGCGGCACTGCCTACAATCGGGGCATGAACCGCCAACAGTTTCTGGGCTTGGGCCTGCTGGCGCTGTCGTCTGCATGGTTGGGCGGCTGCGCGCAGGAGACCGCGCCCAACACCCCCTTTGTGCTGCTCGACGGCAGCCGCGTCAGCACGCAGGACCTGCGTGGCAAGGTGGCGCTGGTCAACTTCTGGGCCACCAGCTGCACCTCGTGCGTGGCCGAGATGCCCGAGATGATCACCACCTACCAGAAGTTCCAGCCGCGCGGCTACGAGATGCTGGCGGTGGCCATGAGTTACGACCCGCCCGCCTATGTGGTGAACTTTGCGCAGACGCGCCAGCTGCCCTTCAAGGTGGCGATCGACAACACCGGGGCGAATGCCCGTGAGTGGGGCGATGTCAAGCTCACCCCAACCACTTTTTTGCTCGACAAGCAGGGCCGCATCGTCAAGCGCTATGTGGGCACGCCCGACTTTGCCGAACTGCACCAGCTGATCGAGAAACTGCTCAAGGCCTGACGGCCCGGCGCGCAGCGCCCGCGGCCGGCGTGCGCTGCGCAGGGCCTGGCATCAATCCTTGCGGAAATTGTCGTGGCAGGCCTTGCAAGTGGGCGCCGCGGCCGAAAAGCTGGCCTTGAGCGCGTCCAGGTTGCCGGTCTTGGCCGCGGCAATGGTCTTGACCATCTCGGCCTGGTTCTTGTCGAGCGCGGCCTTGAACTTGTCGGCTTCGCTCCAGATCTCGGGCTTGGCGCGCGTGTCGCCCTTGTCGGTGCCCGGTCCAAACGCCGTCCAGGGCAGCTTGGACACCACCGCCAGCGCGTCGGCGTTCTCGGCCGCCACCTTGGCATCAAACGGCACCCGGCCGGTGGCCATGGCACCCAGACGACCCCAATGCTGGCCCATGATGAACAGGGCGCTCTTGCGGTACTTGATGGCATCTTCGGCCTTGGCAAACTGCGCCTGCGCGGGCATGGCGGTCAGCAAGGCCAGGGTGGCGGCCGTGGCCGCTGTGAGCAGTGCTTTCATGGGTCTCGACTCCAGTGTGTTGTACAAAGGCTCAGTGTGCCACGCCCTCGACCTGCCGGTATGGCCCCTCCCCAACCGCCGCCTCAAAACCCGGGGTACAGTAGGGCTTTGCATGCTCGCGGAGAACGCAGATGGTCAAGGTTCGAATCTGGGACTGGCCCACCCGCCTCTTTCACTGGGGGCTGGTGCTGGCCATCATCGGCATGGTGGTCACCGGCCAGACGGGCCAGATGGTGTGGCATTTCCGCCTGGGTCAGGCGGTGCTGGCGCTGCTGCTGTTTCGGCTGATCTGGGGTTTGGTGGGCGGCCACTGGTCGCGCTTTGCGCGCTTTGCCATTGCGCCCTCGGCGGTGCTGGCCTACTGGCGTGGCCAGCGCGAGGGCGGCCCGGGCCACAGTCCCACCGGTGCCCTGGCCACGCTGGGCCTGCTGAGCTGGCTGGGCCTGCAGGTGCTCAGCGGCATGATGGCCGACGACGAGATCGCCTTTGCCGGCCCCCTCACCGCCATGGTGCCCTCCGAGTGGGTGCACCGCATGACCGTCTGGCACAAGGGCCCCGGCAAGCTGGTGCTGCTGGGGCTGGTGCTGCTGCACCTGGGCGCCATCATCTGGTATGCCCGCCGCAAGGGCCAGCGCCTGACCCCGGCCATGCTGCACGGCGACAAGCACCTGCCCGCGCCGGTGCCCGCCTCGGCCGATGGCCCTGTGCAGTGGCTGCTGGGCCTGCTGGTGCTGGGCGCGAGTGTGGCGGCGGTGCGCTGGGTCTTTGCCCTGGGCGGTTACTGATGCGGTGAGGGCGGGCTTTGGCTACACTGATCGACTCTTGAATCCACATGCCCGAGTCCTTGCCGCCCCCCCAACTGGTTTTTGAACGCCCCGAGCAGGCCGCCGCCCTGCAGGAAACCCGCGACATCTTTCTGGAGTACCAGCAAAGCCTGTCCGTGGACCTGTGCTTTCAAAACTTTTCGCAAGAACTGGCGCAACTGCCTGGCGACTATGCGCCGCCGCGCGGCAGCCTGCTGCTGGCGCGCATCGACGGGGTGGTGGCGGGTTGCTGCGCGCTGCGGCCCATCGATGAGGTGGACGAGCCCAATGCGGCCGAAATGAAGCGCCTGTATGTGCGGCCGGCCTTTCGCGGCTTTGGCCTGGGCCGGCAACTGGCCGAGCGCATCCTCGAAGAGGCGCGTCTGATGGGCTACAGCTGTGTGTTGCTGGACACCCTTGACGAGATGGAGACGGCACGCGCCCTGTATGAGGACTTGGGCTTTGTGGAGATCCCGCCTTACTACCACAACCCCCTGCCTGGGGCGCATTACCTGAAGGCCGAGCTGTAAGGCCAGGCCCGCAGGGCCCTGGGGCCCCACGCAGGGGCGCCCAGGGACGTGGGACGCGACCGATCAGGCCAGCGCCTGGGCCAGCATGGTCTTGGCGTCGCTCACCTCGAACTTGCCCGGGGCTTCGATATTGAGCGAGGCCACCTTGCCATCCTTGACCAGCATCGAGTAGCGGTTGGAGCGCAGGCCCATGCCGCGCGTGGTCAGGTCCAAGGTCAGGCCGGTGGCACGGGTGAAGTCGGCGCTGCCGTCGGCCAGCATGCGCACCTTGCCGGCGGTGGCCAGCTGGCGGGCCCAGGCGCCCATCACAAAGGCGTCGTTCACGCTCACGCACCAGATCTCGTCCACGCCCGCGGCCTTGAGGGCGGCAAACTGCTCCACATAACCCGGCACGTGCTGGGCCGAGCAGGTGGGCGTGAAAGCGCCCGGCAGGGCGAACAGGGCGATGGTCTTGCCAGCGCTGGCCTTGTGCACATCGACCGGGTTCGGGCCGATGCTGCAGCCGTTGCCTTCCACTTCCACATACTCCATCAGGGTGGCGGCGGGCAGTTGGTCTCCAACTTGAATCATGGTTTCTCCAGAATAAAAAAAACGACCCACGATTGTGGGTCGTTTGGCGGGCAGTTGCCGGGATCAGCCGATTGGGCTTACACCGCGGCGGCCTTTTCCACCAGGCGGGTGGCGACCCAGTTCTTGGTCTTCGAGAGCGGACGGCTCTCGGTGATCTCGATGATGTCGCCGAGGTGGAATTCACCCTTTTCGTCATGGGCGTGGTACTTGCTCGACTTGGCCACGATCT
>Ga0255220_1000541_pt1 | contig 15053 bp, 10 predicted proteins | sample Miss_Colum_RepB__FD_188423 | JGI IMG/M metagenome (GOLD analysis project Ga0255220, IMG submission 188423) | Freshwater microbial communities from Mississippi River, Louisiana, United States - Miss_Colum_RepB_8d | ecosystem: Environmental > Aquatic > Freshwater > River | place: USA: Louisiana...
AGGACTGGTGCATCTCGCGCCAGCTCTGGTGGGGCCACCAGATCCCGGCCTGGTACAAGGCCGACCAGGACGGCCGGCCGGTGCATGATGGCACGGTGTTCGTCGCCCGCAGCCAGGAAGATGCGCTCGAAAAGGCTCGCGCGGCCGGCTACGACGGCGCCTTGGTCCGCGATGAAGACGTGCTCGACACCTGGTTTTCGTCGGCGCTGGTGCCGTTCTCGTCGCTGGTCGATCCGCAGCGTGTGTTCGACGGCGAGCTGCCGAACCTGCGCGCCGAACTCGCGCAGTTCCTGCCCTCGTCGGTGCTGGTCACCGGCTTTGACATCATCTTTTTCTGGGTCGCGCGCATGGTCATGATGACCACGCACTTCACCGGCACCGTGCCCTTTCGCGACGTGTACGTGCATGCACTGGTGCGCGACGCCGAAGGCCAGAAGATGTCCAAGAGCAAGGGCAACACGCTCGATCCGATCGATCTGATCGATGGCATCGAGCTGCAGGCCTTGCTGGACAAACGCACCACCGGGCTGATGAATCCGAAACAGGCCGAGTCCATCGCCAAGCGAACCCGCAAGGAGTTCCCGGAGGGCATCCCGGCCTTCGGCGCCGACGCGCTGCGCTTTACCTTCGCTTCGCTTGCCAGCCCCGGGCGCAATATCAATTTCGACCTGAACCGCTGCGAGGGCTACCGCAACTTCTGCAACAAGCTGTGGAACGCAACCCGCTTCGTGCTGATGAACTGCGAGGGCAAGGGCCCGGACGATATGGGCTTCATGCCGCACACTGCAGACCAGTGCGTACCCGGCGGTTACATGCACTTCTCGCAAGCCGATCGCTGGATCAGCAGCGAGCTGCAGCGCGTGACGCAGGAGGTGGACAGGCAGTTCGCCGAATACCGTTTCGATCTGGCTGCCCGCGCGATCTACGAATTCATCTGGAACGAAACCTGCGACTGGTATCTGGAGCTCGCCAAGGTGCAGTTGCAAGGCGGTGACGAAGCCGCGGCGCGCGGCACCCGTCGCACGCTGATCCGTACCCTCGAAGCGGCGCTGCGCCTGGCGCATCCGATCATGCCGTTCATCACCGAAGAGCTCTGGCAGAAGGTCGCGCCACTGGCGCAGCGATATGGTGAGCGCGGCGTGCAAAAGCTGCGCGAAGCCGAACTGGATACCGCCTTGTCAAAGCGCGCGCACTCGATCATGACTCAGCGCTTCCCGCAGGCTGAACCCAACAAGATCGATGACAAGGCAATCGACTGGGTCGGCAAACTCAAGGCCATGGTCGACGCTTGTCGTGCGCTGCGCGGCGAAATGGGTATCTCGCCGGCGCAGAAGCTGCCGCTGGTCGCCGCGGGCGACGTGGCGCTGCTCACCGGCATCGCGCCCTACCTGCAGGCGCTGGCCAAACTGTCGGCGGTCGAAATCGTTACAGCACTACCGACCGGCTCGGTAGCGCCGGTACAGATCGTCGGTGACGTGCAGCTGATGCTCAAGGTCGAAATCGATGTCGCCGCCGAGCGCGAGCGGTTGGGCAAGGAAATTGCACGGCTAGAGGGCGAGATCCGCAAGGCGCAAGGCAAACTCGGCAATGCGAGTTTCGTCGAGCGCGCGCCGGCCGAAGTGGTCGCACAGGAGCGCGAGCGGCTGGCCGGATTCGAAGCGTCGCTGTCCCGGGTTCGCGAGCAGTTCAGCCGACTCGGCTGAACCGGGTCGGTCTCTGGGTGATTCCGGGCCTTGCGCTAGACGGGGGGCTGGATCGTGCTTTGGGCCGGCCGTGGGTTGCGCTGGGGCGTAGCGTTGGATCGTGCTTTGGGCCGGCCGTGGGTTGGACTGGGGCTGTGTGGGGCGCGAAGGCTGCGGCCCCGCTACGCGGGGCTTCCCTCGCCTACCTCGCAAATGCTGACCCGCTCCGCACGTGCGCCGCTGCGCGTCGCCCGGGCGGGTCGGGGCCCCAGCATTTGCTTTCGGTAGCGCTCGGCTTGCCAACGCGCCCCACACAGCCCCAGCCCAACCCACGGCCTCGAGCGTCTCGCTTGGCAGCAGTTTTCTTGGCGACGGTTGCTTGCACGACACCTGTTAGCACCCAGGCTCCGAACCCCGCCTCGGCCAAAGCCTTCGCGCAGCACACTTCGAGCCGGTGCGAGCCGCTTGGGCGCTCGGGCGGCTTTGGCAAGCCGAGGGCTACCGAAAGCAAACGCTGGGGACCCGTCCTGCCCGGGCGGCGCGCAGCGCCGCACGTGCAGCGCGGGTCAGCGTTTGCGAGGTAGACGAGGGAAGCCCGGCGCAGCCGGGCCGCAGCCTTAGCCGCCCGAGCGCCCAAGCGGCTCGCACCGGCTCGCGAGAGCGCACAGCGGTTCTAAAGCTCGGTGCACAAACATCCGCGGGCAGCAAAACCCGTGCTCCGCCCTCGCCAGCAGCGATTACAGCCAGCGACTCGCCCGCGCTCAGGCTGCCTGGGCCAGCGTTGGCGCACTGTCGCGCAGCGTCAGCCTGCGCATATCGCGCTTGTAGCGCAGATCGTCGAAGGGTCTGGCGCGATGCATCGTGCAGCGGTTGTCCCAGATCACCAGGTCATGTTCCCGCCAGGTGTGGCGGTAGACAAACTCGCGCTGGGTCGCATGTTCGGTCAGGTCGCGAATCAGCGACAGCGCCTCGGGGCGCGGCCAGCCGTGAATGGTGCCGATGTGCGAGGACAGGTAGATCGAGCGACGCCCTGAGCCCGGGTGCCGGCGCACCAGCCGCTGCGGCACCGGCGCGAACTGTTCGCGCTCGGCCGGCGTGAACGCATCGAAACCCAGCAAGGCGCGCGAATAAATCAGTGAATGGTCACAGACCAGTTGCTCGATGCGACTGCGCATGTCGGCCGGCAGCGCGTCCCAGGCTGCACGCATGTCGGCGAACTCGGTCTCGCCGCCTTCGGGCGGTATCACCCGCGCATGCAGCATCGAATACTTGGCTGGCGTTGACTTGAAACTGCTGTCGCTGTGCCAAAGCCGGTTGCCAAGGTTGAACATGCGACGCCGGTCGTCGGCCGCCAGGATCGAACCGTCGGTCTCCAGATTGGAGATGTCGACCATCTCGCGATGCTTGAGCCGGTGTCGATGCGCGTCGACCACCGCTGGCGTGTCCTCGAGCGGGCCCAGCGCGGTCGCAAACGCCATCTGCTGGTCATCGTCGATCTGCTGCGCGCGCACCACCACCACCGCAAATCGGTCCATCGCCGCATCGATCGCAGCGGTCAGTTCCGTCGATGGTGGTCTTCGCAGATCGACACCGATCACTTCGGCACAAAACAGCGGATGTAAGGGGCGTATGTCCAGTTCCATCGGAGTTCCTCGAATGATGATCCGGATCAGACAGGTCTTGCGAACGCCGAACGCTCGCGCTCGACCGCTTCGCGCACCCAGCAGTCGTCGACATGGTCGTTGACCATGCCCATCGCCTGCATGAATGCGTAGACAGTGGTGGGCCCCACGAAGCTCCAGCCGCGACGTTTCAAGTCACGCGAGAGCGCCACCGACTGTGGAGACGTGGTGTTCTGGCGCAGGGTCTGCTCGCTGACGCTGGCCGGGCGCGATTGCACCTCAGGTTCGAAGGACCAGAAGTACGCCGCCAGTGACCCGTTTTCGGATGCCAGCTCGCAGGCGCGCCGGGCATTGTTGATCGTCGAATCGATCTTGCCACGATGGCGAACGATACCGGCATCGGCAACAAGCCGAGCGACTTGTGCCTCGCCGTACCGGGCGATGCGCTCGAAGTCGAACCCATCGAAGGCGGAGCGAAAGTTCTCGCGCTTGTTCAGGATCGTCAGCCAGGAAAGACCCGACTGGAATCCCTCAAGGCAGATTTTCTCGAACAGCCGAGTGTCGTGCGCGACCGGTCGGCCCCATTCGGTGTCGTGGTAACGCACATACAGCGCGGAAGCCGGCGCAGCCCAGAAGCAGCGGCATTTTCCGTCTGCATGTTGCATGTATCTCTCCGAGCGATGGTGAGTTGCGATTTTGCACCGTCGCGCGCTCAGCGAGTGACGCGATTTCCTGCCGTCGAAACATCGCGACCAGCCCGGACTGGCGCAACAAGCGGCCCACGAGGCCTCAGCGCCCACCCCGAGGTATCCTGATCTCAACGACACGCGACGCTTTCCGATGCCCGATACGATGATTCTGCCCGGCCTGAGCGCCCATGGACTGGCTTTGCTGGTCATGACCACGATCGTGTTCGCGGTGTTCGTCTGGGACCGCATTCCGATCGCCACGGTCTGTCTCGGAATCCTGGTCGGACTGCCGCTGTTCTTCCTCGTATTTCCGTTCTCAGGCCCCGACGGCCCGGTGGACCCCTTTGCGCTGTTCTACGGTTTCAGCCATCCGGCGCTGCTCGCAATCTGTGCACTGATGATCCTGGGCCAGTCGATGGTGCTGACCGGTGCAATGGAGCCGGCCGCCATGAGGCTGTCGTCACTGCTCGCGCGGCGGCCCGGAATCGCTCTGCTTGCCGTACTGGTCGGCGCAGCGGCGGTCAGCGGCTTCGTCAACGACACGCCAGTGGTCGTTCTGCTGATCCCTTTGCTGATCGCTGCGATGCAGCGGGCCAAGGCGTCACCGGCAACGGTGCTGATGCCGATGAACTACGCGGTGCTGATCGGCGGCATGGCGACAACGATCGGAACCTCAACGAACCTGATCGTCGTTTCGATGGCGCAGCAACTCGGTGTCAAGCCGTTCGGGATGCTCGACTTCTACCCGCTGGTGGCGATCGCAGCAGTGCCCGCTTTGCTCTACCTGTGGCTGGTGGCGCCCCGGCTGCTGCGTTCTGTTGAACCACCATCCGAGCCATACACCGAGCAGGTGTTCGACGCTGACCTGCGGGTCGAGCCTGAAAGCTGGATGGAGGGCAAGCAGTTCCGCGAAGTGCTGGCCGCCACCGAAGGACGCATGCGGGTGCTCGATGTGCGCAACTCGCGCGGCTTTTCACGACCGCGGCTGCCGACGATCAAGCTGGTGGCTGGCGACCGCCTGCTGGTGCAGGACACCGTGCAGAACCTGAAGGAATACGAAACCGTTCTGAAGGCCAAGCTGCATGGCGTCGAGCTCGAGCAGGACGAGAACCAACAAGGCGTGGCAGCCAGAGGTGCGAGTGAAACGACTGCAACAAGCAGCCCACCGGTGGCTGCGGCAGTCGCTGCGCAGATGCCGGAACCCGGAGCGATCTCTGTGGAGACGACGGCTGCCGCAGTCAGCCCCGGCGAACGCGCCACAAGCGACGAGGAACGCAAGACCGAGAGCGAAGAGTCCGACGAAGCTCGCAAGCCGCGGGACGAAGATGTGCATCCGGACACGATCGTCGCGCAGATCGTCGTCACACCAGAATCGCCGCTGGAGGGCCGCAGCGTCCGGCAGCATCGACTCGCCGAGCGCTATCGGCTGGTCGTCGTTGGGCTGCGCCCGGTCCGCGCCGGCAAAGGGTGGTCGCGCAAGGAAATCGCCGACCGCCAGATCGGCGCCGGCGACATCCTGCTGGTGCAAGGATCGGAGGAGCAACTGCTGGCCGCCCAGCACGACGGCATCGGGCTGCTGCTTGACTCCCGGCACGTGGTGCCCCGCCAGGAGAAAGCGGTAATCGCGCTGGTAACCATGGCGATCGTCGTCCTGCTGGCGGCAACCAATACGCTGCCGATCGGCCTGGCTGCCCTGATCGGCGTACTCGTGCTGCTCGCCACGCGCAGCCTGAGCTGGCAGGACGTGGGCAACTCGCTGTCGACCAAGGTCATCATGCTGGTGGCTGCAAGTCTGGCGCTGGGCAGCGCGCTGTCGACGACCGGTGGCACCGCCTTCCTGGCCAATCAGCTGGTCTCGCTGGCCGGTGCGATCGAACCACGTTATCTGCTCGCGCTGCTGATGCTGTTGATGGGCCTGTTCACGAATTTCGTCTCGAATAACGCTGCGGCAGCCATTGGCACGCCCCTGGGCATCGAGATCGCCAGGGCGCTGGGCGTGCCGGTCGAACCCTACGTGCTGGCGGTGCTGTTCGGCTGCAACCTGTGCTATCTGACACCGATGGGTTATCAGACCAACCTGCTGGTGATGAACGCAGCGGGTTATCGCTTTGCCGACTTCGTCAAGGTCGGCACTCCGCTATTCCTGATCATGTGGTTGGCGCTGTGCACGATGCTGGTGCAGGCCTACGGGCTTTGAACCCCAGTCCCGCGCTCGCGAACTCACGCCGCGGCCGGCCGCGGCAGCAGGTGCGCGACCCTGGGCTTGTCAAGCGCCACCATTGACCACCAGCGTCTGACCACTGACGTAGTCGCTGTCAGGACTGCAGAACAGGTATACCGACCCGGCTGCCTCCTCCGGCGTTCCGCCGCGTCCGAGCGGAATCATCTGGTTCAACGCCGACAAACGGCCAGCCTGGATGCCAACCTTCACAGTTCGACCTTGCACGTCGATGGTACCGCCCTCGCCTTCCTGTAACGGAGTCGTCAGCCGGGTCTGGATGTAGCCGAAGGCGACGGCATTGACCGTCACGTCATAGCGGCCCCACTCCTTGGCGAGTGTCCGTGTGAGCCCAGTGATACCGGCCTTGCCCGATGAATAGTTGACCTGACCGGCATTGCCGTTGGTGCCCGACGTGGACGAGATGTTGACCACTTTGCGCACGATGCGGCGCCCGTCGCGACGCTCTGCCTCGACGGCAGGTTTCAGATGATTGAAGAAGGCCCTGAGGATGCGAAACGGTGCAGTCAGATGCACGTCCAGGATCGCGTACCACTGCTCGTCGCTCATTTTCTGGATGACGCTGTCCCAGGTATAGCCGGCATTGTTCACGACAACATGGCAGTCACCGAACGCATCCAGCGCGCTAGCCACGATGCGCTCACCGAAGTCCTTGGCGGTGACATCACCAACGCAGGCCACGGCCCGACCACCAGCGGCCTGGATCTCGGCGACGGTCTGCGCAGCCGGCTGCTCGTCGATATCGTTGATCACGACGCTCGCCCCGGCGTGTACCAGTCGCATCGCGATGCTGCGCCCGATGCCGCGACCAGACCCCGTGACGATCGCGACCCTGCCGTCTAATTGCCCCATGATTACCCTCCGCAAAGCGTTGACGCTGCCGGATTTGGCGTATCTTTGCAAGCCGTCGGTACGACCGGTTTGCGCCCAATCACCAGCCGAGAGAACCCCAGAACATGAACAGACGCACACTGCTGAAATCGGCGCCAGCCTTGATGCTGCCCGCGCTGGCCTCGCTGAACGCAAGTGCCACGACCTACCCGATCAAACCCGTCAAGATCATCGCGTCGGTGCAACCGGGCGGCGGTGTCGACCTGGTCGCACGCACGATGGCCGAACAACTGTCGCGCAGTCTGGGCAAGAGTTTCGTCGTCGAGAATATGGCCGGAGGTGGTGGTGTCATCGCCACCCAGGCGGTCGCCCGCTCCGTGCCGGATGGCTACACGCTGATGGTCGGCTACGTGTCGACGCACGGCACGACGCCGGCAGTGCGCAAGCTGCCGTATGACCCGATCAAGGACTTCACACCGATCGGCATGGTCGGCGGAACGCCCAATGTGTTCGTCGTGCCGACCGCATCGGAATTCACAACGCTCAAGCAATTACTCGCTTACGCGTACGCAAACCCGGCCAAGCTGTCGTTCGGTTCGGCCGGACTGGGGTCGCTGACGCATCTGGTGATGGAACAGTTCAAGCTCACGGCGTCGTTCTTTGCGGTGCATGTGCCGTATCGCGGCATCGGCCCGGCGATTACCGATCTGATCGGTGGACAGACTCAAATCATGTTTCCGGGTCTCGCAGCCGCGCTGCCGCACATCCGCTCCGGCAAGCTTCGGCCCCTGGCGATCACCGGGGCCAAGAGGCACGCCCTGCTGCCGGAGGTCCCCACATTCGAGGAGAACGGCTTCAAGGGATTCGACGCACTGCAATGGTACGGCATCGTCGGCCCGGCAAAGATACCGACCGACATCGTGGCGCTGCTCAATGCCGAAATGAACAAGGCGTTGGCGCAACCGGAGTTGCGTCAACGGCTTTCCTCAGAGGCGCTCGAGCCGCTGCCGATGAGCCCCGACGAGTTCGGGCGCTTCATCCAGAACGAGATCGGGCGCTACACCACGCTCGCCCGCGAGCGCAAGATCACGCTGGATTGAACGCGGCTTATTGGCCGTAACGCTCGCGCGCAATCTGGGCACCGCGCGCGAGTGCCTCGAGTTTGCGCCGGGCGATCTCGCCATCCATTGGCGCCATGCCGCAGTTGGTGCACGGAAACAGTCGCTCGCGTGGCACGAATTGCAGAGCCCGGCCGATCGTGTCGGCAACCTGTTCCGGGGTCTCAACTTCATTGGACGCCACGTCGATGACACCGACCAGCACGTCCTTGCCCGCCAGCAGCTTCATCAGGTCGGGCGGCACGTGCGAATTCGCGCACTCGAGCGAAACCTGATCGATGCGACTGGCGGCCAGCGCCGGGAAGATCTCCTCGTACTGACGCCACTCATCGCCAAGCGACTTCTTCCAGTCGATGTTGGCCTGAATACCGTAGCCGTAGCAGATGTGCACCGCGGTCTTGCACTTCAGGCCATCGATCGCACGATGCAGTGCGTCGATGCCCCAGACCGTGACATCTTTCATGAACACATTGAAGGCCGGCTCGTCGAACTGGATCACGTCAACGCCGTCGGCCTCGAGCGCGCGCGCCTCCTGATTCAGCAGATCGGCGAAGGCCATCGCCATCTTGACCTTGTCGCCATAGAAATTGTCAGCGACCGTGTCGACGATCGTCATCGGACCCGGCATCGTGATCTTGAGCTTGCGCTGGGTGTGCGCGCGAGCCAATCGTGCCTCGGCCTGGTGAACACGCCCCTTCAGACGCAATTCGCTGACCACCTGCGGCACCAGCGCGTCATAGCGGTTGCCGCGAATGCCCATCGTGACCTTGTTCTCAAAGTCGATGCCGTCAACGAATTCCAGAAAACCGTGGACGAAGTGTTGGCGCGACTGCTCGCCATCGCTGACCGTATCCAGACCGGCATCCTCCTGCAGCTTCAGCCACAGCAGCGTCGCGTCGGCCTTGGCTTCGGTCAGCTCGGCACCAGCGCTTTTCCACTGCGGCCAAAGCTTGTGGGTCTCGGCCAGCCAGGACGGTTTTGGAAGGCTGCCTGCCAGGGTGGGTTCGAACATGATGCACTCCTCGAATGGGCGATGAGGCTGCTGGCCTGCCAACTGGCCGTGCGAGCCGACACTCGCCGATGAACGGGGAAGCGCCGGGACATCCCCAGCGCCAGACAGCGATCAAGCGCGCCGTCATCAGGCTCGCAGCTTAACGGATCGGCAAGATTCCCACGTTGCCGTCGCGGCGGGGGTCGGCCGCTCCAATCCAGCCCGGACCGCGCCGCGCGATGAAGCCCAGTCCGCTACGCAGGGGCCCGATCGACACCTCATGACCGAGCGCGCGCAGCGGGGCTGCCAGCCTGTCGGCCCCGGTTCCGCTTTCCAGCGTGATTTTCGGCCGGATCGCGGTGCTCAGATGGCCACGCGCGAGCGCCTGCGCCGGGGTGCGATCATTGGCCAGAATGTCGATCAGCGCGGTCGCGATGTAGTCAACGATCGGGCCGCCACCAGCAGATCCGCCTGCCGCGAGTGGCCGTCCGCCAGCATCGAAAACCATGACCGGGGCCATCGAGCTGACCGGACGCTTGCGCGGCTGCAGGCCGTTAGCCGCCTGCCCAGCCTCCGCCGGTGCCGTCGAAAAATTGGTCATCACATTGTTCAGCACGAACCCGTCGACCGCGATGCGCGAACCGAAGTTCAGGTTGATGGTGGTTGTCATCGACACCAGATTGCCGTCGCGGTCGGCGATCACCAACTGGCTGGTGGTCGAGACCGGATCATGCTCCTGGGGAGCAAAGGACAGCGGCGCGCCGGGCGGCTCACCGGCGGTCGGTTTGGACATCGCCACTGCCGGGTCGATCGCCCGCGCGCGCAACGCGAGATAGTGCGGATCGAGCAGACCGGCCAGCGGCACCGGCACCTGGTCCGGATCCCCAGCCCAGCGCAGACGGTCCGCCTGCGCCAGCCGCCCGGCTTCGAGGTACAGGTGGGCGAAGCCTGGATCGTCCAGATCGTAGCGGGTCGGCACCATTGCCTGCAGCATGCCAAGCACCTGCAACAGGTAGATGCCGCCGAACGACGGCGGCGGAAACGCACAGACCCGGGTCGACTGGAATGGCGCGCAAATCGGCTCGCGTTCGCGCGGCCGATAGGCAAGCAGATCCTGCTCGCTGATCCAGCCCGGATAGGGCCCGACGCGCGTCGCCCGCGCGATCGCGGCGGCGCCTTCGCGCTCAAGCCAGCCCCGTGCCCGCTGGCGCGCGATCGCACGCATCGTGCGCGCGTAGGCCGGGTTGCGCACCAGGCTGCCGATCGGCAACACCTCGCCTTGCTTGTCGAAATACAGATCCGCGAATGCCCAGTGCTCGGCGGCAGCACCCGGCTGCGACAGAATCGAGTGCAGATACGGTGGCAGCGCGAAGCCGCGCTCGGCCAGCGTCATGGCCGGCTCGAATAACTCGGCCCAGGCGAGCCGGCCATGACGCTGGTGGGCAAGTTCGAGAACCGGCAGCGTACCCGGCACACCGACGGCGCGGCCACTGCGCGACACTGTCGCCGGTAACTGTCTGCCATCAGCATCGACCCGCAGGCCGGCGCTGACGATCGACGGAGCCGCCGACAGCCCGTCGAGCGCTACCAGCCGCCCGGCTGCGGCATCCCAGTACATCAGCAGCGTGCCTCCTCCAATCCCGGAGGACTGCGGCTCGACCAGGCCGAGCACCATCTGTGCGGCGATCGCGGCGTCGATCGCGCTGCCGCCGCGCGCAAGCATTGTCAGCGCGGCGTCGGTCGCCAATGGATGCGCAGTCACGGCGATGGTCTCGGACGCTGGCAGATCGCCCGCGCCTTTGGCTGTCCAGGCGCTCGATGTCGGGAAGGATTCGGTGCGATGCGCAGGACCTGCGCATCCCGACGCCAGCGCTAGCAGCAGCGCTGCGGCCCAGGCCGCCAGCACCCGGTCTGTTGCCGGACCCAGCAACGCCAGTCGGCGCCGCAGCGGATTCATGCGCTCAGGCCTGCTCGCGCAACCTGGCTGCAGCGCTGTCAATCGCATCGGTCAGTTCGCGATAGCTGCTGGTGACCGGAAACTGCGGGAACTGCGCCGTGATGGTGGCCGGCGCATGGATGAAAAACCCGGCATGCGCGGCACCAAGCATCGCGGTGTCGTTGTACGAATCCCCGGCTGCCATGACCTGAAAATTCAGGCCGCGCAGCGCGTTGACCGCGGCCCGTTTCTGATCGGGCATCCTGAGCCGGTAATTGGTGACCTTGCCGTCAGTCGCAACCTCGAGTCGATGACACAGCAGCGTCGGCCGGCCGAGCTGGCGCATCAATGGGTCGGCAAATTCATAAAACGTATCGGACAGGATGAACACCTGATACCGGCTGCGCAGATCGTCGAGAAACTCACGCGCGCCGGGCAGCGGCCCCATGCCGTCGATGACGCTCTGGATGTCGGGAAGCTTCAGGCCGTGGCTATCGAGCAGCTTGAGCCGAAACTTCATCAGCTTGTCGTAGTCCGGTTCGTCGCGGGTAGTGCGAGAAAACTCGGCGATGCCGGTGCGCTTGGAAAACTCGATCCAGATTTCGGGAACGAGCACCCCTTCCATGTCGAGACAGACGACCTGCAACTGAACCTCCGCGAACTGTTTTCCGGCGCAAGGCCGACCTGCCGGGATGCCTTGTCGGCGTCGATCCGCAGACGATCCCGGCGCAACCGGCTGCAGCCTCGCGATGTTACCCGATGGTGGCGCAAGCGCCGGCCGCAGGCACGGCTGGCGCAGTCTGGTTCAGCTTCCGGTCCACACTGGCGCACGTTTGTTCAGAAATGCATCGACGCCTTCGGCGAAATCCTTCGACAGATAGGCCGACAAGATCAGCCTCTCGTCAGTCTCCGGATCAAAAGGCGCGCGCAACGCGAGCAGCGCCTGCTTGGTGACCCGCATCGTCAGCGGCGCATGGCCGGCAACGGTCTCGGCCAGCGCCAGCGAACGCTGCTCAAGCGCCGCATAGTCGTCGACGATCTCGCTGAGCATGCCGGCCTGGCGCATTTCCTGCGCGTCGAACAAGCGGGCGGTCATCACCATGTCCTTGACCCGGGCCGGGCCGATCACAGCGGCGAAACGGACATGGCTCTCGAGTGACAGGCAATTGCCAAGCGTGCGCGCGATCGGCAAGCCGAAGCGGGCATCGGCGGTCGCAATGCGCAGGTCACAGCAGGCCGCGATACCCAGGCCGCCTCCGGTGCAGGCACCGGCAATTGCCGCGATCGTGGGCACCCTGCAGCCTTCGAGCACATCGAGAATTTCTCCGATGCGGCGCTCGTAATCGATCGCATGCTGCGCCGACGTGAACGCACGAAACTCGGAAATATCGGTGCCGGCCGCAAAGGCCTTGCCGCCCGCGCCGATGATTAACATCACGCGAATCGAGGGGTCTTCATTGACCTGCGCGATCGTCTGCGCGAGTCGCTCGTACATCGCGAAGGTCATCGCATTACGCGATTGCGGGCGATTGATCGTGACACGCATCGTCGCGCCAATGCGCTCAACGAGCAGATCCTGCGTCGGATCCTGCAACTTGGATTCAGTAGACATTGTCGACTCCATCATCAGATGCTGGCCGCCCGCGGCCAGCGAATTCATGCGCGCGGATCATGTACCCGCGGCCATAGCGGACGGGTGACATGGCGATAAGGCAGTTCTGTCATGTTCATCGAGGCGGCCCCCGGCGCCGACACGTACAGCAATTCGCGGGCGATCGGTGCAAAACCAGCCTGGAAATGCTGGGTGGACTTGACGATCAGCGCCCGCGGACGCAACGGATCGATGCCGACAGCACGGAAGCACTCCGGGTGAAAGCTCTGCACACGATAGTCGTTCACGACCACGTCGACTGCATCGGCATCCGAAGTCCCCGCGACGCGCAGCCAGGCCATGTCGCCGAGCGCGGCCATCGTGCCGCCGAACGGCTGCAGGGCGCGTTGCACCAATCCTTTGACCTCAACGCGCAGATCGAGCGCATCGCCCGAACTCGGCCCAAGCTTGCCGCCAATTCGCATATCGAAGCGCGCACCAACCCCGGCGTCGAAGGCCAGCGCGGTGGCGATCGGATCCCATAACGGCGACAGCGCGAAACCTCCGACCCCACGCTCGAGCAGACGGCGCAGCAAAAACGTCGAGTCGCCAGGCGCACCGATCCCTGGATTGTCGGCCGTGTCGGCAAGCACGAACGGGCGGCCATCGGGATCATGCGCGAGCACATGGTCGATCGCCTCATCAATGCTGACGAAGGGTGGAATGATCGCGAAGCGCGAATCCCAGACCTGCTCGCCGAGATCCTTGGCCAATCGCTCGGCCAGTTGCCGATCACGATCGGTTACGACCAGGACCCGGGTGCCGACCTCTGGTGTATCACCCCATGGAAACCCGTGCGCAAGCGACACCGACAGGACGCCCCGCTCCTTCTCGAGCGCCTTCATGCGGGCAACAATCCCGCTCATCGGTTCGCGGGTGGTCGGATAGACACCGAGCATCGCACAATCATGAACCGCCATCACCGGCTGAACCTCGCCGAGCAGGCAACGCACAACCAGATCGAACACCTCTTGCGCGCGCTCAGCAACATCGATGTGCGGATACTCCTTGAAGATCACCATCAGGTCGGCGCTGCGCACCTTCTGGTCGGTGAGGTGGCAGTGCAGGTCAAGCTCGCAGGCAATCAGCACATCCGGACCAACCACTTCCCGAACCCGGGCCATCAGATCGCCTTCGGCATCCGGATAGCCATCGGCGATCATCGCGCCGTGCAGATTGAGCAGCACCGCGTCCAGCGGCAGTGCAGCCTGCAGTTCGCGCAATATCTCGTCGCGCAGCGACTCATAGGTGCTTTGCGTGGTGTCACCAGCCGGCGTCGCAAACGCAGCAAGGCCTTCGGTAACTGACCAACCGAGCGCACGGGCACGCTCGCGCCAGATCACCAGCGGCAGGCCGAACAACGAGGGCTTGTCGCCATGGCGACCTTCGCGCACCAGCATCGCGCCTTCGAAGATGCTCAGACCGGTGGGAATCGGGGAAAACGAATTGCTTTCGGTGCCCAGGCAGGCGGTGAAGATGCGTCGGCTCATCGGGGTTGTCGTTTCTTGGGGCTTGGTGGGCGCAGTACGATGACCTGCGTGCTGTTCGATGACCGGATCGTGCCCGTTCGATGGATCACCGAGTTCGGCCAGATGCCGATCGGTTGGAATGGGCAGCTAGCCGGCCGTCGAGCCTGCAATGTAGCCCAAAGCGGCTCACCACATCGAACGCAGTCGCTCGGCGATTCCGGGAGGCGACGCGCGATTCGGCTCGCCCTCGCGTGCGGCGTTCTCCCCCGACGTGGCATCGATCACCATGCCGGAGCGCTCGACCCCGGCCACACGGAAGGCTTGCTCCGGCTGCGCTGCCTGGCCAGGCTCCGGTGCGCTGACCTGCTGCAGGCGGGCAAGAACCGCCGGCGTCAGGAAACGGCTGCGGGCACCGTGGACATGGCCGGCACCCAGGCGCGGCTGGTGTGTGACGTAGTAGCGCAAGGGCTCGAGCAGTTGCAGCGAGTCGCGGGCCCGAGTGATCGCGACATACAACAGGCGCCGCTCCTCATCAATCGCCGCCGGATCACCCGTTGCGTACTCGTTCGGAAAATTGCCGTCCGCCACATTGAGCACGTAGACGCTATCCCACTCCTGGCCCTTGGCTGAATGCACGGTGGACAGCACCAGGTAGTCCTCATCGCGCAAGGGCTCACCAGCCAGATCGCCGGTGGCTTGCGGCGGATCGAGCGCCAGTTCAGTCAGAAAGCGTTCGCGGGTTCCGAAGCGCTGCGCGATCTGCGCGAGCATGTCCAGGTCTGCGGCACGCACCGCCGCATCATCATGACGACGTTCGAGCACCGG
>Ga0255220_1000544_pt1 | contig 14975 bp, 12 predicted proteins | sample Miss_Colum_RepB__FD_188423 | JGI IMG/M metagenome (GOLD analysis project Ga0255220, IMG submission 188423) | Freshwater microbial communities from Mississippi River, Louisiana, United States - Miss_Colum_RepB_8d | ecosystem: Environmental > Aquatic > Freshwater > River | place: USA: Louisiana...
ATCCTGATTCCGCCGTCACTGGCCTTCGTCGTCTATGGCGTGCTGGCCGATCTGTCGGTGCCCAGGCTGTTTCTTGCCGGCGTGGTACCGGGCTTGATGCAGGCGGCGCTGATCGCCGCTTACGTGATCTGGTTTAGCCGCCGCGCCGGCTATGCAACCAAAGACCCGTTGCCCACTTCCGAGAGCCTGCGCAAGACCTGGGTCGCGATTCCGGCGCTGATGATTCCGGTGATCGTGCTCGGCGGGTTGTATGGCGGTTTCGTTACGCTGACCGAGTCGGCTGCTCTGTCGGCGGTGGTCGCGATCGTGCTGTCCTTGTTCGTGTACCGCGGCATCCGCTTCGGCGAAGTCCTCGCGGTGATGTCACATGCGGTGCGCAATGCGGCGGTGATCATGATCATCATCGCGGTTGCGCTGGCCTTCGGTCACTGGGTCACCGAGACTGGCATGACCGCCGGCGCCGTCTCTGCGGTCAAGGCTTCGGGCATCGAGGGCTGGCAGTTTCTGCTCGCAATCAACGGGCTGCTGTTCGTGCTGGGGATGTTTCTCGAGGTGTACTCGGTGATGTTGCTGATCGTGCCGATCGTCGTCCCGATGCTCGAGCCGCTGGGCATCGATCCGATCCACTTTGGCGTTGTCATGGTCATCAACATGGAGTTGGCCTTGCTGACGCCGCCGGTGGGCCTGAACCTGTTTGTTGTCGCGAACATCTCGAAGACACCGCTCGCCGAGGTGATCCGCGGCACCATGCCGCTGATCCTGCTGATGATCGGACTGCTGATGGTCATCACCTACGTGCCTGTTCTCTCCACCTGGTTCCCCGAACTGCTGATGGGCAAATGAACCAGGTCTCATGGTCGGCGGATTTGCGTGTTGTCGCGCAGCGGTTCGGCGACCAGCCGGCAGTTGTCGACGGCCAGGACCGGGTGCTCGATTACGCGCAGCTTTCGGCCCGGGCCCATGGCCTGGCCCGGCGGCTCGTGGCTGCGGGACTACGCCCCGGCGATCCGATCGCCACGCTGCTGCCCAATTGCCTGCAGGCGGTGTGGACCTCGTACGGCGTACGTCTGAGTGGTGCTGCCGAAGTGTCGCTGAACTGGGGCTATACCGCCGACGAGATCGCCTGGAGCGCACAACTCGTGCCGTTCAAGGCCGTGCTGACCGATGTTCGGCGTGCGGCTGAACTGCGTCGGATCGGTCTTGAACCCTTGCTGGTCGATGAGCTCGATCTGGCCGATGATGGCGTGACCTTGCCGCCGGTGCCGGCGCAGGCGCACAGCCGTATGCTGTTCACCTCAGGCACCACCGGGCGGCCGAAAGCGGTGGTCTATGACCATGGCAGTCGCTGGGCCGGCGAGCAGTTGTTACGCGCGACGCTGCCTTTCGTGCCCGCGCGCGGCGAGCGCATCGTGCTGATGACGCCGTTTCCGCATGGCGCCTCGTTGCTGACGTATGCGTGGTGCGCGCATGGCGGCGAGGTGCGCTTACTGGACGGCGTTGCGCTAGAAGCCCTGGAGCCATTGTTGGCCAGCGCAGCCGTGGACGCATTGTTTGCGCCGCCGACAGTGCTTGCCAAGATTACTACCGCATTCGGCACGCGCAGCTTCGACGCAGTTCGCTGTGTGTTCACCGGCACTCAAGCCCTGCCAGCGTCGCTGTATCGCAAGGCGCGTGCCATGTTCGGGCCAGTGGTGCGCATCACCTACGGCAAGTCCGAATGCGTGAATCCGATCACGGTACTCGAGCGGGCCGATGTCGACGCCTATTTCGATGTTCATGCTGCACGTCCGGGAGCCTGTGTCGGCTGGCCCGCGAGTGGCGTCGAGATCCGGATCAATCCGGTTGCTGCGACGCAGGGGCAGGCGCAGGCCGCGCGCGACGAGGACAGCCTGCAGGCGGAACCCGCGTCTGGCGAAGTCTGGCTGCGTGCGCGCCACATGTCGCTGGGCATGATCGGGGTGGACGGTTTCATCGCGCATGAGCCCGACGGCTGGCATCGCACTGGCGATCTCGGCTATTTGGACTCGATGGGGCGACTGGTGTTGACCGGGCGCGAGGCAGACGTCATCAAGACTGGCGGCTATCGGGTCAATCCCGACGAGATCGAGGCGCTGTTGCAGGGCCTGGAGCGGTGCGGTCCGGTGTGCGTGACTTCGCTCACATCGGAATACTGGGGCGAGGTGATCATCGCGGTGGCCGAGCAGGCCGGCCAGGGCTGGCGCGAGCAGGCTATCGAGCGGGTCGAGTCGCTGTCGCAGCACAAGCGACCGCGTCTGCATGTCGCGCTTGATGCGTTACCGCGCAACCCGCAAGGCAAGATCAATCGCCGCGAGGTCAGCCGTCTGGTGCTCGAGTCGAAGGCCTTCATCGATGGCCCATATCCGAGACTCGAGTCACGTTGAAATCAATTGCCACGTCAACGGCGATGGCCTCGCACAAGCCTGTCATGGCATGATCCGAAATCCGGAACGTGCAACGCACGCATCGCGCCGTGTCTGCACGGTTCCCGGCCCACGCGTTTAGAACGTCAATCCTCGAAGGAGCTACTGGAATGAAACTGGTTCGCTACGGCAAACCCGGCAAGGAAAAGCCGGGTCTTATCGACGCCGACGGCAAGCTGCGTGACCTGTCAGGCGTCGTTGCCGACATCGGTCCCGAGCAGCTGTCGGCCAAGGGCTTGGCCAAGCTTGCGAAGCTCAAGGCCGACAAGCTGCCGTTGGTGCGTGGCAAGCCGCGCATGGGCATTCCGTTCACCGGCTCGACGAAGTTCGTCGCAATCGGCCTGAACTACGCGGACCATGCGGCCGAAACCGGCAGTCCAATCCCGAAGGAGCCGATCGTCTTTCACAAGACGCTCTCGTCGATGCAGGGCGCCAATGACGACATCATGCTGCCCAAAAATTCGGTCAAGACCGACTGGGAATGCGAGCTGGGCATCGTGATCGGCACGCGTGCGCGCTATGTGACCAAGAAGGCCGCACTGTCGCATGTCGCTGGCTACGTGCTGGTCAACGACGTGTCCGAACGCGAGTGGCAGCAAGAGCGTGGGCCGACCTGGGACAAGGGCAAGGGTTTCGATACCTTCGGTCCGATCGGTCCGTGGCTGCTGACCGCCGACGAAGTGAAAAATCCGCAAAACCTGCGCATGTGGACCGATGTCAACGGCAAGCGCATGCAGGATGGCAACACGAAGACGATGATCTTCGACTGCGCAACCCTGATTGCGTATGTGAGCTCGATCTTTACGCTGAACCCCGGTGATGTGATCACTACCGGCACGCCCCCGGGCGTGGGCCTTGGTATCAAGCCTACCCCGCAGTTCCTGAAGGCCGGCGATGTGGTGTCGATCGGCATCGAGGGCCTGGGTCAGCAGACGAACAAGATCGTCAAGTTCAAGCTCTGAGCGCACGAGCGCGTCATTCGTTACGCGCATCACGGCGAGTGACCTGACGAGGCAGATCGACTGATCTGCCTCGATCAGGCAACGCGGCTTGACGTCAGATCACGTCAACGCTCGCGACATCGCATCAACGAAACCGACCCGGGCGCGTCGTGCCACGAAATCCGGCCCGCGATTGCGGTGACCCGGTGTTCGAAGTACCGGTCGCGGGCGTCGTTCGCGGCGTCTGACCCGACTGCGAGTTGCCCCCGCTGCGCATCTGTTGCTCTGATGGCTGTGCGCGTGAGCTATTAGGCTGCCCCTGTCGGCCATCCGCTGTGCGAGGCTTGTGCTGTCCACCCGCACGTTGCTGCGGGCTGTTCCCGGCGCGCGCCGGTCCGTTGCCGGCCGGGCGAGCGTGTCCGTTCGCGCCTGAGCGGGCGGGCTGGCCTCGGCCTGGCCTGCGAGGCTGATCTTTCGGGGTCAATGCTTCGCCGAGTCCGTCGTCGTACTGCTGACCGCGGGCGGTGCGTCCCATCGGAATCGGCACCGGACGGATGCTCAGGTCGGGCTCGAAGCCGTCGATCTTGCGACGCGGCAACTGGCGCTTCATCAGCTTCTCGATGTCAGCCAGGAACTTGAGCTCGTCGACGCAGACCAGCGAGATCGCCTCGCCGCTCATGCCGGCGCGACCGGTGCGACCGATCCGGTGCACATAGTCTTCCGGCACGTTGGGCAGCTCGAAGTTGACGACGTGCGGCAGCTCCTCGATGTCCAGACCGCGCGCCGCGATGTCGGTGGCGACCAGCACCCGCAGGCTGCCGTCTTTGAACTCGGACAGTGCACGGGTGCGCGCACCCTGGCTCTTGTTGCCGTGGATCGCGAGCGCGCTGATGGCGTCGCGGTTGAGCTGTTCGGTCAGTCGATTGGCGCCGTGCTTGGTACGCGTGAATACCAGCACCTGATGCCAGTCGTTTTCGCGCACCAGCTTGGACAGCAGCTCGCGCTTGCGCGGCTTGTCGACCTGGATCACCGACTGGTCGACCAGTTCCGCGGGCGCGTTGCGGCGCGCCACTTCAATGGTCGCGGGCTTATCGAGCAGGTCATGCGCGAGAGCCTTGATCTCATCGGAGAAGGTTGCGGAGAACAGCAGGTTCTGACGACGTTTGGGCAGCAGTGCGAGCACCTTGCGGATGTCGCGAATGAAGCCCATGTCGAGCATCCGGTCTGCTTCGTCGAGCACCAGCGTCTCGATGCCGGACAGATCAACCGTGCGCTGTTGCACATGGTCGAGCAGTCGGCCTGGTGTGGCCACCAGAATGTCGATGCGGCCCTTGAGCGCACTGATCTGAGGATTGATGTTGACGCCGCCAAACACTGTCAGCGACGTGAGCTTCAGGTGCTTGCCGTAGTCACGCACGCTTTCTTCGACCTGCGCCGCGAGCTCGCGGGTTGGGGTCAGAATCAGCGCGCGAATCGGCCAGCGGCCGGCAGCGTTGCGGGCCGGCGCCGGGCCTGTGCTCAGGCGATGCAGCAGCGGCAGCACGAAGCCGGCGGTCTTGCCGGTGCCGGTCTGTGCGCCTGCGAGCAGGTCGCCACCGGCAAGTACCGCCGGAATGGCCTGTTGTTGGATCGGGGTGGGTTGTGTGTAGCCGAGTTCGGTCACGGCGCGAACGAGCGGTTCGGCCAGGCCGAGAGATGCGAAAGACATCGATTTCCTTGAATGCGGCGGCGCAGGGCCGCAACGCGCAGTACTGCGTCGACCTTCCGCGGCGGGGGAGCCCCGGCGGAACCAGTCGGGAAGACGAAGAGGGGTTTTGAACAGGTGTTCAGGGACCGCGGCGTACAAAGACTGGTACAGGGCGCCGCAGCCGATATTGTACCGGCTCCGGCAGATTTGCGCGCGCAATCAGGCAGTCGGCGGCTTTTTTGTGCCGGTGTTGACCGGGTAGTCGGGCCGGCCGGTGCGCGCCCAGGTCACGATGTTCATCGCCGCCTTGCGGCGCAGTTCGATCTCGGATTCGACCGAGTAGAACGCGGCATGCGGGCTCAGGATCACACGGCGGTCGGCGAGCAAGGGATCGTCCGGCTTGATCGGCTCTTCGGGCAGCACGTCCAGTGCCACGCCTGCCAGTTGGATTGCGTCCTGCGCCAGCACCTGGCGCAGCTCCGGCACGTTGACTACCGCGCCGCGAGAGGTATTCACCAGATAGGAGCCAGGCTTCATCTGGCGCAGCAGGCGAGCATTGACCAGACCTTTGGTGTCGTCATTGAGCAGCGTGTGAATCGAGATCGCGTCGGCCTGGCGAAACAGTTCATCGAGCGAGACTCGCTCGACGTAAGCCGGAAAGTCGCCATCGATCAGATGCGGATCATGGGCAATCACGCGCTTGAACAGGTTGCGTGCGAGGTGTGCGAAGCGCTTGCCGATACGTCCCAAACCGAGCACGCCAACGGTCATATTTGAGGCGCGTGGAATGCGGCCGGTGCTGGAGTAGTGCCAGTTGCCCTGATGTACGTCATGGTCGAAACGCACCACCCCGCGGATCAGGCTGAGCATCATGGCTAGCGCGTGCGTGGAGACTTCACCGACGCCATAATCCGGCGAGTTCGCAACCCAGACCCCATGACGTGTCGCGTCCTCAACGCGAATGGTGTCGTAGCCGGCGCCCATCCGCGAACAGATACCGATTTCGGGACGCGCGCTGAACACCTTGTCGTTGGCCGGCGCGTAGGTGATCAACAGGGCGCTGCAGCCTTGTGATGCGCGAATGACCTCATCCTCGGTGCGACACTGGGCTTCGATCAGTTCAATGCCCGCATCCTGGAAGACCTTGCGCTCGGTCGAGATGTCCTTGGCGTGGAAATCGGTGTACAAAACTTTCATGCGAAACTCCATGGTTTATCGCGCAAATGTAGCATCTGTGCACGCATGGCTGCCCCTCGGATAGCAAGGAAAACCAATGAACCGAATCGATATGCAAGGCCGTTTCGCGATCGTCACCGGCGGTGCCTCTGGCATCGGCACGGCGATCTGCCAGCGCTTTGCCAATAGTGGTGCCCGGGTCGCTGTCTGGGATCTTGACGGCGATGCCGGTGCCAGGGCCGCAGCTGGCCTGCCTTCGGTATCGGGCGGCGCGCACATCGGGGTGCAGGTCGATGTGGCGAATGACACCTCGGTGGCCAGCGCAATGCAGCGCACGCTTGAGGTTTTCGGGCGGCTCGATGTGATGGTCTGCAGTGCTGGTATCACCGGCCCGAACAAGGTCACCTGGGAGTATGACCCCGACGACTGGCGCAAAGTGATTGACGTGAATCTGAACGGCGTCTTTCTGTGCAATCGTGCGGCAGTGCCGGCGATGCTGGCCAATGATTACGGACGCATCGTCAATATCGCATCAATCGCGGGCAAGGACGGTAATCCGAACGCGCCGGCCTACAGCACGTCAAAGGCCGGTGTGATCGGATTGACCAAGTCGCTCGGCAAGGAAACCGCGCGCACCGGAATTCGCGTTAACTGCATCACGCCGGCTGCAGTGCACACGCCAATCTTTGACCAGATGACCCAGCAGCATATCGATTTCATGTTGTCCAAGATTCCGATGGGCCGCTTCGGCCTGGTCGAGGAGATCGCTGCGATGGTCGCCTGGTTGTGCTCGGAGGAGTGTTCGTTCTCCACCGGCGCGGTGTTCGATCTGTCCGGCGGAAGGGCGGTGTACTGATGAGCGCTGAGCAAGGCAATCGGCCTGGGTTCGATGCGCAGTCGCTGGTCGAGTTCGCCGACGCATTGCTGCGGGCTGCCGGCGTTGACGCGCCGATTGCCAGGGACGTTGCCGAGGTTCTGGTCGAAGGTGATTTGCTGGGCCATGACACGCATGGGCTGGCGCTGCTGGCCGGGTATCTCGCAGAACTCGACAAGGGAACAATGACCCGGTCCGGCGCGCCGCACGTGGTTGCCGAGCGCAGCGCGGTGGCTACCTGGGACGGTCAGCGACTTCCCGGCCCCTGGCTGGTGCGAGAGGCGATCGACTGGGCGCTGCCGCGGGCCCGCGAACACGGCTGCGCGAGCGTCGCAATCCGGCGCAGTCATCACATCGCCTGTCTGGCCGCCTATCTGGAGCCGGTTGCGCGCCAGGGCATGCTGATCCTGCTGTCGAGTTCCGATCCGAATGCGGCCAGCGTTGCGCCTTTTGGCGGCACGCAGCCGGTGTTCACACCGAATCCGATCGCGATCGGATTTCCAACTTCCGGCGATCCGGTGATGATCGACGTGTCGGCCTCGATCACCACGAACGGCATGAGCGCGCGACTGCATGCAGCCGGCCAGCGTGGCGAGCATCCGTGGTGGATGGATGCGCAGGGTCGTGTCACTGACGATCCGTCCGTGATTTTCGCCAAGCCCCCTGGCACGATCCTGCCGGTCGGCGGGCTGGATGCGGGGCACAAGGGCTACGGCCTGGCCCTGATGATCGAGGCCTTGACCGGCGGACTGGCCGGCCACGGCCGTGCGGACCCGGCCGAAGGCTGGGGCGCGACCGTGCATTTGCAGATCTATGACACCGCGGCCTTTGCCGGCACGCAGCCATTCTCGCGTCAGACCGACTGGATCGCGGCTGCCTGCCATGACAATCCGCCGCGCGAGGCCGATCGGCTGGTGCGGCTGCCGGGCGAACGCGGGCTGGCCCGCAAGCGCGAGCAGTTACGCTCCGGCGTTCAATTGCATCCGGCAATCATGCCGGCTCTGCGCGACTGGGCCGGCAAGCTGGCCGTGGCGCTTCCTTGCGCGGTGGCGTATCGCGGATGATCCGAGGGCGGACCGGCCTGCGGTCCGTGTGCAAAAACCCGTAACAACCGAATCCGAAAGCGGTGGTCCGACAATGAGCAAATCGACGATTCTTCTGATGGGGATGTTCTACCAACCCAAGCTCGACGAGCTCGAGAAACTCTATGACTGCCATCGCCACTGGGCGGCGCCAGACAAGGACGCTCTGGTCGCCAGCCTGGCCGGTCGCTGCGAGATCGTCGTCACCAACGGCGGGCGCGGCATCAGTGCGCAGGAGATGGCGCAGTTGCCCAAGCTCAGGCTGGTCGCCTGCTTCGGCGTCGGGGTTGACGCGATTGACCTGGACTACGCGCGCCAGCACGGCATCGCGGTCAGCAACACGCCCGATGTGCTCACCGATGACGTTGCCGACATGGCGCTGGCGCTGCTGCTCGGCACGCTGCGCCGCATCCCGCAGGGCGATCGCTTTGTGCGCGAGGGGCGCTGGCTGGCCGGTGGCATGCCGGTCACGCGCAGCTTGCAGCGCAAGCGGATCGGTGTCGTGGGCTTGGGCAGGATCGGGCGCGCAATCGCCCGTCGTTGCGAGGCCTTCAATACCGAGGTCGGCTACTTCGGGCCGAACCGCAAGAGTGATGTGTCGTACAAGTATTTCGACGATGTGGTCGCAATGGCCGACTGGGCCGAGGTCGTGATTGCCGCCTGCCCGGGCGGTCCCTCTACCTACCGGATCGTGTCGCGGGCCGCACTGGAGGCCCTCGGGCCCGACGGCGTGTTCATCAACATCGCGCGCGGCTCGGTCGTTGACCAGGACGCGATGATCGAACTGCTCGCCGGTGGCGGGCTGGGCGCTGCCGGACTCGATGTGTTCGACAATGAGCCGAAGGTGCCGGCCGAATTGATCGCGCTCGACAATGTGGTGCTGCATCCGCACCAGGGCAGTGCGACGCATCCGACCCGCGCTGCGATGGGTCAGTTGGTCATCGATAATGTCGCGGCGCTGGTTGAAGGGCGCGATCTGCCTACCCGGGTCGTCTGATCGGTGCGTTCGGCGCGGGTGCGGATCGCGCAACGAACGCATGCCTGACTCCAGGCCAGCAAGCAGGTTCCGCAGCCGCAGCCAGGAACCGAGCCGCACTCAGGCATTGCCCCCCGACTCTTCGATCTGAGGGGGCATCTCTTGCGGTGCGCGGGTGCCTTGCGCGGTGTCGCGGCCGCTGCGTTGCCGGCCGCGGGAGGTTTTGGGGGCACCAGAGGGATGACCGAACAGGTGACGTGACAACTCGTCGAGGGCCATGCGATAGACCTCGCGCTTGAACTCGATCACGGAATCCAGCGGAATCCAGTACTCGTGCCAACGCCAGGCATCGAATTCGGGCTTTTCGGTGGCGCGCAACTGCACATCCGTGTCCCGTCCTACCAGTCGCAGCAGGAACCAGATCTGCTTTTGTCCGCGGTAATGGCCTCGCCAATCCCGTCGAACCCAGTTTTCAGGAACCTCGTAACGCAACCAGTCCCGCGTTCGGGCGATGATGCGCACATGTTCGGGCTTCAGGCCTACCTCTTCATGCAACTCGCGGTACATCGCCTGCTCCGGCGATTCGCCCCGCTTGATGCCTCCCTGAGGAAACTGCCATGAATGCTCGCGGACCCTCTTGCCCCAGAAAACCTCGTTCCTGCCATTGACCAGAATGATGCCGACGTTGGGGCGGTAGCCGTCTCGATCCAGCATGGCAACACCCCTTGAACCGATACAATCAGCGGGATTATACGGTGCGCAAGTTCGCACTGGCCCGAAGCTCACTGCGTTCACGCATTGCGTTCACGCATCTCATTCGCGAACCACGACATGAAAGCAAGCCGATTCCACATCTCGACGCTCAAGGAAGCGCCGTCCGATGCCGAAATCGTCAGCCACCGGCTGATGACCCGGGCGGGCATGATCAGACGGCTCGCCGGCGGCATCTACAACTACATGCCGATGGGCCTGCGTGTGATCCGGCGTATTGAGGCGATCATCCGCGAGGAGATGAACCGCGCCGGCGCGGTCGAGTTGCTGATGCCGGTGGTGCAGCCGGCCGAATTGTGGATGGAGTCCGGGCGCTGGGACCAGTACGGCCCCGAACTGCTGCGGGTCAAGGATCGGCATCAGCGGGATTTCATCGTGCAGCCGACCTCTGAGGAAGTGATCACTGACATCGCGCGCCACGAGATCAAGAGCTACCGGCAGATGCCACGCAACTTCTATCACATCCAGACCAAGTTCCGCGATGAGCGCAGGCCGCGCTTTGGCGTGATGCGTGGTCGCGAATTCACGATGAAGGACGCATATTCCTTCGACCGGGATCGCGACTCGGCGCTGGCCAGCTACCAGGCGATGTTCGATGCCTACGTCAAGGTCTTTGATCGGATGGGGCTGAAATTTCGTGCGGTCGCCGCCGACACCGGCGCGATCGGCGGCTCGGCCAGCCACGAGTTCCAGGTCATTGCCGATACCGGGGAGGACGCGATCGCGTACTGCCCGCAGTCCGACTACGCGGCCAACGTCGAACTGGCTGAGGCGCTGGCGCTGATCGCGCAGCGGGCTCCGGCGGGCGAACCCTTGGCCAAGACGCCTACGCCTGGCAAGGCGCGCTGTGAGGATGTCGCCGCACTGCTTAGGTTGCCGCTTGAGCGCACCGTCAAGTCGCTGGTGCTCGCGGTCGACGAGCGCGAGCCGGTCAAGGACGGCGCCGAGGATGTCGCAGGCTCCGGTCGGCTGCTCGGCACCAGGATCTGGCTGCTGCTGGTCCGAGGCGACCATGACCTGAATGAAGTCAAGGCCGGCAAGGTGCCTGGCCTGAAGGGGTTTCGCTTCGCGACCGAAGGCGAGATCATCGCGCACTTTGGCTGCCCTCCCGGCTATCTCGGCCCGATCGGCACGACGCTGCCGGTCAACGTCGTGGCCGACCGCACCGTCGCCAACATGAGCGATTTCGTGTGTGGCGCCAACGAGACCGATTTTCACTACACCGGCGTGAACTGGGACCGTGACATCATTCCGGCGCTGGCCGCGCAGGGCGTGCAGATGCAGGTGGCTGACATTCGTAACGTCGTCGAAGGTGACCCATCGCCGGACGGCAAGGGCAGCCTGGCGATCCAGCGCGGCATCGAGGTCGGGCATGTGTTCTACCTCGGCACCAAGTATTCTTCGGCAATGCAGGCCACCTTCATCGACGAGGATGGCAAGAGCAAGGTCATCGAGATGGGCTGCTACGGCATTGGCGTCACCCGACTGCTCGGGGCTGCGATCGAGCAGAACAACGATGAGCGCGGCATCATCTGGCCGCGTCCGATCGCACCGTTCGAGGTCGTGATCTGTCCACTCGGCTATCGCAAGTCGGACGCGGTGCGCGAGGCGGCTGACCGGCTGTACAACGAACTGCTCGCTGCTGGCATCGACGTGTTGCTCGACGATCGTGACGAGCGCCCCGGTGTGATGTTTGCCGACTGGGAACTGATCGGAGTTCCGCTGCGGGTCACGGTCGGCGAGCGCAGCCTGAAAGAGGGCAAGGTCGAGTTGCTGGTGCGCCGCGGGCTGCAGGCCAGCACAGTGGCGCTTGATCAGGCCGCACAGGCGGTGCGCCAGGCGCTGACCGGATGCTGAGGCTGGCATGAGTATCGGGGTGGCCTGGGCCCGGCGCCAGCCGCTCGCGGCACTGGTCGCCGTGCTGTGTCTGGCCTGGGCCGCAAGTGCGCCTGCCGGCAATCAGCAGTATGAGCCGATGTCGGTATCGGTGCGTTCGGCACTTGCGGCGTCGATCGCCGAGAGCGCCCAGAGCGAGCCGCGCTTCCTGTCACCGGTCGACAAGGCAGACTGGCTGGTCGCGATGTCGGGTGCACTGCCGGCCCGATGGAAACCCACCAGTCGCCAACGCGTGGAGTTTTTGCTGGCGGTGCGCTATGAGGCACAGCGCGCAGGTCTGGATCCGCATCTGGTACTCGGTTTGATCGAGGTCGAAAGTAATTTCCGGCGCTATGCGGTGTCCGGTGCTGGCGCACGTGGCTATATGCAGGTGATGCCGTTCTGGACCGGTCTGCTTGGGGACGCCGATCCCGGCAAGCTGTTTTCGATGCGCGCCAACCTGCGCTATGGCTGCACGATCCTGCGCCACTACCTGGATCTGGAGCGAGGGGACCTGTACCGTGCGCTTGGACGCTATAACGGCAGCCTCGGGAGTCCGGAATACCCGAGCGCGGTGCTTGGGGCCTGGCGCAAGTGGGAGTCGCGCGCACCAGCAACCCGCTTCAGTTCAAGCGGCGCAGGCGGCGGCGGCTGAGCTCAGACCCGCCCGATCGGGATCACCGCCAGAGTCATGCGCGATGCGCAGACCGCCTTGCCCTTGTCGTCGATGATGTCGATTGCCCAAACCTGGGTGTTGCGTCCGACGTGCACCGGCCGGCAGGTTCCGGTTACCCAGCCACTGCGAACCGCCCGCAGGTGATTCGCGTTGATGTCCAGGCCGACGGCGGTCCAGCCTTCGTCGACGCACATGATTCCGGCAAGACTGCCCATCGTTTCGGCCAGCAGGACCGAGGCGCCGCCATGCAGCACGCCAAGCGGCTGCGTCGTGCGCTGGTCGACCGGCATCCGGGCACGCATGAAGTCGTCGCCGACTTCGGTGAACTCGATGCCCAGTCGCTCGACCGCGGAGTTCTCGTGAATCTTGTTGATTTCCTGGGGCGTGTAGCGACGGCGAAAGATGCTGGAGGAATTGGTGCTCATCGAAGGTTCCGGGTGCGATGATCGTCGTGGGAGCGCAGATCGCGTGGATTCTAGCCTGCCGACGATCGCTGTTCGCATTTGCCCGGATCGAGGATCAAGGCCACACTTGGATAGACGGTATCTTTGGGAGCGCCGGCCGAGATCGGGTTGGCACGGGTGGCACCCATCAACTGAGGAGCGCGCGGTGATCGGACCGAAAATCGATGCATCGAAGGCCAGAGAACTCGTTGAAAAGACGGTCGATGCGGTGCCGGGCCTGCGCCGGCGTACGCGTGTGGCCGCTTCCCCGTCTGCGTCCAGCTCGGTGCTGATGCCGGAGCCGGCATTGCCAGAGATTCCAACGATGGGCGTGGGTTCACTCGCGGTCCCCGGCTGGTTCTCGCTGCTGGCCAGGCAGATGCGCGATGAGGCTGTCGGCGAGGACGATCGCGACGAACTGTTCGGTGACGCCTTGCGCCTGGCGGTGGGCGACCAGATCGAAGCCGGGCTCGACATCCTGTCCGATGGCGAGGTGCGCCGTCAGCGCTTTGTGTTCGAGATGCACGACCGGCTGACCGGGCTTCGCAGGCTCGAGACCCGACGCAAGCTCGGCGTGCATGGCTACGATCAGGTGCCGCAGTTCGAGGTCACTGGCAACATCGAGGCGCCGCAAGGCCTGGGCATTGTCGAGGACTTCGAAAAGCTGCGCGATGCGGCGCCGGGTCGGGCGTTGAAGATCGCGGTCCCCGGGCCGCTGACGCTGGCCAGCATGGTCCATCGTGCCCGGCGCAGCGAAGAAAGCGTGCTCGACGATCTGGTGCGGGTCGTGCGGCGCGAGGTCGAGCGCCTGTTGCAGGCAGGTGCCAGGCGCATCCAGATCGATGAACCGGGCCTGGCGCATCCAACCCATGGCTTGTCGCTGGCGGCGGCCGCGCAGATGGTGAATCGATGCATCGAGGGGACGAGCGCACGCTTTAGCGTGCATGTCTGTTTTGGCAACAACCTCGGTCGGCCGGTCTCGAGTCGCGACCTTGCGCGGCTGATGCCGGCATTCGACACGCTGATCGCACGCGAACTGGTACTCGAATTCGCCAACCGCGAGATGGCGCAAGTCGAGCTGCTCGCATCGATTCCGGATCGCTTCGATATTGCGGCCGGTGTCGTCGATGTGAAGTCGTTTTATATCGAATCGGCCGACGATGTGGCCCGGCGCCTGCAGATGGTGCTCGACCATGTGCCGGCGCAGCGAATCGTCGCGACTGCCGATTGCGGGTTTTCGGCGCTGCCGCGGCAGATTGCACGCGCCAAGATGCGGGCACTGGTCGGCGGGGCGGCCCTGGTGCGCGGATCAGGTGCGCCGATCGAGTCAGGCGTCAAGGTCTGAGCATCGACCGCCCGGCGAGATCGGGCCACATCGCGGCCGCGCCGCCGCGGCACCGCGACGCATTTGCTCAGCCGACGACCTTGCCCGGGTTCATGATTCCTTGAGGATCGAGCGCCTGCTTGATGCTGCGCATCAGGGCAATCTCGACCGGTGACTTGTAGCGCACATTTTCATCGCGCTTGAGCTGGCCCAGGCCGTGTTCGGCCGAGATCGAGCCACGGTGAGCGGCGACCGCGTCGTGCACGATCCGGTTGATCGCCGGCTCATTGCTCATGAACGCCTCCGGCGACACACCGGGCGCGGGCGACACGTTGTAGTGCAGGTTGCCGTCGCCGAGGTGGCCGAACACCACCATGCGCACGCCATTGTAGGCGGCTTCGATCGTCGCATTGGTTTCGACGATGAAGCGATCGATCGAGGAGATCGGCACCGAGATGTCGTGCTTGATGTTCTTGCCCTCGAGCACCTGCGCCTCAGGCACGCTTTCACGCAAGGCCCAGAACGCGCGCGACTGCGCGATCGATGCAGCGATCGCGGCGTCGGTGATCGTGCCGGACTCCAGCGCTTCGCTGCACAGTGCCTCGAAGCGCTCGGCTGCGTGCGCCTCGCTCTCGGAGTCGGACGACTCGAGCAGCACGTACCACGGGCTCGGTGTCGACACCGGGCGTCGGCACTGGGCGAAATGCCG
>Ga0255220_1000545_pt1 | contig 14943 bp, 12 predicted proteins | sample Miss_Colum_RepB__FD_188423 | JGI IMG/M metagenome (GOLD analysis project Ga0255220, IMG submission 188423) | Freshwater microbial communities from Mississippi River, Louisiana, United States - Miss_Colum_RepB_8d | ecosystem: Environmental > Aquatic > Freshwater > River | place: USA: Louisiana...
TCGGGCCCGCAGAATATTTCGCGCTAGCCGTGCTCGCGTTCACCTCGGTGTCCGTGGTTCTAGGGTCATCGATGGTGTTGGGGCTGATGTCTTTGTTCTTCGGCCTGGGTCTGGCAATGATCGGTACTGATTACCAGTCCGGTGCGCCTCGTCTCGCGTTCGACGTACCGCAGCTGCTTGACGGCGTCGGGATCACCATCGTGTTGGTCGCGATGTTCGCGGTCGGCGAAATCGTCTATGTCGCGAGCCGTCGTTCGCTAAACCCGAGCCAGATCATCCAGGTCGGCGGGCGGATCTCGATGTCGCGACAGGACTGGGCGCGGTCCTGGAAACCATGGTTGCGTGGCACCTTTCTGGGATTCCCGATTGGTGCGATGCCTGCCGGGGGATCGGAGATTCCGACGATGTTGTCCTACGCCGTCGAGAAGCGGCTTTCCAAGCATCCTGAGGAGTTTGGCAACGGGGCGATTGAAGGGGTCGCCGGTCCGGAGGCTGCCAACAATGCGTCGGTGGCCGGCGTGATGGTGCCCTTGTTGACATTGGGTCTGCCTACCTCGGCCACCGCCGCGGTGATGCTGGCGGCGCTGCAAAATTTTGGCCTCAATCCGGGGCCGACGCTGTTCACCGACAATGCGCAACTCGTCTGGGGGATCATCGCTTCGCTGTACATCGGCAATGTCATGCTGCTGGTGCTGAACTTTCCGCTGGCCCGCTTCTGGGTGAAGTTGCTGTCGATCCCGACGCCATATCTGTATGGCGGAATCCTGGTGTTTTCTTTGGTCGGCATCTGGGGCTTGTCCCGATCCTGGGTCGACCTGACCCTGCTGGCCGCGCTGGGGATGGCCGGCTACATGTTCCGATGCTTTTCTGTGCCGGTTGCGCCGGCGCTGATTGGCCTGATTCTTGGGCCAATGGCCGAATTGCAGCTGCGTCGCGCACTTGCGATCAGTCAGGGAGATCCGCTGGTTTTGCTGTCATCTCCGGTTTCGGCTGGCTTGCTGCTGGTGGCAGCCTTAATGCTGCTGATTCCGATTTGGCGTGCGACGAAATCACGCTGACACTGTCGCGTTACCGGGACGCGTATTGCGGCTCTAGCCCAATTGTTGCCGCAGTAACACGCAGGCGCTCAGGCTGCCGGTCTGCGCGTCCAGTGCTGCGCGTTGACCGCGCCGCGCGGAACCTTGCCCTGCAGAATCTGCGCAGCCTGTGCGACGGTCTCCAGCGACTGGTGCTCGATTGCCGGCAGGGTCAGCCCGCCGATGTGCGGCGTCGCGATCACGTCGGCGCGCGCCGCGAGCGAAGGCTGCGGCATCTGGTCCGGCGCCCGGCCGACGTCCAGCGCGGCACCGGCAAGCTTGCCGACCTCCAAGGCCTGCTGCAATGCCTGTTCGTCGACAAGATTGCCCCGCGAGACGTTGACCAGGTATGCGCCCCGCTTGATCAGCGCGAGCGCTCGCGCATCGATCAGGTTCTCGGTCTCGGGCGTGGCCACCGCGAGCGGCACGACGTAATCGGCCTTCGCGAGCAGTTCATGAAGCGGCACCTGCTCGATGCCGGTCAGATCAGCGCTGACGTAGGGATCGCTGACCAGAACCCGCATGCCAAACGCAAGCCCTAGCTGCGCGACCCGTCGCCCGATCGCGCCAAAGCCGATCACGCCGAGCGTCGCGCCCTCGAGTTGCGCGCCCATCGCTGCCGATGGAGGCTCTCCGGCGTGGTACTGCGCAGCCGAGCGCGACACGCCGCGCGACAGGTCGATCATCATGCCGAACACCAGTTCGCTGACCGAGGCGACGAACCCTGCACTCGCCTGGGTGACCAGCACCCCGGCACGGCTCGCGGCGGCAACGTCGACATTGCGGATGTCGATCGCGCAGCGCAGGAACGCGACCAGCCGCGGCAGCGATTCGAACAGCTTCGCGTCGCCCGGCGACTGCCGGTAGCTGACGATCAGCTCGCAATCGTGCGCCGCGTCGATCAGCGCGTCGCCTTGGAGCGGCTCCCCGCCCAGGTGCAGTCGCACCTCGCCGAGCGCCTGCAGCCCGGCGAGGGCGCGCTCGCCGTAATAGTTGGCGAGGGCGTCGGGGGAGTGGGTCAGCAGGATCCGGGGCATCGGACAGTAGGACGATTTCTGGCGATTACTTGTTCTTGTCGAAACTCAGCAGCTCCGAACCACCGCCGCCGCTAAACGACAGTAGCCCGCTCTCGGTATAGATCCCCAGCTTGGCCCGGGTGTCGGTGATATCGAGGTTGCGCATCGTCAGCTGACCGATCCGGTCCTGCGGGCTGAACGGCGCGTCCTCGACCTTCTCCATGCTCAGCCGCTCGGGCGCATAGGTGAGGTTGGGGCTTTCGGTGTTCAGCAGGCTGTAGTCATTGCCGCGGCGCAGCTCCATAGTCACTTCGCCGGTCACCGCCGCCGCGACCCAGCGTTGCGCACTTTCGCGCAGCATGATCGCCTGCGGGTCGAACCAGCGGCCCTGATAGAGCAGGCGGCCCAGTTTCAGGCCATTGATGCGGTATTGCTCGATGGTGTCTTCGTTATGAATGCCAGTGACAAGCCGTTCATAGGCGATGTACAGCAGCGCAAGACCCGGGGCCTCGTAGATGCCGCGACTCTTGGCTTCGATGATGCGGTTCTCAATCTGGTCGCTCATGCCCAGGCCATGACGTCCGCCGATTTCGTTGGCCTTCAGGATCAACGCCACCGGGTCGTTGAAGCTCTCGCCGTTTAGTGCCACCGGCACACCCTCTTCGAAGCGCACCGTCACTTCCTCGGCCTTGACGACGCAATCCTCGCGCCAGAACGGCACGCCCATGATCGGGTTGACGATTCGGATGCCGCTGTTCAGATGCTCGAGGTCTTTGGCCTCGTGCGTGGCGCCCAGCATGTTGCTGTCGGTGCTGTAGGCCTTCTCCACGCTCATCTTGTAGTCAAAACCGTTGGCGATCAGGAACTCGCTCATTTCCTTGCGCCCGCCCAACTCATCGATGAAGGTCTGGTCCAGCCAGGGCTTGTAGATCTTCAGCGCCGGGTTGGTCAGCAGACCGTAGCGGTAGAAACGCTCGATGTCGTTGCCCTTGAAGGTGGAGCCATCACCCCAGATATTGACGTCGTCTTCCTTCATGGCGGCCACCAGCATCGTGCCGGTGATCGCCCGGCCCAGCGGCGTGGTGTTGAAGTAGGTGACTCCCGCAGTGCTGATGTGAAACGCACCGGCCTGCAGTGCGGCGATGCCCTCTTGCGCAAGCTGGCGACGGCAGTCGATCAGGCGCGCCACCTTCGCACCGTAGGCCAGCGCCTTTTGCGGAATGGCGTCGTAGTCGCTCTCATCGGGTTGCCCCAGATTGGCGGTGTAGGCATAGGGTTCGGCCCCCTTTTTCTTCATCCACAGCAAGGCGGCGCTGGTGTCCAGGCCGCCGGAAAAGGCGATACCGACCTTCTGGCCGACGGGAAGATTTTGCAAAATGGTGGCCATGGCGATGTCCAGGGAGGTCGTTGAGCGCGGTGCACGCGGGGTTCGGCGGCGTCCGGCTCAGCCGAAGTGGCAGATGGGGTGACAGGAATCGCTCACTCGGATATCGCTTGACGAGTCTTCGGGCACGCCGTCGAATTGCTGAGTCATGGTCTTGCGGGATATCCGGGAGCATGAAAAACCGATCATTTTACGGCAGGTGAACCGGCGGTAGGGCCACAGGCAGGGCACGGATGCGTTTCTTGTCTATGATGACGTCCGATGATCCCCGCGCTCCTACCGTTTCAGACCCGCAGCTTCCGCTTTCAGTGGCCGGCGGATCTGTGCACTGCCTGGGCACTGGAGATGGAAACCCTGGTGCTCGGCTGGTATGTGTTGGTCGAGACCGAGTCGGTGCTGCTGCTCACGCTGTTCGGTTCAGTGCAGTTTATCGGTACGCTGGTCTCGCCGATGCTCGGGGTGCTCGGCGACCGGTTGGGGATCCGCAACGTGCTGGCGGCGATGCGGGCGTCGTATGCGCTGTTTTCCGGGATCATCCTGACGCTTGCGCTGACCGAATCGATCGATGCCTATTCGGTATTGATCGTCGCGACCCTGTGCGGACTGATCCGCCCGACCGATGTTGGCATGCGTGGCGCCCTGGTCGGTGCCACGGTGCCGCAGCAACACCTGGTTGCAGCGATGGGCGTGTCGCGCACGACGATGGATTCAGCGCGAGTCGGTGGCGCACTGGCCGGCGCCGGATTCATGGCGTTATTCGGGATGGCACCGGTCTATATGCTGATCACCTTGATCCACGTTGTCGGCGTGGTGCTGACGATGAAGGTCGAAGGCGGTGGACGCGAGGATGGCGCACATCCGGGAGCAGTCGCACGGCCGGTGCGAGTCTCACCCTGGCGGGATCTGTGGGAGGGCCTCGCTTATGTGTGGAACACGCCCCGGATGCTGGCCACGATGTGTCTGGCTTCGCTGGTCAATCTGACGGCGTTTCCGTTCAGCAATGGTCTGGCCCCGTATATTGCCCGCGACGTATTCGAGGTGGACCAGACCGGCCTGGGATGGCTGGTGGCGAGCTTCGCGATCGGCGCGCTGGTCGGCTCGGTGCTGATGAGCATCTTCGGTCCGCGGGTGCGACCGGCCCGGATGATGCTTGGCGGAGCGCTGGCCTGGTATGCGGCGCTGGTCGGCTTTGCAGCGACTCCATCATTTCCGGTCGCGATCACGATGCTGGTGCTTGCCGGAGTTGCGCAGAGCCTGAGCATGCTCTCGGTGATGATCCTGCTGCTGCGCACCTGCGAGCCTCGCTTTCGCGGCCGCATCATGGGCGTTCGGATGCTTGCTATCTACACGCTGCCGATCGGCCTGATGCTGGCCGGCGCGATCATCCCCGTGATCGGCTATCCATGGACCGCAACCGTGCTCTTGCTGATCGGTGTTGGCTGTACGTTCTGGATCGGTTGGGCTTGGCGACGCGAACTGTTGCCGCTGGACGCGATCGGCAACACCCGCTGAACGGTGTCGGGATCGGTCCAGCCTGCGTTCACCGCTCGCCGGTGTAGGCGATGCCATCCTCGACGGTATGCCAGATCCAGCGCGCGGTCGGATTCTCCGATTCCTCCAGGATATGACCGACCAGCCCGGCGCTGCGACTGATGACCGCGATGCCGCGCATTACGGCCTGCGGCATGCCGATCTCTCCAAGCACTGCGGCGATTGCGCCGGTGGCGTTGATCGTCAGGTGTCTTCCCCAGGCCTTGTCAACTTCCTCCGAAAGCGTCTGCAGCGCGGCGATATGCTGGCCTATCGCCCCCTCGCGTAGCGCCACCTCGAACAGTTTCGGTGTGCGCGGATCGTCCGGCTTGTGGATCGGATGACCAAAGCCGGGGAGCGCGCGCCGCTGCTCGCGAAAACGCTGTGCGATCTGTACCGCACGGGCCTGGACGCCCTCCGGCGCCGCAAGCATTTCGTCGATCAGTGCACTGCAGCCTTCCATCGTGCCGACGAAGGTGCTGCCCACGCCGAGCAGCCCGGCCGCCACCGCCGATTGAAGCGCCTCTGGCGCGGAGTCGTAAATCAGTCGAGTCACGATCGCGCTAGGCGTCAACCCGTGCTCCATCAGCGTCACCAGCACCGCGTCAAGAAGGCGTACCTGCACCCGTGTTGGGCGCTTTCCGGTGAGCTGGAACAGCATCATCTCGGTGAAGCTGACCTGCCCGATCAGGTCTTCGACCAGATCGGCGCCACGCACATGGATCGAGTGTTCGTCGGAGGTGCAGATTGCCGTAGTCGGGGATTTGTTGGACATGCGGATGAGCCTTAGACAACGCAACCGAAGTGCGCAGACGACACCAGCTTCACATACTTGTCATGCACGGAGCCCGGCCGCACGCGGTCAGACAGGTCAGGGGCCTTCCAATCTTGCATCCGGCGTGTGATTTCATCGGCCGGTACATCCATGTTGAGCGTTCGATTGACCGGATCGATCACGATGGTGTCGCCATCGCGCACCGCCGCAATCGGACCGCCGCGTGCGGCTTCCGGCGAGATGTGACCGATCAGGATGCCGTGCGACACGCCTGAGAATCGGCCGTCAGTGATCAGTGCGACATCCTTGCCCAGGCCGCGCCCTTGCAATTGGATGGTCAGCATCACCATTTCCGGCATGCCCGGGCCGCCGACTGGTCCGACATTGCGCACGACCACCACATCGCCGGCAACGATGCTGCCCGACCGGATTGCATTCATCGCATCCTGCTCGGACTCGAACACCCGGGCGCGGCCGCGAAACTCGCCGCTCTTGAGCGTCTTGCCGGACAACTTGAGCACGCAGCTCTCCGGCGCCAGGTTGCCCTTGAGCACGCTGATGTGGTTGTTCGGTGCCGCGAAGGGTTTGCCGACCGGATGCACGATATCCTGCGCGCCGAGCTGCTCGAGCGCTGGCACCGACTCCAGATTTTCGGCCAGTGTCTTGCCGGTGACGGTCATCACGTCGCCATGCAGCAGGCCGTGGCGCAACAGCTCCTTCATCACCACCGGCACACCACCGATTGCATGCAGGCTGGTCATCGCGTACTTGCCGTGCGGCTGCAGGCTGGCAAGCAGTGGCACCTTTTCCCCGACTGCCTGGATCCGCTCGATGCCCACGGGCACTTGCGCCTCGCGGGCCAAGGCCAGCAGGTGCAAAAACATGTTCGTCGAGCCGCCCATCGCATAGATCGTCACGATCGCGTTGTCGAACGCTCGCTCGGTCATGATGTCGCGCGGTCGGATCCCTGCGGCGATCAGTCGATACAGCGCATCAACCGAGGCGCTCGCCTGGGCGCGGACATCGTCATGAATGCCGCTTCTTGCATCATAGTCGGCCGGATGCGAGGCACCTCGCGGCAACATCATGCCGATCGCCTCGGCGCAGGTGCTCATCGTGTTCGCGGTGAACATCGCGCCGCAGGTGCCACTGCCGGGCATCACATTCGACTCGATCTCCAGGAACTGCTCGCGGGTGATGCGTCCCGCCTCCATCGCTGCGCGGCCTTCGCCCCAATCCAGGATCGTGAGGTTCGGTCCCTTGCTCGCGTACGGCTCGAACGACACCCGTCCGGGCGAACTGGTGCCCGGATACAGCACCAGTCCGAACGCGTTGGTGCGTGCCAGCGGCATCATTGCAGCCGCGCCGGTCTTGTCGCAGCCGGAGATCACGAGCATCGCCTCACCGTGATGCGCGCGGTGTCCGATCTCGAAGCAGTCGGCCGCCACGTCGCGCGACAGCAGGCTGAATCCGGCCGTCGGGGTTCCCTGGGTCAGCGCGTCGGACACCGCTGGCGCACCGACGATCAGTCCTTGCCCACCCCGCTGGCCGATCAGCTCGACCAGCAGGTCGGTGATCTCGCGCACCCGGTTATTGCAGCGATGCGCATTCGTATAGGCGCTGGCGATCGTGACGATGGTGTTGGTCTGTGCGGTGCGATCCGGATCGAATCCGGCAGCACGCATTTCGACGCGGTTGTTTTTCCAGTAGGTGGGGCTGTCCTGTGCCATTGGAGCGTCCTTAAGAGTTGATCTGCGTCACCAGCTGGTACGCGAGTCGATACACGATGGTCTGCGGATTTCCGATCCCGCAGTCGCTGGCCGCGATCAGCAATTCGAGTTCCTGCGCAGACTGCTGCAGTTGCGCCAGCTCGCTGCCTTCGACCAGCACTACGGCATCGAACTCCTTTTCCTGCATGCCCGGGCGCAGCTCGGTCTCACGGGTCTTGGTCGACGAGACTTCGCGTTGCGCAAGGCCGATGTGCGCCGCGCACACGCCACGAACCCTGTGCAGCACTTCGGCCAGTCGCCTGGCGCCGGCGCGCAGCTGCTGCTCGCCCGCACCTTCGATGAAGTCGAGCCGGATCGTCACCAGCGCGCCGCCGTCGCCCGTGCCGGTCGAGGCGAGCCGCTCGCAGGCGATGCGCAGAAAGTTGCGAAACGCGGGCTGCAGTTGATTGCTCCAGACGGTCGGGTTGTTCAATCGCTGCAGGTAGGCAGGCGAGCGGAATACTTCCAGGTCATGACCGTCGTAGATCGTGCCGTAGCGATAGCGCGCCGCATCCTCGCGCACAAGACGCTTGCCAAGCAAAAACCCTGGGATCGACAAGCGCTCGGGCATGTGCTCGCGCGTGTGCCATTCGGTGTACTCGTCTTGCATCGGCGGATCAATGTCATGCCAGATCGCAAGGAAGGCCTTACCGGTCAGTGCCATGAGTTCTAGGGTCCTTCAAAGCCAGTGGGTTCAGAAGCGTTATGTGTGCGCCGGCGAACTCAGTCGCCAAGCAGTCGTTTCGTTGCAACCAGAGCGCGGCGCGCGAGCTCCGAGGCGCCGATCTGCGCGGCTTGCGCGTGATTGGGCACCTCCACACTGATCAGCATGTCTTTCGGAATCAGCGTTGCGATCGCGTTCAGGTCGATGCCGCCTTCGCCAGGCACCAGTCTTGCGGTGCGCGCGATCCGGATGAGTTCCGCGTCGGAGGGATCGTACGGTACCGGGCCGTCGCAGATTTGCACGTAGTTCATCAGCGTGTGCGGCAGCGCGGCGAACTCGTCCAGCGTCGCTCCGCAGCGATCGAAGTGCAGCGTGTCGAACAGCACCGCCGCCGCCGGATGATCGGCCGCCTCGACAATCTGCCTTGCCTGCGCCAGGTTCTTGCATCCGGTCCAGGGCATGAACTCGAGATCGGCAGTCAGTGCGTAGGGCGCAAGCTTGCGGCACAGCGCTGCGAAGTTGTCCGCGGCCCGTGACAAGTCCGTGTCGTCGATCGCCACCAGCACATGTCTGGTGTTTAGTTGGGCGATTCGATCAAGAAAACGCGTAAATTCGTCGAGCCGGGTCTGCGGCTTGAGCCGGATCATCTCCGCATCCGCCATCTGGATGCCGGTATCACGCATCGCTGCCTGGACCTCGCGCAGCAACTGGTCGTCGTCGAGCAGCGGGGGTGGATGATCGCCAGGGCCTGCGGGCAGCAGCCGGAAGCTGATCATCTGGTAGCCATGTTCGGCCGCAATTCGCACTCCCGTGACCGGGTCGACACCGTTTCCGGTCAGATAGCCCATCGAGTAGTTGCGTGCCATGAGGTCTCGCTAGCAGGGGTGACGCGATTCGTGCGGCGCAAGGCGCTGGCACGGGGCAGGCATAGCGTAGCGGGATATCGTCGATCGAGGAATGTTGTTGCGCTGATTCGACGCTTGTGTTTTGGCGTGTTTTCCTTAGGCTGGCACGCCAGTGATCACCTTGCCTTAGCCCATTGGCAGGGCGATGGCACTACGAACACGCCTTTATCGCATCCAACCGGAGATACCAAGATGGCTTCCCCTGCAATCCATATCCTGAACGGCCCGAACCTGAACACCCTCGGCATGCGCGAGCCGCACATTTACGGGACGACGACACTCGCCGAGATTGAATCCTGGTGTCGCGGGGCCGCTCGCGGCACGCTCGAATTCCACCAGTCGAACCATGAAGGCGAGATCGTCGAGATGCTGCATGCGGCAAGAGGAATCGCTGACGGGGTGATCATCAATCCGGCCGGCTACAGCTTCACGTCGGTCGCAATCATGGATGCGCTCAAGATTTACGGTGGCCTGGTGATCGAACTGCATATCTCGAACATCCATGCGCGTGACCCGATCTATCACAAATCACTAATGTCGCCAGTGGTTACTGCGGTGATTGCCGGTCTTGGGGCGCGCGGTTATGTGACCGCGATGCAGGCGATGTACGAGATGATCGAGGCTCGCCGCTGACAAGGGTCTGATCGCGGTGGTTACGGATAACAAGTAATCCACTGCGTAAAGAGGGCATCTGTCAGGAAATTTGACTTCGCTTCGGACGTGCCTTAAAAGCTCAGTGACAAATCGTACTGTTGTTCGAGCGTCGGGCGGCAGATCAGAAAAACACGGCACCGTGTACCGGCATGAGTGTCCATGGAGGAGAACCATGAAAAAGGCGAGCTTTATCAAATTGTCTGTCGTCGCGGGAGCGTTGGCGACCACGATGGGGGCGGCCTTCGCCGCCGACGACCCGAAGGTGTCTTGGAACTTGTCCACCTGGGGTCCGAAGCGACAGTTCACCGCCGGCATCGAGGCGCTTGCCGAGCACGTCAGCAGCCAGACCGATGGCAAGTTCACAATCAAGATCCACTATGGCGGTGCACTGTCCAAGCCGTCGGACAACCTGGACAACATGAAGGCCGGCGCGTTCGAGATGGCACAAAGCTGCGTTGGCTACCACCCGGGCAAGCACCCGAGCATCACGGTGCTTGACCTTCCAGGCCTGCCACTTGCCGATCCGGATGTGCATCAACTAGTCCATGACGCGATCTACGCGCATCCGAAGATTCTCGAAGAATACAAGCGCTGGAATGCCATTCCCTACTTGTCGGTGCTGCAGCCGCAGTCCGAGTTGATGGGGAGTGGCGATCCGCCGCTCAAAGTCACTGACTTCAAGGGTCGCAGGGTTCGTGCCTTGGGTGGTACCGGCGCTGCACTGAAAAACCTCGGAGCAGTGCCCACTTCGGTTCCCGCGCCCGAGGTCTATACCTCGCTCGAACGTGGGGTGTTTAGCGCTGTCGCGTTCCCCTACACCTACGCGTTCGCCTCGTACAAGATCGATGAAATCGCGAAGTGGTACACGACCAATCTTGCTCCGGGTTCCAACACCTGCCCGACGCTGTTAGCGATCGATGCGTATCAGAAGCTGCCCAAGAAGTATCGCGACATTCTCGATGCTGGGCGGCCGATTGCCTACGCGGCATTGAAAAAGGCGCAGATCGAAGCCGACACCAAGAATCTGGCTAAGTGGAAGGAAAAGGGGCTGGTCGCAATCACTTACTCGGACGCGGAACTGAAAGTGTTTGAAGAGCAGGGCGCCGATCCCGTCTGGCAGGCCTGGGTCAAGGAGCACGCTGCCAAGGGTGTTCCCGCCAAGGAGTTGCTTGATCTGGTGCTCGCCGAAGCCAACAAGGCCAAGGCGAAGCTCGGTAAGAAATAAACCCCCGCGGGGCTCGAAACCGCCCTCCGGACTGATTTCGGAGGGCTGTTTTTTTGGGTGCACGGATGCTGGCAAAGCTTGACCGGATGTTGCAGCGCGTTGAATGGCTCAGCGCACTGGTGGGGGCGGTCGCGATCTTCGCGACGATGTGGATCGGAGTGCTCGAAATCGGGCTACGCAAGATCTTCAACAGCCCTCTGTATGGACAACTGGACATCATCGAACAGACGATGGTTGCGTATGCGATCTTGCCGGTTGCGTACTGTTACCGTAAGGCCGGTCATATCCGAGTCGATATCGCAGTCGGGCATCTTTCCGGGCGCGGCAAGTGGATTGCAGAGTGGCTGGCGTCCTTCGCTGCGCTGGCGCTGATCCTGACGATTTTTCCTGGCGTGTATCACTACTTCGAGAACGCCTATTCGATCGGAGATTCAACAATTGACACCCAGTGGCCGACTTGGCCTTCTAAGGTGACCGCAGTCGTTGGCTTCACGATTCTTGGCGTCAGGTTGGTTCTCGATCTATGGGCGTATACCCGCCTGGTGCTCGACCCGAACGCCGAACAGGTTGCAGTGCCTGTTTCCGACCATCAGATAGAGGCCGAGTGATGGAACCGATTCATATCGGGCTGCTGGGCATGGCGGCCTTGACGGTGCTGATCGTACTCGGCGTTCGCATTTTCATTGCGGCCGGTTTGGTCGGGTTTGTGGGTCTTTGGGCACTGCGTGATTTCGAAAAAGCGATTGGTATCGCCGGACATATTCCGCACTCGGACACCACCAGCTACGCCTTGTCGGTGCTTCCGCTCTTTATCCTGATCGGGCACCTTGCCCATCACGCCGGGATCGTGCAGGGTGCATATCGGTGCGCGCGTGCCTGGCTTGGTTGGTTGCCAGGCGGACTTGCGATCTCGACGATCTTCGCATCCGCGGGCTTCGCCGCGGTGTCCGGTGCGAGCACGGCAACCGCCGCGGTGTTCTCACGCATCGCGATTCCAGAGCTGCTGCGCTACAAGTATCAGCGCGGCATCGCCGCTGCGGTGGTTGCGGCAGGTGGCACGCTCGCATCGCTGATTCCGCCATCCGCGATCATGGTGGTGTACGGCGTGATCACCGAGACCTCGATCGGTGGTCTGCTGATGGCCGGCTTTATTCCGGGTCTGATCTCGGCGGTGTTGTACGCGGCGGTGATCGTCGTGCGCTTCAAGATGAATCCCAAGCTTGGCGAGGCGGTCGAGACGGTGACCTGGAGGGAGCGCTTTACATCGCTGCCCGATGCGATGCCGATCGTTGCCGTGGTCGCTGCCGTGCTTGGCGGTATGTACACCGGATGGGCAACTCCGACCGAGGTCGGCGCTCTTGGCGCGTTCATCGTGTTCGGGATCGCGGTCGCACGGGGTTTGCTGAGTCCGCGCGGTTTGCTTGAGTCGCTGATGGATACTGTCAAGCTGACCGTGATGATCTTTTCGATCATCTGGGGCGTGCTGGTGTTCGTGCGCTTTCTCGCATTTGCCGGTGTGTCTTCCGCGTTCTCGGACTGGATTCTCGCGATTGGGGTTTCGCCTTACCTGGTGCTGTTGGCAGTGATTCTGCTGTACACCTTTTTGGGCATGTTCATGGACGGCATCGGCATGCTGCTGCTGACGCTGCCCGTGGTGTTTCCGGTCATGACCAAGCTCGGATTCGATCCGATCTGGTTTGGCATCATTGTTGTCAAAATGGTTGAGGTCGGCTTGCTGACACCGCCGGTCGGATTGAACTGCTACGTGGTCAATGGCGTGCGCCCGGACATCCCGTTGCACGAGATCTTCCGCAACATCTGGCCGTTCCTGATTGCCGACTTCGGCTGCGTCGCGCTATTTACCGCATTCCCGGGAATTGTGACCTGGCTGCCGAGTGTTGCGATGGCCGGAGGCGGCTAGGCAAGCGACCCCGGGTGTATTGGGCATCTCGACCCAGGCCGGTGAAGATCGCAGCGGTTCCCCGATGCGCGCTACACCTTCTTCTCTGATCATCGGTTGAAGGTTTCGGATTGACTGATGGGATCTTGGTCATGATCGAGGCTCGGACCATGCCCACGGACTACGCAAGTCGTGCTGTCACGCATTCATGGCGGGGGCGGGCGCGCAAGGCGCACGATCTGGGACTTCAGCTTGTCGTCAGAGGCTCAGCCTGACTCTGGCAGTGTTTGCACCGTCTTGGTTGCAGGCCTCCCAGCCCAGACAATCAGGCAGGCCAGCATCGTGGTTGTCGCCGCAACCACCAGCCCTGGTCGATAGCTGTCGAAGCTGTCGCGCAGCGCGCCAAGCGCCAGCGGACCGGCGGCGGAGCTGAACTGCGTCACGGTCGCGACACTGCCGTAGATCTTGCCGAATGAGGCCGGTCCAAACTCGCGACGAACGATGATCGGACTGAGCGTGGTGATGTGGCCGATTCCATAGCCATACACCAGGCTGCCGATGATCAGGGCTGGGACGCCGGGCCAGGCAGCCATCAGGACTAGCGCGCCCGCCTGCGCCAGCAGGATCCTGGCCGCGAGCCGGCGCACGTCGAGCTGATCGACCCGGCGGGCCAGCATCAGTCGCCCGGCGAATGCGGCAATCCCTCCCGCCGCGACCAGCAGGCCAGCGCCTGTCGCACCCACCAAGGGCGCGGCCAGCGTCACATGATGCGTGATGAAACCGACCTGCGTCATCAGCGCCAGCGCGAAGCCGGCAGCGATGCTCCACAGCAGGCGTTTGCGGTTTCCCGGATTGGCAGCCGGAACACTGGGCGCGGCGGCTGGCTGCGAGACGCTTGCCTGCGACGCGTCGCCATCGCGCTGCAACCCGAGTTGCGCGGGGCCGCGAAAGCGTAGCACCCAGCCGATCAGCGGCAGCAGCATCAGTGCCGCGAGCAGTGCGACCAGTCCGAGCCCGCCGGCGACGCCGCGCGCATCGATCGCCTTGAGCAGCAGCGGCACGCCGACGATCGCCCCCAGGCTCGAACCCATCAGTGCCAGCGTGATTGAGCGTCCCTGATGTCGTTCGAACCAGGGCGCCACCGTGGCCGACACGCCGGTGGCCGACAGGCAGGCCCAGCCGATGCCGATCAGCGCAAAGCACGGATACAACTGCCAGGGCTGCGAAACGCGTCCGGTCAGCGCAACGCCCAGCGCCATCGCCAGCGTGCCGATCGTGAGCACCGGGCGCGGCCCCCATTGGTCGATGCCGCGCCCCACAAGCCGCTGCGAACTGGCGCTGACCAGGTAGTAGACCGTGATCGCCGACGACACCTCGGCGATCGGCCAGTGATGCAGCGAGGTCAGCGCCTGCAGATAGACGCTGGCGCCAAACAGGCACAGCGAGCAGGCAACCGCCGAAATGACGAAGCAGGTCGCAACGACCCGCCAGCCATGGAACAGGCTGGTCGTCACGCGCAGGCAGTCAGGCGTTGACGAACTGATTGCCGCCGTGGCGATCGACGCCGCGCATCAGATAAACCGGGCGACTCGAGTGGTCGGTGATGTTCAAGGCCTGCGACTTGCGCAGTGCAAGTTCGCGGTCAAACAGACTGGTGGTCGGCATGAAGCGCATCGTCATGCCGCGGCGCGACTTTGGCGAGCTGTTGGCTTCCGAGCCGTGCAGCAGGTAGACGTCATGCAGCGAGATCTGTCCGGCCTGCAGCACCAGGTCGACCGCCTTGGTTTCGTCGTACTCGCTGCGGTCGAGTTCCTGCGTCAGCGTCACGTCGCCGGCCGCCACGGTGTTGTGCTTTTTCAGCCGCTGGTCACGATGCGATCCGCGCAGCACCCGCAGGCAGCCGTTTTCAATGGTGGAGTCATCCACGGCGAGCCAGACGGTGCAGGTGGCCAGCGGCGTGATCGGCCAGTACTCGCCGTCCTGGTGCCAGGGCGTGCGTTTACCGTTCAGGGCCGGCTTGGCAAAGAAACTCGAGTTCCACAGCG
>Ga0255220_1000549_pt1 | contig 14890 bp, 11 predicted proteins | sample Miss_Colum_RepB__FD_188423 | JGI IMG/M metagenome (GOLD analysis project Ga0255220, IMG submission 188423) | Freshwater microbial communities from Mississippi River, Louisiana, United States - Miss_Colum_RepB_8d | ecosystem: Environmental > Aquatic > Freshwater > River | place: USA: Louisiana...
CGCTTCCCGGCGCGATCGATCCGCGCATCAATCTGAACGACCAGGCCTGATCGTTCAGATTGATGCGCGGATCGATCGCGCCGGGAAGCGTCTCGGCCATCCCGTCACCGTCGACGTCCAGCAAGCCGAAGCCGGGAACGCTGCGCTGCCGCACCCGGCTGTGTTCGAACTCGGCCTCGAGCAGCGCGTCGTTGGGCAAACGAAAATCGAAAAATCCACTCAGGAAACTGCGCTTGCCCGGCGCATTGCGCACCTCGGGCCGGCGCTCTTCACCGGCCAGGTTGATCCGGTACCCGAGCCGCGCGTCAGGGCCGACACGACCGCCGAAGTCGCCATGCAGCAGCGTCGTGCCACGCTCGGACAGGCCGAAATTGACCTCGCGCAGCGTCGTCTCGGTCGGCCGCTTGAGCACGAAATTGATCATGCCGCCCGGCGCGCTGACGCCGCTTTGCAGCCCCGACACCCCTTTCAGGATCTCCAGACCCTCCTTGTTCTCGAAGGCCATCGGCGCATGGTTCGAGATCATCAGACCGTCGCGCCGGTAGTTCAGCGCATTGTCGAGCGTGAAGCCACGCACCTGAAGTGTTTCGACATATCCCAGCGTGTTGTACGCATCGCCCGCCGAGGTTTCGCTGCGGATCGCCGACGACAGGCTGTTTGCGCCGAGGTCGCGCATCGTCTCGGTTCGGATCAGGCTCACAGACTGCGGCGTGGTCGCGACCGGCTGATCGCCGATGCCCCCGACCGCTGCCCTGACGCTGGCAGGTTGCGAGCCACCGGCCTGAACACGCACCTCCGGCAACGTCGACTGCGCCTGGACCGGCAAGCCGAACGACAGCGCCGCAAAACCGGCCAATGCCGTGACCAGCACACGGTCCAGAGCAGTCGGTGCTGGAAAAGTTTGGAGATTGGTTGCCATCGGCGCCCCTTCATGGACGATGGCAGGGGGCGAGAGGTTAGAGCGCGATGCGGTCCGCGGCGAACGCGGCACACCAGGCTGCAAGACCCGTACGCTTCCCTGCGCAAATATTAACTCGTTCAGGTTCCAAGGGTCTTTCTCACCCGTCCGCGATTGCGGACCGCCTCCAATGCATCGGATGCGGATTTGTGCGGGACCCCTAGCGTGGATCGTGATTATAGGCGATGGCGTCCGGCCGCAAAGCCAGCAAGGTTTCCCGGGCCAGAGCAAGCCGGCGCTCGGGGTCTCCCGAGATCAGCGTGTGCGCGATCCGAAACTCGCGAAGATTGGCACGCAGGCTTGCATCGAACAGCCGGCGCGCAATTTGGCCGTCGCGCTGGATCCCGTCGGGCTGCCAAGGTAGATCGATGTCGGTCAGCAGCGTCGCCTGGTAAAGCGCTTGATGGGCGCGAGCATCGACCATCAGGGAGTGATCCTCGAACAGAGCCAGGCTGTACGACGCGGTCACCAGCGGCGTGCAGTCGCAGATCAGAAAGGGCGCGCCTTCGTCGCGCGCCCGCGCCAGCGCCTGCGATTCGCGCCGGATCTGCTCGTGCATCAGTTCGCGCTGCTCGTCCCGGCGAGGCGTGCGCCCCTGCTGCTCGCAGAATTCGCGTAGCAGTTCGGGAACCCAGGGCACACCGAAGCTGCGCGCGAGCGCAATCGCCAATGTGGTCTTGCCACTGCATTCGGCGCCCACCAGGCCCACCCGAATCACGGACACAGTGTTGTCCATGCGATCACTGCGCCTGATGCGCACCGTCCGCCCGCTGCACGGATTGACGCCGCCAGCGCAACCAACCGCCGATTGCCAGCAGGGCGAACAACAGATAGAGAAGCGCCGTGAGCCATAATCCTTTCAGGGCGAACAGCAGTATCGAAGCCAGATTGACCCCGATCCAGACCAACCAGTTTTCGATCAGCTTGCGCGCGAGCAAGAGCTGACCGAGCAGGCTGCCCGCGGTCGGGAAGGCATCCAGCCAGGGCACGTCGGAATCGGTCCACCGGTCGAGCACCAAGCCCAATATCCCCCAGCCAGTCAACCACGCTGCGAGCACCGCAAACCTGTGACGCGCACCGAGCGACGAAATCCTCAGCGGGCTTCGCTCGCCCCGTCCAAGCGCGCTGCGCTGTCCGTACAGCCACTGCCACCAGCCCCATGCGGCGATCAGCACGAAGAATCCCTGCAGCGCGGCTTCACCGTAGAGCCGGCTCGATGAGAACAAGAATCCGTAAAGGATGCTGCTGACGATGGCCAGCAGCCATCCCCAATGGATCTCGAGCACGGACAGGATCACGCAGCCAAAGGCGGCGAGAAACGCCAGCATCTCGAACCAGCTGACATCGGTCCCAAACAGATGAAATACGGAGTCCGGCATTTGGGCAGTCTAGTCCAAGCCGGCACCGAAACCGCCCCCTAAGCCAAAGGGATGCCCTACACTGCGGGAGTACCCGAACTCTTGGAAGCGCTCAAGAACATGCCTGCTCCCGGCCCCCCTGTTCGCCGTCTCAGGGCTGCCCAGCCGTCCAGCGCGACGGCGAGCGGCAGGAAGGCTGCCTCGGGTACTCGCGCAAGCGCCGGGGCCTCCAGGGAGAGAAGCCGACCTGCAAAGCCGCGATTCAGCTTGCCGACAGGGGTCGCGATCCGCATCGCGATCCCTCTGCTGCTGGGACTGATCGCACAAATCGCGATCCTGTTCGCTGTCGGGCGACGCGATCCGCTGACTCTTGGCGCTGTTCTCCTGGCCGGCCTGGCCAGCATCCTGATCGCCGCCCATCTGGCCCATCGTCATTTGTCGATGATGCGTACCCGCTTGATCGCAATTTCGGAAGAAATCGGCCGCTTGCAAGATGGCGACTACCGGGTCGATCTGAAGATCCCGATCGCCGACGAGGTCGGCTTGATCTCACTCGCGGTCAATCGGCTGGCCACTGCCGCCACCGCGCGTGAGAACCGATTGATGGAGAATGCGCTGGTCGATCCGCTGACCGGTTTGGCGAACCGCTCATTGCTCACCGACCGCATCCGCAGCACGATCGCGCTGGCCAATCGCAACAAGGGGCAATTCTCGGTCGCGGTGCTGGATCTGGACCGCTTCAAGATCGTCAACGACACCATGGGGCATGCAGTCGGCGATCTTTTGCTCAAGGAAGTGGCCAGGCGCTTGAAAGCCTCGGTGCGGGAATCCGACACGGTCGCCCGACTTGGCGGCGACGAATTCGTGCTGCTGATGCACGGCGGAGCAGATGCCGCCCGGGAAGTCGCGTCCAGGATCGTGCAGGCAATGTCCAACCCGATGCGGCTTAACGAGCAGCTGATCGACGTTGGGGTCAGCATCGGCATTTCGGTGTATCCGGACCATGGCCAGGATGATGCGACGCTGCTGCGGCACGCCGACAAGGCGATGTACCGGGCCAAGCAGCAGCAGCAGGGACCGGCGCTGTTTGACGGCGACATGCGCGAGTCACAGCGTAACCAGCTGTCAATGCTGGGCGATCTTCGCAATGCGCTGCGCCGCGGCCAGTTCGAGCTGCACTATCAGCCGCAACTGAAGATGAAAACCGGCCTGATCATCGGACTCGAAGGCCTGGTTCGCTGGCGCCATCCGACCCGCGGCATGGTCGCCCCCAACGAATTCATCCCGTTCGCCGAGCAAAGCGGATTCATGCGCGAGCTGACGCCCTGGGTGGTTCTGGAAGGTGCGAAATTCGCCGCCGAGCTCTCTCGCCTGCAAATTCCGCTGCGTGTGTCGGTCAATGTCAGCACCCAGGACATCGAAAACGAGGATTTCTGCACCAAGGTGACGACGATCTTTCGCGACCATGGGCTCAAGCCTGGTCAGCTGTGTCTTGAGATCACCGAAAGCGGCGTGCTTTCCGAAACCGAGACCGCGCTACGGACACTGCAGATGATTTCCGATGCCGGCGTGATGCTGTCGGTCGACGATTTCGGCACCGGCTATGCCACCCTCAAGCAACTGCAACGCCTGCCGCTCAATGAGCTGAAGATCGACCGCTCCTTCGTGAGCGAGCTGCATCAGAACCGCGGCAATCTGTCGATCGTGCGTGCAACGATCGATCTTGCCAAGCAACTCGGGCTCACAGTCGTCGCCGAAGGGGTTGAAACTGTCACCGAGCTGCGCACGCTGGCGCGAATGGGCTGCGATGAGGTGCAGGGCTACTTCCTGTCCAAGCCGATGCCGGCCAAGGACGTCGCCGAGTGGGTCAAGTCGCGACATGCGCTGCATGCTTCGTCGAAGGAAATGTATTTCGAGATGCTGACCGGCAATTAATTTGAGGCCCGACCCGCACCAGCGGGGGCTTTACGCCGAACGCAGGAACCGCCCGAGTCCCGCGTTTGACGATACGTTGATTGGGACTGCATCCGCGCTAAACCTGCTATTGTTCGACAGCGCTATTTCCGGATGAGGCCACACGATGATCGATCGTCTCAACCAGATTTATCCAGTTCGCTACACCGCCTTTATCGTAGCTGTTGGCGCCGCTGCCCTGAGTCTGCTTGCTTTTGTCACGTCAGGCGCAAGCGGTTGGCTACTAATTGTTGCGACTGCGCTGAGCGCGTTAGGCATTTACGACCTGTGTCAAAGCCAACACGCAATTTTGCGCAATTATCCGATTATTGGGCATTTACGCTTCATGCTCGAAGCGATTCGCCCTGAATTGCGACAGTATTTTCTTGAGAGCGAAACCGAAGCATCGCCTTTTTCGAGAGCCCAACGATCCTTAGTTTATGCCCGCGCCAAGGGGCAATCCGATAAACGCCCCTTCGGAACCCAACTCGATGTATCAGCAACCGGGTACGAGTGGATCACGCATTCGCTAGCTCCGTCTCACCTGATTGACCACAATTTTCGTCTAAAGATTGGCGGAGAGGGCTGTACCCAAGCTTATGAGATCAGCCTTTTCAATATATCGGCAATGAGTTTTGGCGCCCTGAGCGCGAACGCGATTATGGCCTTGAACAAGGGCGCCCAAATGGGAGGCTTTGCTCACGACACTGGCGAAGGGTCCATTTCGCGTCATCACCGACATCATGGAGGCGACCTTATCTGGGAAGTTGGCTCTGGCTATTTCGGCTGCCGAGACGCGCAGGGACGTTTTAGTGAGGAGCGTTTTGTTGAAAACGCCTTGAGCCCCCAAGTAAAGATGATCGAAATAAAACTCAGCCAAGGCGCGAAGCCCGGCCATGGCGGAGTCCTGCTCGGCCCCAAGGTCACTGCGGAGATTGCCGAAGCCCGCGGTGTTCTGATGGGACAGGACTGTGTTTCTCCGTCGAATCACAGCAGTTTTTCAACACCCGTGGGACTACTACAGTTCGTACAGCAACTGCGGAGCCTCTCACAAGGCAAGCCAATAGGATTCAAGTTGTGTATTGGCCATCCATGGGAGTGGTTTAGCATCGCCAAGGCCATGCATGAAACCCAGATCCTTCCGGATTTCATTGTGGTTGACGGATCTGAAGGAGGCACAGGCGCAGCCCCATTAGAATTCTCAAACCACATTGGCACGCCCTTACAAGAGGGTCTTCGCCTTGTTCATAACACCTTGGTGGGGCTGAACCTTCGCCATAAGATTCACTTGGGTGCAAGCGGCAAGATCATTAATGGGTTTGACATGGCGCGAGCCATCGCATTGGGTGCCGATTGGTGTAACAGCGCCCGAGGGTTCATGTTTGCTTTAGGCTGTATTCAGGCTCAGACATGTCACAGCGGAAATTGTCCAACCGGCGTCACGACTCAAGACCCGCAACGCCAGAAAGCGCTGGTGGTAGGCGATAAAGCACAAAGGGTCAGCAATTTTCATCGCCTCACTCTGGAGTCCCTGAAGGAATTGCTAGAGGCTGCTGGCTTGCAGGGCCCATCCGACCTTCGGCTTCATCATTTCATGCGCCGCATCAATGCCTACGAAACACGTTCACTGGCCGATTTATTTCCGCGGGTACCACCAGGGATCTTGGCTGATCGCGCATTCATAGCAGACACCTCATCCCTACCCGAAGTTTTTCGAACCTATTGGGACCGGGCAAATACACATCAATTCATGCCAGATACAGTGCATTAAAACCACGCGGCATCGGTGGTTTTTATCGGATTACTTGAGGCCAAGGTGTTTTCCAGAAAACCTGCAACGGCCACTCCCACGCCAGGGTACTAAATCGGCGTACCAAAGCTGTTGAAACTCACCAAACAAAAAGCCCGCATTCGCGGGCCTTATGTTTGGTGCCGGAGGCGGGAATCGCCCACACAAGCGCGGGCCGCCGACCGGCGAGCACGCCGGCCGCTTCGATCCCCGCGCGCGCAGCACGCAGGTGCTGTGCTCTCCGGCACCAAACAAAAAGCCCGCATTCGCGGGCCTTATGTTTGGTGCCGGAGGCGGGAATCGAACCCGCACTCCCTCTCAGGAACCGGATTTTGAGTCCGGCGCGTCTACCAGTTCCACCACTCCGGCAAGTGACTGGAGCCAACCAGAGTTGGCAAGCCGTGGATTATCGCGCCAATCGGTACCGACCGGCAAATCGACGATCAATCACCGCTATATCCGCAGCGCCGAGAAGTGGCATTCGGCGAAGGCGCGTCCGGACGTTTATGATTTCTCACTCGGTACGGACCGTCCCGTGCCCGCTGGCTCAGATGCCTCCAGCCGCGCGCTACTGACGCCCCTCAACCTGCAAGCTAGCCCCAGATGAACCACATCCAAGAGCCTGCGCACTTCGCGGTCTGGCCACGCCGCGTGCCGCGCGAGATCCCGCCGGTCGCCACCACGCTCTGGCACAACCTCGAGGTCACGGCGCGGCGCTATCCGGACAAGGCGGCGCTGGTCTTTTTTGGCCAGCCGGTCAGCTACCGACAATTGGAACGCGACGCGCTGCGCATTGCTGGCTGGCTCGAGCGCGAAGCGAAGCTTGCGCATGGAGACCGGGTTTTGCTGATGATGCAGAATTCGCCGCAGTTCGTGATCGCGGCGTACGCGATCCTGCGGGCTGGCGCGGTGGTTGTTCCGGTCAATCCGATGAGCCGCGCCGACGAACTCGCGCATTACATCGAGGATCCGCAGGCCCGCGTGGCGATCGTCGCAGCCGATCTTCTGACACACATGGAACAGGGCAATGCTCAGCTCGCCCCGGAGCATCGCCTGTCGGCCGTTCTGGTTGGCTGCTATGCCGACTATATGCCCGCCGAACCACCCGATGCCGAGTTGGGTCCACCTGCCTGGCAGGAGTGGCTGCACGCGCGGCCGGCGCTGCCGCCACTGGCCACCGACTGGCAACAAGCGCTGCGTTGCGACCCTCCGGTGTCTCCGCCACCGCAAGACCCGGATGCGCTGATGGCCCTTTGCTATACCTCGGGCACCACCGGCAAACCCAAGGGCTGCATGCATACGCATCGCACAATCGGTCACAACACGGTGGCCGGCGCGCTCTGGCATCACGGTCACGCCTGCGATCTGGTGCTGGGCGTCGTGCCGATGTTCCACATCACCGGCATGCAGTTCGCGGTCCATGCCCCAATCTGGCTGGGCGCGACCAACGTGGTGATGCCGCGCTGGGACCGGGAACTGGCCGGAACCCTGATCTCGCGCTATCGCATCACGAGCTGGACCAACATTCCGACGATGATCATCGACCTGCTCGCCAGCCCGAACCTGGAACGCTTCGACCTGTCGAGCCTGCAATACATCGGCGGTGGCGGCGCCGCCATGCCGCAAGCGGTCGCCGAGCGGCTCGCCTCACAATTTGGACTGACTTACGCTGAAGGCTACGGCCTGACTGAAACCGCTGCGCCATCGCATTCGAATCCGCCCGACGCGGCCCGACTGCAATGCCTGGGCATTCCCTTCATCGGCACCGACGCAAGGATCATCGACCCGGATTCCCTGCAGGAACTCCCGGCGGGCAGCACCGGTGAGATCATCATCCATGGACCCCAGCTGTTCAAAGGCTATTGGGGGCGCCCTGCGGAGAGCGAGGCGGCTTTCATCACCATGCACGGCAAGCGATTTCTGCGCACCGGCGATCTGGGCCATGTCGACGCGCAGGGCTACTTCTACATCACGGACCGACTCAAGCGGATGATCAATGCGAGCGGCTTCAAGGTGTGGCCGGCCGAAGTTGAAACCATGCTGTTCAAGCACCCGGCCGTGCAGGAGGCCTGTGTGATCGCCACCCGGGATCCCTATCGCGGCGAAGGCGTCAAGGCGATGATCGTGTTGCGAGCCGACGCCCGAAACCGCGACATCGGAGCCGACGAAATCATCGCCTGGGCCAGGGAGCGGATGTCGGCGTACAAGGTGCCTCAGCAGATCGAATTCATCGATGCGCTGCCCAAATCCGGTTCTGGCAAGGTGCTCTGGCGTGTGCTGCAGGAGCAGGAACTCGGTCGCGCCAGCGCCGGTTGATCCTGGCTTCGATTGACTCTTTCCACGCCTGATCCCCAGGCCTCCCTTCGCGAACCGATGCGACTGTCTGACTTTGACTTCGAACTTCCCGACGCGTTGATCGCGCAGGCCCCCGCCGCCGCACGCCGCGACTCGCGGCTGCTGCAGGTCGCGTCGGATGCCCTGCGTGACCTGCATTTCTCGCAGTTACCGAGTCTGCTTGCCCCGGGTGATCTGCTCGTGATGAACGACACGCGAGTGATCAAGGCGCGTCTGCTCGGCAACAAGATGCCCAGCGGTGGCCGCGTCGAAGCGCTGATCGAGCGAATCAGCGACGAGCACGAAGCGATCGCGATGCTGCGGGCGAGCAAACCAGCCCGGCCGGGAACGCTGCTGGGCTTTGGCGCCGCCACCGCAACAGTGCTCGGGCGTCACGGCGACTTCTTCACGCTGCGCTTTGATGTCCCGGTACTCGACGTGCTCGAGCGCGAAGGGCAACTGCCGCTGCCACCGTACATCGAGCACGGCCCGGATGCACAAGACGATTCGCGCTACCAGACGGTCTATGCGCGCGACCCGGGCGCAGTCGCAGCACCGACCGCAGGCCTGCATTTCGATGAGGCGATGCTGCAGGAATTGCGCGCACAAGGCGTACAGATCGAGTTCGTCACGCTGCACGTCGGCGCCGGCACCTTCCAGCCGGTGCGGGTTGAGGACCTCGCGCTGCACCGGATGCACGAAGAGCGTTTCGTGCTGCCCGAACGAACCGCCGCGGCGATCGGAAGGGTGCGTTCGCAGGGGGGCCGCGTCATTGCGGTCGGCACCACATCGCTGCGCACACTTGAAACGGCCGCGACCAGCGGCGGCCTGGTGGCGGCCTCGTCGGGCGAGACTAAGCTGTTCATCACACCCGGCTACCGCTTCAAGGTCGTCGACGCGCTGATCACCAATTTCCATCTGCCACGCTCGACCCTGCTGATGCTGGTCAGCGCATTTGCCGGGGTGCGCACGATCCGCGAGGCCTACCGGCATGCGGTCGAGCAGCGCTACCGCTTCTTCAGCTATGGCGACGCGATGCTGCTCGAGCGCTGCGCTGATGCGCTGGCACAATGAGGGCCGCCCACACGTTTTCCGCGCAGCCTTGGCGGGCCAGTCCTGATGCATGAATTCGAAATCCTCGCAACAGACGGCGGCGCCCGACGCGCTCGCCTCACCCTAAACCACGGCGTCGTTGAAACTCCGGTGTTCATGCCGGTCGGCACCTATGGCGCGGTCAAGGCAATGTCGCCGCGCGAACTCGACGAGGTCGGCGCGCAGATCATCCTGGGCAACACCTTCCATCTGTGGCTGCGTCCGGGCCTGGAGGTGATCGAGCGCTTCGGCGGACTGCACCGCTTTGCCGCCTGGAACAGGCCGATCCTGACCGACTCCGGCGGCTTCCAGGTCTTTAGCCTGGGCGCGATGCGCAAAATCTCTGAGCAAGGCGTCAAGTTCGCCTCCCCGATCAACGGCGACCGGCTGATGCTCTCTCCCGAAGAATCGATGCGAATCCAGGCAGTGCTCGATTCGGACATCGCGATGATCTTCGACGAGTGCACCCCGTACGAAGTCGATGGCGTTCCGACCTCCGCGCAACAGGCCGCCGACTCTATGCGCTTGTCGCTACGCTGGGCTCAACGTTCACGCGACGAATTCGACCGCCTCGGCAACCGCAATGCCCTGTTCGGCATCGTCCAGGGCGGCATGTTCGAATCCTTGCGCGACGAGTCCCTCGCCGGCCTGACCGAGATCGGTTTCGACGGCTATGCGATCGGCGGCTTGTCGGTCGGAGAGCCCAAGCCCGAGATGCTGCGAATCCTCGCGCACACCGCGCCGCGCCTGCCGGCGCACCGGCCGCGTTACCTGATGGGTGTGGGCACACCCGAAGACCTGGTCGCCGGGGTGAGCGCCGGCATCGACATGTTCGATTGTGTGCTACCAACCCGCAACGCCCGCAATGGCTGGCTGTTCACGCGCTTTGGCGACCTGAAGCTGCGCAATGCCCGCTATCGCCAGGACGAGCGCCCGATCCAGCCTGGCTGCGCGTGCCACGCATGCACACACTTTTCGCGCGCCTATGTGCATCATCTGCAGAGCATCAATGACATTCTCGGCGCACGCCTGGCAACGATCCACAACCTGCATTACTTTTTGTCACTGATGCAAGAAATGCGCACCGCCATCGAACGCGCATCGCACGAGCCGAGATCCTTCGAGCGCTGGAAGGCAGGCTTTCATGCCGACCGGGCCAGCGGAGTCGATTGACCTCCGGCCAGCTATAATTCGCCCTTCACCTGGAGAAAAAACGTGCTGATTTCAACGGCTTACGCGCAAAGCGCTGGTGGTTCCACCGAGCAGCAGATCTTCGGCTTCCTGCCGATCATTCTGATGTTCGTGGTGCTGTATTTCCTGATGATCCGCCCCCAGATGAAAAAGGCCAAGGAGCATCGCACGATGCTCGAGGCACTGAAGAAGGGCGACGAGGTGGTCACCGCTGGCGGCCTGGTCGGACGTATCAACAAGGTCGGCGAGAGCTACGTCACGCTGGACGTCGCCGGCACGGAGATGCATTTCCAGAAGGGTTCGATCCAGGTCTTGTTGCCAAACGGCACGATCAAGGCCCTTTGATTCCGTCTCCGTCAGCACGCGTGCGACGCGCCGGCGCCACCAGGCACCGGCGCTTTACCGGTCGCCGGCGTAGCGCGCCTTCGCAGCACCTCCCCATGGTCCAACGATGAACCGTTACCCGATCTGGAAATACGCGGTGATCGCCGTCACGCTGGCGCTCGGCCTGCTGTACACGCTCCCGAACTTCTTCGGCGAGTCTCCGGCGGTCCAGGTCTCCAGCGGCAAGGCCACGCTCAAGCTCGATGAGCGCATGCTCGGCCGCATCGACAAGGTGCTGACAGACGCGCGCATCGAGACGCGCGGCGGCTTTTTCGATGGCAACTCGGTCAAGTTCCGTTTCGCCGACACCGACACCCAGCTCAAGGCCCGCGACGCCATCGACAAAGCCTTGAACACCGATCCGACCGATCCGCTGTATATCGTCGCGCTGAATCTTCTGTCGGCGTCGCCCGACTGGTTGACTAGCCTGCACGCACTGCCGATGTATCTGGGTCTTGACCTGCGCGGCGGCGTCCATTTCCTGCTGCAGGTCGACATGAAACAGGCGCTCTCCAAACGACTGGACAGTTCCGCAACCGACGTGCGCTCGCTGATGCGCGAAAAGAACATCCGGCATGCGGGTATTTCGCGCTCCGGATCCTCCATCGAGCTGAGCTTTCGCGACGCCGACACCCGAACGAAGGCAGCCAACGCGATCGCCGACGCAATGCCCGGCATGATCGCCACCGAGGCCGGCGCCGAGCCGACGCTCAAGCTGGTAGTCGCGCTGCGCCCGCAGACTGAACGCGAAGTCCTCGACACCGCCCTCAAGCAGAACATCACCACGCTGCACAACCGGGTCAACGAGCTCGGTGTGGCCGAGCCGGTCATCCAGCAGCAGGGCGCCGACCGGATCGTCGTGCAGCTTCCGGGCGTGCAGGACACCGCCAAGGCCAAGGACATCCTGGGACGCACCGCAACCCTCGAGGCCCGGCTCGTCGACGGCAGCGCCGAAGCGCAGAACGCGCTGCTCGGCAATGGCCCGGTTCCGTTCGGCTCGGAGTTATTCAAGGTGGGCCGCGGCGCCCCGGTGGTGCTGCGCAAGCAGATGATCTTTTCCGGTGAGCAACTGACCGGCGCGCAGGCCACCTTCGACGAGAACCAGCGCCCGGCAGTCGGCATCCAGCTCAACGATGCCGCCGGACGTGTGCTTCGGCAGGTTTCGCGTGAGAACATCAAAAAACCGATGGCGGTGGTGCTATTCGAACGCGGTCGCGGCGAAGTGCTGACGGTCGCCACGATCCAGTCAGAACTCGGTTCGCGCTTTCAGATCACCGGCATGGAAAGCCCACAGGCCAGTAACGACCTGGCGTTGCTGCTGCGCGCCGGAGCGCTGGCCGCGCCGATGGAAATCATTGAGGAACGCACCATCGGTCCGAGCCTGGGTGCGGAAAACATCCGAATGGGCTTTCTGAGTACTGTGTACGGATTCGCCGCGATCGCGGTCTTCATGGTCTTTTACTATCTGTTGTTCGGCGTGTTCTCCACGGCAGCGTTGGCGGTGAATGTACTGCTTCTGATCGCGCTGCTATCGCTTTTGCAAGCGACGCTGACCTTGCCGGGCATCGCCGCGATCGCGTTGACGCTGGGCATGGCGATCGACGCCAATGTGCTGATCAATGAGCGCATCCGCGAGGAACTGCGCCGCGGTGTCTCGCCGCAGGTCGCAATCTCCGAAGGCTATGAGCGCGCGTGGGCGACCATTCTCGACTCGAATGTGACCACGCTGATCGCGGGTGTCGCGCTGCTGGTGTTCGGCTCGGGCGCAATCCGCGGCTTTGCGGTCGTACACTGCCTGGGCATCATGACGTCAATCTTCTCGTCGGTGGTCGTTTCGCGCGGCTTCGTCAACCTGTGGTACGGGCGTCGTAAACGCCTTACCGGCCTGTCGATCGGGCAGGTCTGGAAACCCACGTCGAACTGACCGTCCAGCACGAGGCAGGAAACCATGGAATTCTTCAGAATCCGGCGCGACATCCCGTTCATGCGGCACGCGCTCGTATTCAACGTCATCTCAACGCTCACGTTCGTACTGGCAGTATTTTTCCTGGTTACGCGTGGGCTGCACTTCTCGATCGAATTCACCGGCGGCACCGTGATGGAGGTCGGCTACCAGCAGCCGGCTGAGCTTGCGCGCATCCGTGAAACCGTCGAGGCGATGGGCTTCGCCGATTCGCAGGTTCAAAACTTTGGCACCGCGCGCGACGTGATGATCCGCCTGGCGCTGGCCAAGGGTGACAGTTCTGCGCGTCAGAGCGAACGTGTGATGGCCGAGCTTCGCAAGCTTGATCCCAAGGTCGAATTGCGGCGCGTCGAGTTCGTCGGGCCTCAGGTCGGCGCCGAACTGGCCACCGATGGCGCCCTCGCGCTGCTGTTCGTGGTGATCGGCATCATGCTGTACCTGGCGATGCGTTTTGAGTGGAAGTTCGCGGTCGCAGCGATCGTTGCCAACCTGCACGACGTGATCATCATCCTGGGGTTTTTTGCATTCTTTCAGTGGGAATTTTCGCTGTCGGTGCTCGCGGCGGTGCTCGCGGTACTGGGTTATTCGGTCAACGAATCGGTGGTGATCTTTGACCGGGTGCGCGAAAAATTCCGCGAGCGCGCCGCACGCACGATGCCCGCCCCTCAGGTGCTGGACCATGCAATCACCAGCACGATCTCGCGCACCGTGATCACGCACGGCTCCACGCAGATGATGGTGCTGGCGATGTTGATTTTCGGTGGCCCCACACTGCACTATTTCGCGTTGGCGCTGACGATCGGGATCCTGTTCGGAATCTACTCGTCGGTGTTCGTCGCGGCGGCGATCGCGATGTGGCTTGGCGTCAAACGCGAGGACCTGCTCAAGCCGGTCAAAAAGAAGGATGACGAGGAAGCGGAACTCCCCTGATCGAACCATCGCGAGTCAATCGGGAGCGCAGGGAGCACACCGATGAATAGCAAGCAACCGCATCTGCCTCCATCGGCACAGTCCGTTCTGGTCTGGGACCTGCCGACCCGCATCTTTCACTGGATCTTCGCGGCGTCAGTCATCGGCGCTCTTGCATGCGCGCTGATCGGCGGCGACGCGATGAGCTGGCACATGCGCTTCGGTTACACGGCGCTCACACTGGCGGCATTCAGGCTGCTATGGGGATTCGTCGGTCCGCGCTACGCTCGCTTCGCAAGCTTTCCGCCCCGCCCGTTCGTCGCGTTTCGGTATCTGCGGGACGGAGCTCGTCAAGCATTCACCGGCCACAATCCGGCCGGAGCCTTGTCGGTCTACGCGATCCTGGGCAGCGTTTCGCTGCAGGCGGTCACCGGCCTGTTCGCAAACGATGATGTTCTCTGGTCAGGTCCGTTGTCGGCGCTAGTGTCCAATAAGATCGTCGTGCTCGCCACGCAACTGCACCAACTGAACGGCAACCTGATCTACCTGCTGGTGCTCTTGCATCTGGGCGCGATCGCGTTTCATGGCCTTGTGCGGCATGAACCGCTGATCAAGGCCATGATCCACGGAAAACGGGAGCGATCCGCATCGCAGGCATCGACTTGTGAACCCGATGCCCGCGATGGGCGCTCAGTCAGGCTACTTGCCCTAACGCTGTTTGCAGTCTGCTCGCTCGCGACCTGGTTCATCTCCGCCCAGGGCTGACCGGTGCGCGGCCGGCCGGGCACCGTTCCCTCACCAAGGGCACGACAGAGCGAGCCCGACCAACGCGTGGCTCAAAGCTTGCGGAACTTTTCGTGACATTCCTTGCAGGCACCGCCGATTGCTCCGACCTGCTTCTTTAATGAATCCAGGTTTGCGGCAGCCTCGGGCAACTTATTGGCTTCATCCTGCATCTT
>Ga0255220_1000551_pt1 | contig 14776 bp, 12 predicted proteins | sample Miss_Colum_RepB__FD_188423 | JGI IMG/M metagenome (GOLD analysis project Ga0255220, IMG submission 188423) | Freshwater microbial communities from Mississippi River, Louisiana, United States - Miss_Colum_RepB_8d | ecosystem: Environmental > Aquatic > Freshwater > River | place: USA: Louisiana...
CCTTCGACACCAACTACAGGCCGCGCGGCTGGCCCGATGGCGAGGAGGCGCGCGCGACCATGACCCGCGCGCTCGGCCATTGCGACCTCGCCCTGCCGACCTTCCCCGACGAGCAGGCGCTGTTCTCCGACGCCTCGCCGCGCGCGACCGCCGCGCGCATGGCGGCCGCGGGCGCCCGCGAGGTCGCGGTCAAGGACGGCGCCGGGCCCGTGCTGGTCGCCGACGCCGACGGGATGCGCGAGGTCCCGTGCCCGCCCGTGGCGCATGTCGTCGACACCACGGCCGCGGGCGACGCGTTCAACGCAGGCTACCTCGCCGCGCGCATCCGCGGCCTCGGGCCCGAGGCCGCGGCGCGCGCAGGCTCGAGGCTCGCGGGCGCGGTCATCGGCCATCGCGGCGCGGTGATCCCGGCGGAGGCGATGCCCCCGCCCGCCGAGCTCTGGCGATGAGGCTCGACCCGACGATCGTCGGCCTCATCCTCCTCTCCGCGCTGATCCACGCGAGCTGGAACGCGATCGTCAAGTCGGACAGCGACAGGCTGCTGTCCTTCGGCATCGTCATGCTGATGGGCACGTTCATCGGGCTCGCCGCCGTGCCGTTCACCGAGGTGCCCGCGCCGGAGGCCTGGCCCTGGCTGCTCGCCTCCGTGACGATCCACGTCTTCTACTACGTGTTCCTGCTGCGGGCCTACGCGCTGGGCGACCTCAGCTTCGTCTACCCGATCGCGCGCGGCCTCGCGCCGCTGCTCGTCGCGCTGCTCGCGGGGCGCCTCGCGAGCGAGGCGCTGACGGGCATGGAGAAGCTCGGCCTCTTCCTCGTGTCGGCCGGCATCGTCGGCCTGGCCTTCGCGCGCGGCCTGCCCGCGCGCGGCGAGGCGCGCGCGCTCGGCTTCGCGGTGCTCACGGGGATCACGATCGCCGCATACTCCGTGGTCGACGGGATCGGCGCGCGGCTCTCGGGCGATCCGCTCGGCTACATCGCGTGGCTCAACCTGCTGGAGGGGCCCTGGGTGTTCCTGTTCGCGGCGCTGCGCCGCGGGCGCGCGACGCTCCCGTACCTGCGCGCCTACTGGTGGCGCGGCGCCGCGGGCGGCACGATCGCCACGATCGGCTACGGCATCGCGATCTGGGCGCTCAGCATGGGCGCGATGGCGCACGTGACGGCGCTGCGCGAGACGTCGTCGCTGTTCGGCGCGCTGATCGGCGCATTCGTGCTCAAGGAGACCTTCGGCGCGCGACGCGTCGCGGCGGCCGCGGTGATGGTCGCCGGCCTGCTGCTGATGAACCTGCGCTTGGGCTGACGATCAGCCCGACGCCGCCTCGCCCTCGGGATTGCCGCGCGGCGCGAACTCGGCACGGTCGCCGACCTCGCGCGCGTGGCGCAGCGCCCAGCGCACGGTCGGGAAGGCCGTCTCCGCCCAGGGGATCTCGTCCCAGCCGAAGAGCGCGACCTCGAGGCTCTCCGGACCGGCGGAGAAGCCGGGCGACGCCAGCGTCGCGCGCCAGATCAGCTGCACCTGCCCGATGCGCGGGATGTTGTAGACCGCGAGCAGCGCGTCGATCGCGATGTCCGCGCGGGCTTCCTCCCACGCCTCGCGGCGCGCGCCCTCGATCGCGGTCTCGCCGAGTTCCATGTAGCCGGCCGGCAGCGTCCAGAGCCCGCGCGAGGGCTCGATCGCGCGGCGGCACATCAGCACCTTGCCTTCGACATGCACCACCGAGCCGACGACGATCTTCGGGTTCTCGTACTGCACGAAGCCGCAATCGCCGCAGATCAGCCGCTCGCGCGTGTCGCCCTCGGGTATCGCCCGCAGCGAGGGTCCGGGCCTTGGAGCGCTCATGGCGCCAATCTGCAGGCCGCGCGGCCGCGACCGCAAGCCCCGGTCGCGCGACCGGGCGGGCGCTCAGACGAGGATGTTGAGCACGCTGCCGCGCGGGCGCATGGGCTCCTGCGCGTGGCCAGGCCTCTGGCTCGACAGCGGCGATTGCGGCGCCGCGACCCCGGAGGCCGGCTGGGAGGCCGCGGCGACGGCAGGCGCGGGCTTCGCGGCGGCAGGCGGGCGCTGGATCTCGGCCAGCCGCTCGGCGAGGGCAGCCGGGCGCGGCTCGCTCGCGCGCGAGATCGCCTGGAGGAAGGCCGCGTTTGGACGGATTTGCATCGCAATTACAAATAAAACCTCTTGTCTTAACGAAATCTGAAGCGCGAAAGCACCAATTCGGATGCTATTGATGGATTGCTAACAGACAGCGTGCAGCTTCCGCGCAGAACATGTCCGCGACACCCCAGTCACTCCTCAACCTGCTCGAGATGGCCCGCGACCGCTCCTCGGCGTCGCGCGCGCGCATCATGGAGACGATCGGCGAGTTCGTCGTCGATGGCGGGCGCGCGCCCAGCGAGCGGGAACTCGAGCTGGCCACCGACATCCTGCGCCAGCTGCTGCGCGAGGCGGAGATGTCGGTTCGGCGCAAGCTCGCCGAGCGCCTCGCGACCGAGCCCGCGGCGCCCGCGGCGCTGCTCGTGCAGCTCGCCAACGATGCCGCGGAGGTCGCGCGGCCCGTCCTGCTCGAGAGCTTCGTGCTGCGCGACGCGGACCTGCTCGAGATCATCGAGCACCAGACCCTCCAGCATCGCCTCGCCATCTCGATGCGCAGGCAGGTGTCCGAGGAGGTGACGGCGTCGCTCGTCGAGGCCGGCGAGACCGAGGTCGCGCGCGCGCTCCTCGACAATCCCGGCGCGCGCTTCAGCCACGCCAGCTTCGAGAAGCTGGTCGAGAAGTCCCGCCAGGAACGCCAGCTCCAGGAGCCGCTGATCCATCGCGTCGACCTCGATCCCGCGCTCGCGACGCGCATGTACGCCTGGGTCTCGGAGGCTCTGCGCCGCTACATCGTCCGCCATTTCGACGTCGACCCGGAGCTTCTGGACGCGGCGGTGCGCGATTCGCTCGAATCCGCGGCCGCCGAGCAGCGCCGCGAGCAGAGCGCGCCCAGCAGCCTGACGCCGGCGCTCGACGAGGCCTATGCCGAGGACCCGGGCGTCCTGATCAACCTCCTGCGCGCGGGCGAGGTCGGCCTGTTCGAGGCGATGTTCGCGCGCATCACCGGCCTGCAGCCGCGCCTCGCGCGACGCGCCGTCTACGAACCCGGCGGGCGGGCGCTCGCCGTCGCCTGCCGCGCCAGCGGCATCGAGAAGCCGATCTTCGCGGCGATCTTCCTGCTCGCGCGGCGCGCGCGCCCCGGCGACAAGACGGTCGACCCGCGCGAACTGCCGAGCGTGCTCGCGTTCTTCGACTCGCTGGACGCCTCGACCGCGAAGCGGACGCTCGACCACCTCAAGACGGCGGCCGACCGGCGCTTCGCGAACTGAGGACCGGCGTCAAGGCCCGAGCGCCGCGACGCCGGGAAGCGTCTTGCCCTCGAGCCACTCGAGGAACGCACCGCCCGCGGTCGACACGTAGGTGAGCCTGTCCTCGACGCCCGCATGCGCGAGCGCCGCGACCGTGTCGCCACCACCGGCGATCGCGTCGAGGCGGCCAGCCGCGACGAGGCGCGCCACCTCCTTCGCGATGGCGGTCGTCCCGGCATCGAAGGGCGCGTGCTCGAAGGCCCCCACCGGGCCGTTCCAGACGAGGGTGCGGCATCCCGACAGCGCCTCCGCGGTCGCGGAGACGGAGCGCGGCCCGATGTCGAGGACCATCCGGTCGGCGGGGATCGCGTCCACGGCCACGGTGGCCGCGGCGGCGCCATCGGCAAGGCCAGGCGCCACGACCACGTCGACCGGCAGGAGGATGCGCTTGCCGGCGTCGCGCGCGGCGCGCGCGATGTCGCGCGCCGTCGGCGCCATGTCGCGCTCGCAAAGCGACCGGCCCACGTCGACGCCCTCGGCGAAGAGGAACGTGTTCGCCATGCCGCCGCCGATCACCAGGAGGTCGACCCGCGACAGCAGGTTGCCGAGCAGGTCGAGCTTCGAGGAGACCTTCGAGCCGCCGACGATCGCCGCGAGCGGGCGGCGCGGATGCTCCAGCGCCCGGCCGAGCGCCTCGAGCTCCGCCTGCATCAGCCGGCCGGCCGCGCTCGGCAGCAGGCGCGCGAGGGCCGCGGTCGAGGCATGGGCGCGATGGGCGGCGGAGAAGGCGTCGTTGACGTAGACGTCGCCGAGGCGCGCCAGCTCCGCCGCGAAGGCCGGGTCGTTGGCCTCCTCGCCAGCATGGAAGCGCAGGTTCTCGAGCAGCCCGACCTGGCCATCCGCGAGCCGGTCGACCATCGCGCGCGCCTCCGGGCCGATGCAATCCGAGGCGAAGGAGACGGGGGCGCCACCCAGGGCGCCGGACAGCGCGCCCGCCAGCGGCCGCAGCGACATGTCGTCCCGCCGCTGGCCGTCGGGCCGGCCGAAATGCGACAAGACCACGACCCGGGCCCCGGCGCCCGCCAGCTCCCGGATGGTCGGCGCGAGGCGCTCGATCCGCGTGGCGTCCGTGACCTTCCCATCCTTCATCGGGACGTTCAGGTCCGCACGCAGGAGGACGCGGCGACCGGCGACCTGGAGGTCGCCGAGGGAGCGGTGGCTCATGGGCTGTCCTTCCGGGGAGTAGGGGTAATCCGCGTGCGTCGCGGATTTCGCGGAAAAGTGAATTGTCGCGGGACACGGGCTGGTGCTAGCTTGTCCAAATTACTGCTGAGCGTCTCACGGCTTCAAGACTGCGGACGCGGCACTATCCAGGCCCAGAGCACGACAGGGAGTTGCGTCGCATGCAAGACACCGGTGATGGCGCGCCGATCCGCGCAACCGTGAAGTGGTTCAACACCGCGAAGGGTTTCGGCTTCGTGACCCCGGCGGATGGATCGCCCGAGGCATTCCTCCATCTGTCGGCACTGCGCCAGGCAGGCTTTGATGCCATCGGCGAGGGCGCGGGCCTGACCGTCGAACTGAGCCAGAGCCCGAAGGGGCGGCAGGTGGCTCGCGTGGTCGAGGTCGATGCCGGCTCGGCGACACCCGCGCGCGGCGATGGCGGTGGCTTTGGCGACCGCGGTGGCTTCCGCGACCGCGGAGACCGCGGCGACCGCGGTGGCTTCGGCGATCGTGGCGGCTTCGGCGGTGGCCCGCGCGGCCCGCGCTTCGGTGGCGGTGGCGGTGGTGGCTACGGCGGCGGTGACCGCGGCGGCTATGGCGGCGGCGGCGGTGGCGGCTTCGGCGGTGGTGATCGTGGCGGCTTCGGCGGCGGCGATCGCGGCGGCTTCGGCGGCGAGCGCAGCGGCGGCGGTGGCGGCGGTGGCTACCAGGCCCCCAGCCCCGCGGACATCGCCCGCGCGGAGGACATGGATGGCGTCGTGAAGTGGTTCAGCGCCATCAAGGGCTACGGCTTCATCCAGCCGAACTCCGGCGGCAAGGACGTGTTCCTCCACATCACCGTCCTGCGCAACGCCGGCATCCAGGCCCTCAACCCTGGCCAGGCCGTGCGCATGAAGGTGCTCACCGCGCGCAAGGGTCCCGAGGCGGTCACGATCGAACTCGGCTGACGCGTCCGCGAAGCCTCGAGCTTCGCGACAGGGACGGCGGGCTCCACGGAGCCCGCCGTTCTGCTTTCGGGGCCCCGCGCGCCGCGCTCACGGCTTGGTGGGACGCGCCCCGTAATCCTCGATGAAGCCCGTGTGCGTCACCGGGGTCGCGCCCGGGGCCAGCAGGTGGAGCTGGAAGCCCGGCGGCTCGGGGATCCAGCGGGCCCGCATGCCAGGCTCGAGGTCGAGCGCGAAATGATGCGCCGTCGACGGGCAGGTGGTGCAGGCCACGCCCAGCGGCTGCGCGCCCATCGAACGATGCACGTGGCCGGCGACGATGCGCTGCACGCCGCCGCGGCGTGCGGCGATCGCCAGCAGTTCCGGGGCCCCATCCATCGGCAGCCCGTCGAGATGCGCGATCCCCGTCGCGAAGGGCGGGTGGTGGACCATCACGAAGGACGGCCTGCCGGCGCGCGCGGCGAGCACGCGATCGAGCCAGGCGAGCCGGCGCGCGCAGAGCCGGCCCGCGGTCCGGCCGGGATCGAGCGAGTCGAGCCCGACCAGGAGGACGTCGCCGAACTCCTCCGCGAACATGCAGAACCCCGGCTCCGCGTCGTCCCAGGGTTGCTCCGGGAAGGCCTCGCGAAGCGGGTCCCGCGCGTCATGGTTGCCGGGCACGAGCCTGTAGGGCAGGCGCAGGCCGTCGAGGCATTCGCGCAGCCGCGCGTACTCGCGCGCGCTGCCCTCGTCTACGAGGTCGCCCGTGATCGCCACCACGTCCGGGCGCGGCGCGAGGTCGTTGAGCCGGTCGATCGCGCGCCGCAGGCAGGCGCGCGTGTCGAGCGCGCCATAGGCGAGCCGGTCCTCGCGCATGACATGCAGGTCGCTGATCTGCGCGACGATCATCCGCTCACTCCCCCACCAGCGTCTCGACCCTGTGCCCGCCGCCCGGCTCGCGCACGAGGCGCGCGGCGAGCCACGGCATGGCGGCCGCCAGCGTCTCCATCATCGTCCAGGGCGGGTTGACGACGACGAGCCCGCAGCCCGCGAGGCGAGGCGCCTCGTCGTCGTCGCGCGCCGGCGCGCGCACGAGCAGCTCGACGACCGCGACGCGCCGCATGCCCGAGGCGACGATGTCCGCGAGCATCGCGTCGACGGGCGCGCGCGCCTTGACCGGATACCAGCCCAGCAGCACCCCGGTCGCGAATCGGCGATGCGCGTGGCGCAGGCCGCGCGCGAGGCGCGCATGCTCGTCGCGCGCCTCGAAGGGCGGGTCGACGAGCACGAGCCCCCGGCGCTCGGGCGGCGGCAGGTCCGACTTGAGCGCGATCCAGCCATCCGACTGGCGCAGCTCGATCCTGCGGTCGCCCGCGGTCGCGCGGCGCAGCTCGCGCAGCGCGTCGGGATGCATCTCGCAGAAGAGCATCCGGTCCTGCGGGCGCGTCATGCGACGCATGATCCAAGGGCTGCCGGGATAGCGCAGCACCGGGCCGCCCGGCTCGTTGAGCCCGCGCACCACGCCGAGATAGGGACGCAGGGCCGTTGGCGGCAGCGTGTCGTCGACGACGCGCAGGATGCCGTCGCGCGCCTCTCCGGTGCGCATGGCCTCCTCGCCGGCGAGGTCGTAGCGCGCGCCGCCGGCATGGCTGTCGAGGCAGAAGAAGGGCGCGGCCTTCGCGGCGAGGCGGTCGAGCGCGAGGGCGAGCACCGCGTGCTTCAGCACGTCGGCGAAGTTCCCGGCGTGGAAGCCATGGCGGTAGTTCATCGCGCGCGACTGATCCCATGGCGAGGCGCACGGGATCAAGCATCGGAGCGCGGTTGTTGATCGCGATGCGGCGATCTGGGACGATCTCCGCATCAGTATCGAGCACGCGACGACCGGGGGGTCTTGGGCATGTGGCGGGTTGGAGTCGATTCGGGCGGGACGTTCACGGATATCTGCCTGGTGGACCAGGCTACGGGCGAGGTCAGGGTCTGGAAGGTCTCGAGCACGCCCGACGATCCGTCGCGCGCGATCGCGGGCGGCGTCGTCGAGGGGCTCGACAAGGCGGCAGGCGCGACCGGTCGCGACGTCAGCTATTTCGGCCATGGCACGACCGTGGCGACCAACGCGCTGATCCAGCATCGCGGCGTCAGGACCGGCCTCGTGACCACCGACGGCTTCCGCGACCTGCTCGAGATCGGCCGCCAGCGCCGGCCGCATCTCTACGACCTGCAATGCGACAAGCCGCAGCTGCTCGTCACGCGCGACATGCGCATCGAGGTCGGCGAGCGCCTGCGCAACGACGGCAGCGTCGAGCGCGCCCTCGACGAGGCCGAGGTGCGCGCCGCCATCCGAAGGCTCAAGGACGCCGGCGCGCGCGCGATCGCGGTCTGCTTCCTCTACAGCTACGTCGACCCGCGCCACGAGGCGATGGTCCGCGCGATCGCCGCGGAGGAGTACCCGGAGGCCTTCGTCACCTGCTCGAGCGAGGTCGCGCCGGAGTTCCGCGAGTTCGAGCGGCTGTCCACCACGGTCGTGAACGCCTATCTCGGCCCCGTGATGGCGCGCTACATCGGCCATCTCGGCCCGCGCCTGGACGAGGCCGGCGTCGACGCGCCGCGCCACATCACCGCCTCCAACGGCGGCGTGATGTCCTTCGAGATGGCGCGCACCCAGCCGGTGCGCACCGTGCTCTCCGGCCCCGCGACCGGCGTGGTCGGCGGCCTGCGCACGGGCATCCTCGCGGGCTATCCGAACCTCATCACCTTCGACATGGGCGGGACGTCGACCGACGTCGCGCTGATCGAGGACGGCAAGGCGAAGCTCGCCGGCGAGATGGACGTCCACGGCTACCCGCTGAAGACGCCGATGCTCGACATCCACACCGTCGGCGCGGGCGGCGGGTCGATCGCGCATATCGACGCCGGCGGCCTGCTCAAGGTCGGCCCGCGCTCGGCGGGCGCGCATCCCGGCCCGGTCTGCTACGGGCTCGGCAACGAGGAGCCAACGGTCACCGACGCCAACGTGACGCTGCAGACGCTCAACCCGACGCATCTCCTCGGCGGGCGCATGAAGATCGACCAGGCCAGGGCCAGGGCCGCGATCGCGCGGCTTGCCGCGCGCCTCGGCCTCGAACCGATGGCGACCGCGCAGGGCATCCTCTCGGTCGTCACCGCCAACATGGCGAAGGCGATCCGCGTGATCTCGGTGCAGCGCGGCCACGACCCGCGCGACTACACGCTCGTCGCCTTCGGCGGCGCGGGCCCGCTCCATGCCTCGCGCCTCGCGCGCGAGCTCGACATGAAGCGCATCCTCGTGCCGCGCAACCCCGGCATCCTCTGCGCGCTCGGCCTGCTGCTCACCGACCTGCAGACCAACTACGCGCAGACCAGCATCATGGCCGTGGAGGCCGCGACGCTGGGGCGCATGCGCGCGACCTTCGCGGCGCTGCGCCAGCGCGCCGACGCGTGGTTCGCGCACGAGGGCATCGCGCCGGAGGGCCGTCGCGTCAACGCGACGGTCGACATGCGCTACGCCGGGCAGAACTACGAGCTGCCCGTCGCCTTCCCCGCCGGCGCGGGCGACGAGGAACTGCTCGCCTCGCTGCGCGGCGGCTTCGAGCGCGCGCATCGCCAGATGTACGGCTACATCGCGGAGGAGGAGCCGATGCAGGCCGTCACCTTCCGCCTCGAGGCGATCGGCGCCGTGCCGAAGGCCGAGATCAAGGCCAGGCCGCCGGCCGCGGGCACGGCAGCGGACGCGATCACCGGCAAGCGCGACGTCTGGCTGGCCGAGGCCGGCGGCTTCGTCGCCTGCCCCGTCTACGACCGCGAGCGCCTCGGTCCCGGCCACCGCTTCGCCGGCCCGGCGATCGTCGAGCAGATGGACGCCACCACCGTCCTGCTGCCCGGCCAGTCCGCGACCGTCGATCCCTACCTCAACATCATCGTCGAGGGCTGACGCGATGAACGCCTCCCCTGCCCCGCGCAAGTCGTCCGGCGGCACGCCGGTCGACCCGATCACCGTCGAGGTCATCGGCAACGCCCTGTCCTCGATCGTCGAGGAGATGGGCGAGACGCTCGTGCGCGCCGCCTACTCCACCAACATCAAGGAGCGGCGCGATTCCTCGACCTGCCTGTTCGACGCGCGCGGCCGCACGCTCTGCCAGGCGATGCACATCCCGATGCATCTCGGCTCGCTGATCGGCGTGGTCGAGCACATCAGCAGGCGACACGACCTCTCCGACCTGCGCGAGGGCGACGTCTTCGTCGGCAACGACGCCTACACGGGCGGCGGCACCCACCTGCCGGACATCGTCCTCGCCGAGCCGATCTTCTTCGAGGGCGAGCTCGTCGGCTGGGCCACGAACCTCGCCCACCACGCCGACTTCGTGGACCGCGGCCACGACCACATCTTCCAGGAGGGCCTGCGCATCCCGCCGGTGCGGCTCTACCGCGCGGGCAAGCTGCAGCAGGACGTGATGGACCTCATCCTGCTGAACATGCAGGTCCCGCGCGAGCGCCTGAACGACTTCCGCGCGCAGATGGCGGCCAACCGCCAGGGCATCCAGCGCTTCCAGTCGCTGTGCAGGCGCTACGGCAGGGACCTGCTGCTCTCGGCCTGCGACGCGCTGCTCGACTACGCGGAGCGCCTGACGCGCGCGGGCATCGCGACGATCCCGTCGGGCACCTACAGCTTCGAGGACACGTTCGACGGCGACGAGATCGAGGGCTCGGTCACCTTCAGGTGCCGCATCGAGGTGAAGGGCGACGAGATGCACCTCGACTTCGACGCGCCGCCCCAGGTGCGCGCCGGCATCAACCTCGTCTGGACCGGCCTGCTGGCCACCGTCTACTACGCCGTGAAGACGCTGATCGGCGCCGACGTGCCGCCCAACGAGGGCATGTTCCGGCCGATCCACGTCACGGCGACGAAGGGCTCGATCCTCAACTGCGTCGAGCCCGCCGCCGTGAACGCGCGTCTCGATCCGTGCCAGCGCGTGGTCGACCTGATCCATGGCGCGCTCGCGCCCGCCATCCCCGATCGCATCACCGCCGCGCACAACGGCGCGTGCATCTCGTCGACCTTCAGCGGCGTCAACCCGCGCACGGGCGAGTACTACGTGTACCTCGAGACGATCGGCGGCGGCTTCGGCGCGCGCGCCTCGAAGGACGGGCTCGACGGCGTGCACGTGCACCTCACCAACACCTCGAACCTTCCGGTCGAGGCGCTCGAGGGCGAGTACCCGCTGGTGGTGGAACGCTACGAGCTGGTCGACGATTCCGGCGGCGCGGGCAAGCATCGCGGCGGCACCGGGCTGCGCCGGCAGATACGCGCCGAGGGCCACACCTGCCGCACCTTCATCCACGGCTCGCGCCGCCTGTCCTCGCCCTGGGGGCTGTTCGGCGGCGGCGGCGGCGGGCGCTGCCGCTTCGCATACTCGCAGGACGCCGACCCGCCGCAGAAGGGCTACACCTTCCTCAGGCACGGCCAGTCCGTGACGATCGTCACGCCCGGCGCCGGCGGCTACGGCGACCCGCGCGAGCGCGACCGGGCGCTGCTCGAGCGCGACATCGCCGACGGCAAGGTCTCCGTCGCCGAGGCGCGCCGGCTCTATGGCCATGACGGCTGACGACTTCCACGCCACCCAATCCGAGGACAGGAGAAGCACCATGACGAACGACACGAGGAACGCCTCCGCGCTCTCCCGGCGCGGCTTCATCGGCGCCGGGGCGGCCGCCGCCTTCGCCGCGACCTCGGTCGCGGAGCGCGCCGCGGCGCAGGGCCGCGACAGGCTGGTCTTCGCGCTATCGTCCTACCCGCCCTCGCTGCGGCCCTGGGCGAATACCGGGACCGCGGCGGGCACGGCGAAGTGCCAGTTCCTGCGCGGCCTGCTGAGCTACGGGCCGAAGGGCGAGATCCGCGGCGAGCTCGCCGAGTCCTGGCGCAGCGACGGGCCGACCACGTGGACCCTGCGCCTGCGCGAGGGCGTGCGCTTCCACGACGGCGAGGCGCTGACGCCCGACGTCGTGCGGCGGAGCTTCGAGCTGATGCAGGACGAGAAGTCCACGGCCTCGCTGCGCGGCGCCTTCGGCGCGCTCATCGACCGGATCGAGGCGCCCGACGCGCGCAGCGTGCGCTTCCAGCTGAAGAAGCCCTCCGCGACCTTCGTCTACATGCTGGCGAGCTGGCACGCGCCGATGATCTCGCCGAAGTCGAACGAGGCGAACCCGGTCGGCGCCGGCCCCTACCGCATCGCCGACGTCGAGCGCGGCACGCGCATCGACTTCGACGCCTTCGACGGCTACTGGAACAAGGGCCTGCCGAAGACCAGGAAGCTGCGCATGGCCGCCTACGCGGACGAGAACCTGCGCGTCGCCGCGCTCGACGCGGGCGACGTCGACATCATCGAGTACGTCCCCTGGCAGAGCTACGAGTCGATCGAGCGGAACGCCAAGCTGGCGATGGACATCGTCGACGGCCCGTTCATGTACCTCAACTTCAACTGCGTGCAGGGTCCCTTCACCAACGCCAAGCTGCGCCAGGCCGTCGCCTACGCCGTCCGCCGCGAGGACGTCGTCAAGGCGGCGTTCTTCGGCCGCGGCAGCGCGATGAATGGCCTGCCCTTCCCCAAGGGCTCGGAGTTCCGCGACGAGGCGACGGCCAACCACTGGCGCACCGACCTCGACCTCGCGCGCAAGCTCCTCGCCGAGGGCGGCCAGCCCAACGGCTTCTCGTGCAAGCTGCTGTCCACCGCGCAGTACGGCATGCACAAGGACACGGCAGAGGTCGTCCAGCAGAGCCTCGCCGCGATCGGCATCAAGGTCGAGCTCGTGCTGCCGGATTGGGCGACGCGCGTCGCCGTCGGCAATCGCGGCCAGTACGACTTCGGCGTCATGGGATCGGCAGGCGACTTCAACGACCCCGATTCGATGGCGCAGTTCCTCGACGGCAGCCAGACGCCGAACTACACCCGCTCGCACGGCTACAACAACCCGAAGCTCAACGAGCTCTTCGAGCAGGGCCGCGCCGAGCTCGACGTCGCCAGGCGCAAGGCGATCTACCGCGAGATGGAGAAGCTGGCGCTCGAGGACGCGGCGCTGGTCGGCGTGGCCTGGCGCTCGCAGGCCTATGCGATGCGCAAGCCGCTCACGGGCTTCGCCAACCTCCCGGGCTTCCTCAGCTTCTACTCGGGGCTGACGCTCGAGAACGTCTCGATGGGCTGACGCGCGGAACCGGGGCCGCCGCATGCCGGCGGCCCCGACCCGGCCCGCCTGACCGCCATGGCCTATGTCCTGCGTCGCCTCGCCATCTCGATCGGCCTGATCTGGACGGTCGCGACGCTCATCTTCCTCGTCCTGCGCATGATCCCCGGCGACCCGGCCGAGCTGCTGCTCTCCAGCGGCGGCGTCGCGCCGGATCCCGCGCAGGTGCTCGAGCTGCGCGAGCGCCTCGGCCTGGAGGCGCCGCTCCTCCAGCAATACGCCAGCTTCATCGGCCAGCTCCTGCGGCTCGACCTCGGCACCTCGCTCACCGACGACTACCCGGTGATGGACGAGATCGCCAAGCGCCTGCCCCGCACGATCGAGCTGATCCTCGCGGCGACGATCCTCGCGGTCGCGATCGGCATGCCGCTCGGCGTCGTCGCGGCGCTGCGCCGCGGCTCCGGCATGGACAGGACGCTGTCGGCCGTCGCCAGCTTCAACCAGTCGCTGCCGGTCTTCGTGACCGGCACGCTGCTCATCCTGGTCTTCGCCCAGCAGCTGCGCTGGGTCCCCGCCGGCGGCTACGTCGCCTTCGCGCAGGATCCCGCGCGGCACATGACGAACCTGCTGATGCCGGCCGTCACCATCGCGATCGGCCTGTCGACCGTCGTCTTCCGCATGACGCGGGCGAGCGTTCTCGAGACCCTCGACCGCGACTGGGTCCGCACCGCGCGCGCCAAGGGCCTGGCGCCGCGCCATGTCGTGCGCCGCCACGTGCTGCGCAACTCGCTCGGCCCGGTCGTGACCGTGATCGGCCTGCAGATGGGCACGCTGCTCGGCGGCACGGTGCTGGTCGAATACGTCTTCAACTGGCCTGGCCTGTCCGGCTACCTCGTGCGCGCCGTCGAGCAGCGCAACTATCCCGAGGTGCAGGGCATCGTGCTGGTGATCTGCGCGCTCTTCGTCTTCCTCAACCTCGTGGTCGACCTGCTCTACGCCGTGCTCGACCCGCGCGTGCGGCACGGCTGAGGCGATGATCCGCGCCATCGCAAGCGACAAGCGCCTGCGCCGCCTCGCCTGGCCGCTCGCGGCGGTCGGGGCGATCCTGCTGCTGGCGCTGTTCTCGCCGCTGCTCGCGCCCTACGACCCCGCCGCGCAGAACGTCGCCGCGCGCCTCGCCGCGCCGTCGCTCGCCCATCCGCTGGGGCAGGACGAGTTCGGCCGCGACGTGCTCTCGCGGCTGCTGGTCGGCGCGCGCGCCAGCCTGCGCGTCGCGCTCGTCTCGGCCGTGATCGCCGGCGCGATCGGCATCGCGATCGGGCTGGTGGGCGGGTATTTCGGCGGGATCGTCGAGCTCTTCACCATCCGGCTCACCGACATCATCCTCTCCTTCCCGCCCATCCTCCTCGCGCTGCTCGTGGTGACGCTGCTCGGGCCGGGGGTCGGCACGCTCACCTTCGTGCTGTCGATCCTCTACGTCCCCGCCTTCGCGCGCGTGACCTATGGCGAGGTGCTGTCGGCGCGCGCGCTCGACTATGTCGAGGCGGCACGCGCGGCGGGCGCGGGCGCCGCGCGCATCATGCTGCGCACCATCCTGCCGAACATCCTCGGGCCGATCCTCGTGCAGTTCTCGCTCGTCGTCGCGGCGGCGATCCTGATCGAGTCCGGCCTCAGCTTCCTCGGCCTTGGCGTCGTGCCGCCCGAGCCGTCCTGGGGCCTGATGATCCGCGGCGCGCGCGGCACGATGCAGCACAACCCGTGGCTGCTCCTGTGGCCCTGCTTCGCGCTCGTCGTCACCATCCTCGCGATCAACCGGCTCTGCGACGCGCTGCGCGACGTCTTCGACCCGCGCGTTGGCGGCGCCGTCGACGCCGGCACGATCCGCAGGCTGTTCGACGCCACGCTCGGCCTGCCAGCGACGCGCGCCGCGGCGGCCCCGCGGGGCCAGCCGGCGGGCGACGTGCTGCTCTCCGTGCGCGACCTCTCGACGCATTTCGCGACGCCCGACGGGATCCTGCGCGCCGTGGATGGCGTCTCCTTCGACCTGCGGCGCGGCGAGACGCTGGCGGTCGTCGGCGAGTCTGGATCGGGCAAGT
>Ga0255220_1000554_pt1 | contig 14733 bp, 25 predicted proteins | sample Miss_Colum_RepB__FD_188423 | JGI IMG/M metagenome (GOLD analysis project Ga0255220, IMG submission 188423) | Freshwater microbial communities from Mississippi River, Louisiana, United States - Miss_Colum_RepB_8d | ecosystem: Environmental > Aquatic > Freshwater > River | place: USA: Louisiana...
TTGTACGGAAGGGCCGGGTGGGTCGGTTTTTCGTGTGTAGGTCGCCGCGTGAGTCTCTTATCCCCCTGTCCTCAAAGACCGTCCCGGGTTCGGATTCGGATTCGAGGACTGGGATAAGGAGTCTCTTCTACCCACCGCTGTGCGAAGTTCGCGTTCCGCGCCCTTCGCTCCCTCACGCGTGGTGTCTTCATCCACTACCTCACGAGTTCATCATGCCTACCATCACCAAAGCTCAGCTCCAGAACGAAGTCGAAGCGCTGCGTCACAACTGCGACGCGCTTGAATCGAAGATCGCCTCGCTCAACATCCTGCTGGACGCAGCTACTGCGAAGCAGCGTGAGTACGAAGCGGCGCTCAGTCAGGCCAACGCCGACGCGCTGCGCGTCCGCGTGCTGGAAGCCCAGCTGGCCAAGGCCGTCGAGCAGCGCAACGCGCAGCTGGATGCGAAGCACGACGCGCTGAACGCCCTGGCCGATGCGCGCATTGCACGCGTCATGCCGCGCCAGCTGCCTTTCCCTCGCCCGGTCTTCGAGTTCGACCCCAATGTGCCCGGCGACTTCCAGCGCGCCAAGGCTTTGGCCATTGCCAACAACGGCGCGATCGTTCGCGCGCAAGGGCGCTGAGATGCACACCGCGTACATCGAGCTGACTCCTGAGCAGCTCTTCATCCTGTTCGGCGTTTTGGCGTGACGCCGATGCGAGGACTACGTCCTCGCTCCAACACGCTTTGTGTTCTTTCCTTCATCAACTTGTTTCACTGGAGATCATCATGACCGCACGTACCACCAAGACCGCCGCTTCCACCAAGCCCACCGCCGAGCAAATCGCTCAGGCCAAGAAGGACGTCGCTGCTCAGCGCAAGCTGCGCGGCGCTGAAGCCGACCTGAAGGCCCAGGCTGATGCCATCCTGTCTGCTGAAGACAGCACGGCTGAGCATGCCGCTGATCACGCTTCGATGTTCAGCAACTTGAACTTCGACTTCCGCTCGTTCTGTGAGTCGCTGGGCGTCGCCATCCCTTCCAAGCGCCGCATCCTCGTGGCCACTGTCGCCTCGATCATCGTCGGCGGCTGCATCGGCTACTTCGGTGGCCAGCTGCTCGGCATGCTGGTCGCTGGTGCCCTCGTGCTCACGGGCTCTGCCTTCTTGAGCATGCTGGTCTACATCCTGGGTTTGTGCCTCCTTGCGTACGCCGCGTTCGTCGCTGGTCGCAAGGTCGCTCAGTACATCCTGACCAGCAACGTCGACTCCGACCTCTCGGCTGTGCGCAACACGCTCGGCTCGGCCAAGGATCGCGTGTTCGGCTGGTTCAAGTCTGAGCCCAAGGCTGTTGCCGCTCCTGCCGCAGCTGCCGCAGCTGCGTGAGGTGACGCCATGCTCGAGATGTCACTCATCGTCGGGCTTGGCTTGCTCGTCTCGCTCGCCAAGCTTCCGTGGTCCTGGCGAATGCGCATACTCAGTTCACCGTTCTTGGTGGACTGCATCGTGTTCGCCGTCCTCTGCCTTTTGCATTGGGGGACTTTTTCTGGCGTGATGGTGGCAACGGGCGGTGCACTGATGTGCTCGCTCGTGTTGTCCACCGCTCGCACGCTCATCGGCTACAAGGAAAAGGGCAAGTACGTGCCCGGCTTCTACAACCTGCAAGAGAAAGGTCTCATCGCATGACCCTCAAGATCACTTCCATCAACGTCATGGTCAACGCTGCATGTGAAGTGATCAACACCGTCGTCGAGTCGCACAACACACTCGACGAGGCGTTCGATCACTCTCAAACCATGCCGGGCTACCGCAGCAAAAGCAAGATCGAAATTCGCAACGGCGACATGGTCTACACCATCGACCTGTTCAACGGTGAATACCGTCCGGAGTAGCACATGGATCACGATCTCGTTCTCTGGTACTTGCGAGCACTTGATGTGCTGGCCAAGTCTCAACTTCACGGCGTGTGGGCACGTGCAGTTCAGCGTGAGTTGACTCTCACAAACGTGCGCATCATCGAGTACGTCGAGCCCATCCATCACAACCCACATTCACCTGAGGAGGTGGAATGGAAAAGATTGACCGAAAGCTTGCGCTTGCGCTCATCGAAGCTGAGCTGACAGCTTTGCTTCTCATGATCCCCATGTACAAACGCATGGGCGCCCAATCCGCAGCGCGGCAATGCGCGTGTCGCATCGCTGTGCTGCATTCGTGCATCCACCCCAAATGATCCAACTCACCATCACAACCAAGTGGCGTGTCTATCGCTGGCACTGCACTTTCGCCGATGCTGCCTACGCTGTGGGCGGCATCGTTTGCATGGCTGCAACCGGAGTCATCCTGGCATGGCGCGGGTAGTAGCTCGCTCACTCGGTCTTGATCACGACCCTCGTGAGTTGTCGTGGGATGCGTCCGAGGCATTGCGCTACTTCGTAGAGCAGTACTCCGACGACTCGATGCTCTGTCGTGACCCTTTTGACATCCTCGCTGAACTCGAGGAAGAACTTGGAGAACCCCTATGTAGAAACTAACACCACGCGATGGCCTGCGTTGAAAGCTCACGCTTGTCACCGATCGTACCTTGAGCAACGGTTTCAACTTGGCGTTCAAACGTGGCGTGCCTGACCGTGCGCGCAACACGTGCCACACATTCTGCGTACGGGGCGCCGGCTGAGTCCTTAGAGCGAAAGCTCACCAGCCATCATTCAACTCAACTCAACCTGAAAGTACATCATGCACATCAACGTCACCTCCACCATCCTGTCTCTGCCTGTCATGCCCCGTAAGGGCTTGCTCAAGACGCTCATCGGTTCGCTGAACAGCTCCATCATCAGCTACACGCGCGGTCACATCCGTCAATCGCGCTACGAGAACATCTCGAACCAGGCGGAAGCACCGACCATCGACGCCTTCAACGAAGCGATGGCCGACATCCACGAAGAAAGCGCCGATCGCAAGGCCCTGGAAGACATGGGGCTGAACACGGCGATGCCCAACATCGAGATCGCTCGCAAGCTGGACGTTGTCCGGCTGTGGGCAATCGGTGAACTGGCAGCATTGGCCAATCACCCCAGTGACGTCGCTCTCACTGTGCGTGACACCATCACCTTCCAGATCAAGTCCTCCCCGGACATCAACGAGCCTGCACTGAAGGCTCTCGCTCTCGCCTTGAACCAAGACTTCGAAGTGCTCAAAGCTGCCAAGCTCAAGCTCATCGAAGACGAACGCGACGAGCTCATCAAGATGGCAGGTCAAATCATCGACACCGTCCATTCGCTCAACTCGTTCGACGAAGAGGAAGTCGACGCAGCAGAAGCCGACGACGCTGTCTCGGCACTGCCTCGTCACATCCAGTACAAGCTGGGTGCGTCTGTGCTCCGCGGCCTCAAGAAGGGTGGCGACAAAGCGCTCGCATCGCTGCTGCGCTACAACCGTCTGGAATCCGCAGGCGACATCGCTCTCATCAAGGGTGCGCACAACGAGCTGGCCCTGGCGATGAAGACGTTCGCTGAAGAGCACGTCGAAGAGCTGACGGCCTACCAAGAGCGTGGCGGCCAGCTGGCTGAAATCAGCTTGATGATCTGACGATCAACGGGTAAGGTGAGAGCTTCGGCTCTCACCTTTTTTATGCCACGTAAGGAGTGACGGACATGCGCTTCATCCACCTCATCTTGAGCAAGATCAGATCATGGCTCTCACCTCAACCTCACCCACACGCTGCGCTCATCAACACGCCCGAATGCGACGCCGCAGAGACCCTCACGCGCATCGACAGACTGCATCATTTTTAAGCAGCTGGCGCGCCTTCCAATCTTCCTTCCAATCCTGCGATCTTGTTCATCTATATAGAAAGGCTCTTGTCCTTAGTATGTAGTCTTCCATTGTAGTTTTTTTCAAGATTGGAATGGAAGTTTGGAAGGATGTAGATATAGCTGAAGAAAAAGGCGATTTGAGACCTTCCAATTTTCCAATCTGAAGGCTGAAGATTGGAAGAAACGGACCGATGTACGAAATGTTACAAACAGCACTGCCCTCTGACGGGCTTCCTTCCAATCCTTGCGGGCAGGGATTGGAAGGGAAAAAGCCATACACTGGCCCTCTCCATCCACCGTTACCTCTACCCTGACACATCATGCAGCTTGTCATGTTGGAAGCTTCTGTGCCGTTGACGAAGCGCTTCGAAAAGAAGTCCGATGGCACCATCACCAAGACGTCCTATCCCCACGTGTACGACGTCTCGTCCCACCACATCGACGTTCGCAACCTCCAGGACTTCGAACGTGCCCTCATCAAACACGCGGCTCTCGGTCATTGCCTCGTCAAGGGCAACATCTCCCGGCAACTCGTGAAGGAGTCTCGTGCAGGGACCACCAACACGAACGACTCGACCGAGTGGGTCGTGTTCGACCTCGACGGACTGCCTGACTCCGAGACAGTGGATTCGTTCCTTGCGCTCATCGGACTCAAGGACGTGTCCTACATCGTGCAGTACAGCGCGTCGCATTTGGTCACGGACAAGAAGCTCCGTGCCCACGTCTTCATGATGCTCGACAAGGCGTACCCTGCACCTCTGCTCAAGCAGTGGCTGGTCGGCATCAACCACGACACGCCCATGCTCAGTCAGTCGATGGCCTTGACCAAGACAGGCAACGCCTTGCTCTGGCCTCTGGACATCAGCGCATGCCAGAACGACAAGCTGATCTACATCGCTCCGCCGACACTCAAGGGCATCAAAGACCCGCACGGCAAGCAACGCATCACGCTCGTCAAGCGCAAAAAGGACAAGCTGTCGATCGCAGACACGATCCCTTCCACCGCTAAGAACCGTGAGCGCACCAGCAAGCGCATCGACGAACTCCGCGAGAAGGACGGCTTGCCCAAGCGCAAGACGACGTACAAGATGCACGGCGCGATGGAGGTGCTCGTCAAACCCGACGTGTGCACGATCACCGAGATGAAGCAAGAGCGCGGCTTTGTCTACTTCAACCTCAACGGCGGGGACAGCTGGGCGTACTACCACCCAGAAGACAACCCCGACTACATCTTCAACTTCAAGGGCGAGCCGGTCTACTTGACCAAAGAGCTGCTGCCGGAGTACTGGCAGCAGATCACCGGAACAGCAGCACGCGTTTCCTCGTCGGGCCTGATCTACTTGGCCTTCCTGGACCGCAAGACCAGCACGTACTACCGCGGTACGTACGACGCCACGCTCGATGAACTCGATCTCAATCCCGCGAAGAACGAGACTCAAGTCCGTCACTTCGCCAAACAGCATGGCGTCCCGCTGGGCGACTACATCCCTGAGTGGGATCTGGTCTTCGACCCGCATGACAACGTCCGCGTTGACTTGACGACACGCGTGGCCAATCTGTTTCAGCTGACCACGTTCATGAAGGCCAGCACGAAGAAGGTCACAACGATCCCGAAGAACTGCCACAAGGTCATCTGGCACGCGCTCGGCGAGGACCAGGAGATTTACGAGCACTTCATCAACTGGCTCGCGTTCATCGTGCAGTTCCGCGATCGCACCAAGACGGCCTGGGTGCTGCATGGCACGCAGGGCACAGGCAAGGGCGTGATGATGAACAAGATCATCCGCCCTCTGCTTGGCGATAAGCAGACAGCTACGCGCCGCATGGAAGAGTTCGAAGAGCGCTACAACCACTTCATGAAGCAATGCTTCGTGGTGTTCGTGGACGAGGTCGAAACAGGTGCGCTCAAGAACGAGTCCGGCGTCATTGCCAAGTTCAAGAACTTCATCACCGAGCCCATGGTGCCCATCCGCGAAATGCACGCACAGGCCAAGGAGTTCCCCAACTACACCAACTGGATCTTGGCGTCGAACAAGTCCGCTGTGGTGCGCATCGACCCTGAAGACCGCCGCTTCAACGTGGGCAAGTATCAGCCCGTACCGCTCAAGCAGGTCATGACCATGAGCGAAGTCGACCAGATCGACAGCGAGCTGCAGTCGATGTATGACTACCTGCTGCACTACCCGTGCAATACGCAAGCAGCATCCACGGTGTTGGACACCGAGGATCGCCAGAACATGATCTCGCTGTCCGTCACCAGCTTCGACACCGTCGGCGCCGCGCTGGAGGCCGGCGACTTCGAGTTCTTCATCGACCAGCTGCCCACCACAGAGACGTACATGGGCAATGCCGCGGAGATCAACCGCGTTGAGGACTACAAGGCTGTCCTGAAAGGGATCTATGAACGCACCGACACCAAAAGCGGCGAGTGCAACATCAGCCGCGAAGAGCTCCGCACGGTCTTCGAGTACACCGTGGGCAACATCCCGAACTCGCCCAACAAGTTCACCACGATGCTCAAACACCACCGCATCCACGTCACAAAAGTGTGGATTGCGCCGAAGACTGTGAACGGCATCAAGATCATGTGGAAGGACACAAAGAAGTGGGCGACCCATCAATCAGCGCTGTACCCAAAGCCGACGTCGAAGCCGGCGCTCAAGAAGGTGAAATAAAGCGCGTCCCTACAGTCGAGATTGGAGGCCTCACGATCAAGATCGTGAGGCTTTTTGGTATCCACAGGTTCGGTCCCGTATGCGATTTCGCATACGCCGCTCGTGAACTTGAATCTGGTAGGTGGTCTCGCATCGCCTATTACGAACGTGGTCGGGGGTGGACTCAATTTCCGTCTAAGGCAAAGCTCACCGGCCATAGAAAGCTCCGCGTGGCCTTGGTAGCGTGGAAGCTCAAACCATGAAGTACTCAATCGTCCGCACACCCCGCGGCACCGGGACTTACGACATGAGAGCCGAGCTGTTTGTACAGGTCGGAGATGTGACGCACAGCCCCATATGGCGGAGGTGGGGAGGAGAGTGGCGGTATCTCATGAAGTACGGGGGATATGGCGAAGCGCGCACGCTCAAAGAAGCGATCGTGCGCTGGAGGATTATGAGATGAACTGGCTATGTGAACGTCGCCCTATCCACGTTACGCGCAGCTCACTCGCCGCCTCTCCATCACTCCGAGCTACAGCTGTCCTGAACATCGACAACGGGATGTACTTTTGCTTCAGGTCGAGGGCCACGAAGCTGTGGACGTTGCATATAGACACTGAGCGCATTGAAGCCAACACGCTCAAGGAGCTCTTAGTTCTGTGGAAGCTCAAACGATGAGCACGAAATATCCAGGGCTGACCATTAAACGGATTCGGCCCCAACGACCAGATGCTCTTCGTGCCTGGGCGAGTCTGGTGATCCGTAACGAAAAGATGTACTTCTGCAAGGAAACCAAGCTCAACGGAAACCGTTGGTGTGCGTACGTAGATGACGAAACCCTGTATGCACGCACGCTGAAGGAGCTGTTGGCCGTGTGGAGACTCACCAGATGAGAGCCGTCGCACCTTTACCCTACTGTGAACTTCCGCTGATCTTCGAAGATCGCTCTGTCTACATGGTATGGCGAGGAAAACTTTTCCGTTACGCGTATCGAACAGACCGCGGTACGTGGAGAGTACTAGGCCAAGAATACCTAAGGCTTCGCGATGCTCTCGTAAAGCGCCGAGCTAACCGAATCGCTATGAGGCTGTTGCGATGAAGTACAAAATCATCCGCTACCAAGAGGAAGAGTCATCTACGCGGGCACGTTGTGTACCCATACGTCGTGTGGTCATGTACCGCAGGCGCAGAGACAATCTCTGGTACTGCAACGAGACCTTTGCACCACTTGCCGCAACCATCAAGGCGTCATTGGTCATCCTGAGGATGAAGCGATGAACCAGAAAATCAAAGTACAACGCTTCAAGGACGGCGAGATGCCACGAGCAACCGCACAGGCCTTGGATCACAACGGCGAAATCACTGCGATTTTCCTGAAACGCACGCCTGGTTCAGGCTGGACGTTTTGGGTAGACGGCGTGCCGTATACAGCACCAACGTTGAGAGCAGCTATTGCACAGCGGAGACTGCTAGCATGAAAAAAGAGTTCACCGTTCATCGACGCTTGTATCCAGCGAGTCTGCGTTGTGCGGTACGCGACCAACACGGCTGGATCGTCATATCGAGACGAAGGGACGAAACGCACTGGCGCGTATGGCTTAATTTCCCTGCGCGTATATACATAAGCGCCCCTACATTGAAGGCGACGATCGTTTCGTGGAAGCTGAACCGATGAGCGCTTACCGATGCGTCCGTTCGTACTACAAACAGCACCCTTGCTACCAGAGCGACGGCTTGCTTATTCGCAGCGGAATCTTCAATGTTGCGACCATAACAGAATGTTGGTACGTGCCATCTCTCCAAGACGAGGTCTACGTCGCGAAGTTTGTGGGCCACCCAGGATGGCACCTCGCGTCGTACGAATCTGTGGCTGTGTATGACTTCTTCCCAAAGCTCAAGGACGCGCTTCTTTATCTGAGGCTTGTGTCATGTTGACCGTCCACAAAGATATCCGTGGCGCATCAACGCACAGAAACAGGAAGCTGCGCTGTGTAATTTTTGAAGGCGGCGTAACCCGTGACTACGTAATCGCCAAATTCATGGACCGCAAAAGCTGGTACCTCGTACCAAACTATTCGTCTGACGAATGGACTTTGTCGACGATCGGCCCGTTCAAAAAACTATCGCACGCGTACGCCGCATACAGGGTTATGCCATGCAGTTCAGCCGGGAAGACATGAAAGTTATCAGGTTTCCACCTGTGCAAGAGCACGCCACTCTTGGATCATCGCGCTGCTCTATAAGCATCAAGGGCGATGTGCTGATTTACAAGCTTCTCGGCCACGATCATTGGCGTGTACGAAAAACGCTGTTCGGTGAGTCGCGACGCGCTGGCTCACTTAAGGAGGCTGTAACGTGGCTGAGACTTCTTGGGTGATAGACCCGACGAACGGCACCAGCATCTTCCTAAACACATACCCCGTCGAAAAATTCGAAGGGATATGGCGCAATCAAACGTACGTGTCACTCAGGGTCGACGCATCATCAGGCAAAGCGTACCTCATTGCTGTACGTACTGAGGACGACGCCAGATACCCGCCGCGTGAGTTTGAATCTTTGGAAGCTGCTCACGTATTCCTCAGACTCACAGAAGGAGAATCATGAATGCCCTAGCACATAAGCTGCACGAGATCGCAATCGTGCTCGAGAACGAAGCTACATTCCACGAGATGTACAAGGCGTGCGCCGGCGAAAGCCACGCGCGTGCGCGAACAGTGATCATGCAGTTCGCGACCCGATTCGCCGTGGCTCCAGCCGGAGTGCTTTCTTCTTCCAGCATCGACGGACCAGCAAACCGAGAGCACTTGCGTCGCTACTTTGATGACATTTACGACATCGAAGATCGCGTCGGTTCGTCTGGCTTCTCGGATCTGCCGCCGTTTGCGTTTTGGGAGGATCGCGTCAAAAACGCTGATTCAGAAAAACCCAAGGCGCCGACGGTCAAGCCGGCGTACCAGAACGGCGATGTCTGGAACACATTGTTCAAACAGCGTGACAATGAGCGTCGCGCTCGACACGGCATGATCTGGTCGGAAGCCGAACTGCTCAAGCTCAAGTTGCTGTTTGTTCGTGGCTGCGGCCTTGAACAGATTTGCATCGAGCTGCAGCGCCCGGCCGACGGCGTGATCAACAAGCTGTGCAGCCCGCTCCGTCTGATCTGCGTCGACACGGTCTCGATGAATTACCGCGTCACTCAAAATGGCTGGAGAGCATGCGACGAGTACGTCAAGCAACTCGCAAAAGCCGATGCTGCGATTGCCGGTGACAGCCCGATCAACCACGAAGCCGAGTCTGCCCTCAACCTCAAAGCCGTGAGCGCTCGAATCAACGCTCACATTTCTGTAGCCCAAGGCCACATCGACAAAGTCGAGGCCGAACTTTTGAAAGCCCGCATCATGACCAACAAGACCGCCGTCATCGAAATCACCAACAAGACCTTGATCAACGGTGTCGACATCAAGGACTTCAAGGACAGCGAGGTCTACGACCTGATCGCTGCCCAGGAAGCCGAGATCGCTCGCCTGGAAGCCATCAAGGCCAAGCCGAAGAAGCTGGTGGCCGAGATCGCCAAGCGCCAAGAAGGCATCGCCGCCCTGGTGGCGCACCTCGACTCGAAGGAGTGATCATGCCGGTCACCTCACAACAGTGGTGGGCCGAAGTCAAGCAAGACCCCGCCAAGTTCAACGAATGGCTGCGTAAGCAGTACCACGGTGAAGTCACGGCAGCCGTTCGCATCCTTGCCATGGCAGCCGACACGATCAACGCCGACAACAAGCGCGTGCTCGAGCAAATCGCCCGCCAAGAAGAACAGCACGCCGCCTGGGTCAAGGAGCTGCTCGACAACCGCAACGTCGACCCCGGGCAGCATGACGAGTCAGCCCGCTACTGGGGTGAGGTCAGTGCGGCCGCGATCACCCTCGAAGACAAGGCGGCCATCGCCACCTTGGCTGAGGGCATGCGCCTTGAGCGCATCCGCGTCATCGTGGCCGACGAAGCGGCACCGCCTGATGTCCGCTTCACTTTCGAGCGCATTCTGCACGATGAAGAGTGGCACGAACGCGCATTCGCCAAGCTCACTTCCCCGGAAGCGATCGAGAAGGTGCGCCCGTACCACACGCTCGGTCGCGAAGTCCTGGGTCTCGAGGCTTGATCCTCACCCGCATCGAGCTCCGCACTGTGCGGATGCTCGCCAAAGGCTGGACGCTCCGTGAGGTGGCTCACTTCACGAAGCGTTCAGAAAAAACCATCGAGCAGCAGCTGCGGCAAGCACGCAAGCGCAACAACTGCAGAACAACCGTAGAGCTTTGCGTAAGGGCGTACGTAGAGCCGATGCAACTCAAGAGCCGACACCATGAAACTCACCGAACACAACCGCAACTCGATCTGCCGTTCGATCATGAATGACGTGCCGCAGCCCGAGTACTACGAGGTGATGCTCAGAGCCCTCGTAGACGCAGCCGTCGATTTGCTACCCGATGAAGTGAAGAAGCTCTGGTACGACCCCGAGCTGCGCTCGTTCGTCAACACGGCGTCGATCTATTGCGACGGCATCGGCTACGTCCAGGGCGTGCCTTGGAACAACGACAACATCACTTTCGACGACCTCGGGTCTGCTGCGCCGGCGCTCATGAACAAGGTACGCGAGCTCGAAGACATCAAAGTCGAGTACGGGGCAACAGAGCGCCGCGTCCGAGCTGCGCTCAAAGGGTGCTCTACCGTCAACACGCTGCGCAAGCGCTACCCGGAGTTCAAGAAGTACATTGACATGGAGTTCGGCAAAGGCAGCAACGACGAAAACTTGCCCGCCGGGACGAACCTGATCACTGACCTCATGAAGCTCGGCTGGCCGAAATGAAACGACGTCCATGGAGAGACTTAATCCTGGCCACGGTGGCGCAAAAGCGTAGCTGCACTCAGGAAGACCTCATCGCTGAGCTCGGCATTCCTGAATCCACACTCAGTCGTTGGCTTACGAAACTAATCGACGAGAGCGCCGTTCGTATCTGTTCGTGGTCACATGTCGGTAATCAGAAAATACGCGCTCGATACACGACAAGTCCAGGTGAACACAAGGCTGCGCCGCCTAAACGTCTGGTCGATCGAGTTCGTAAAGAGCGCTATCAGCGCTATCACCAGCGCAAGCGCGAAGCTGCCGCCGCGCAGAAAGTCACTCATGTTCCGCTCGCCCAGGCCCTTTCCATTTTTATGGGTGGTCAGCTGCCCGCTGGCCTTACCCAAGAAGATGGGCGAGGCACACAACAACCAGTTCATCACCATCCATGAGCCAGTCCATCATTATCGTCGGCAAGGCTCCGACGCCCAGCCAAGTTGCACTGATCCAAGCAAAACGTGACTTGGCGAACTACATTGTCGATTGGCGACCGACCATGAAGTTCCCCAAGCACAACACGCTGGTGCATACGTTTCAACGTCCTCCGGGCTTCAAGTCTCGTGACCCGCGCATCATGTCGATCGAGCAAGCGCTCGGCGATGAAAAATGAGCACAAGCTTTGGCGATGCCGATGTCGCAAAAGAGCTCGCGCATTCCATAGACGAAGGGCCATGCGACATCGGTGACTTGAGCCAAGGACAACTCGTAGGACCCACTTATCTGTTTCAGGTCATACAGCTTGGAGGATGGTGTGAGTTCGATGAAGAGAACGAGCACAGCATGTACTCAGGGCTGCGTAAGTATTTGGATGCACTACCGTGTCGTCCGCTGTTGCAGCCCTGGCTGGAAAGCAAACCATGGACCCAAGAGCAACTGGCCGCATTGAAGATTGCGCATCGCCTTCAGAACTGATCACCGCCATCGAGAAGTGTCCGCACACGTGCGTTGAAGTATCACGCAAAACGTACCTCATGATCTGCGCGCTGCGCGGCGAGACAGTCTTGCACTCATATGCACAAACGTTCGTCGTTTATCCAGTCGATTTACGGCAAGAGATTCCGTTATGGAAAGAGCTGACATCGATCGCTGTAGCGAAAAGCTTGAAGCGCTGACAGCGCAAGAGCTGTACAACTGGGTGTACGCGTTACCAACTGGCACTCACTCGGTTAAGTTAACCACGCGGTCGTACAACGCGTTCCATAAGCTTCACGTCGAGTACCGCAATATCGTCGAACGGCGCGGACTCATCGTTTTCGTTTCTGGTATGCGAGAAGTCGCAACCATCTGGTCTGTCATTCAGGCCGAACAAGTGAGTCGCCGTTTGCGTGGCGATGATCAATCCACCAACTCATGAAAGAGCATCATGAAGCCTTCTTCCGTCTCCCGCGTCATCAACCACTGCATCAGCATCAAGCGGCCCGTGTTCCTCTGGGGCCCGCCCGGCATCGGCAAGTCTGACGTCATCACCACGTCTGCCCATGACAACGACATGGAGCTGCGCGACGTTCGCTTGAACTTGCTGGACCCGGTGGACCTCAAGGGCTTTCCCGTGCCGGACGCAGACGGCGGCGTGATGAAGTGGCTGCCGCCCGACTTCTTGCCGCCCACGTTTGTGCGTGCCGGTGACGTCGCAGGCTACAAGCTCAAGAAAGGCGAAAAAGCCGACACCATGATCCCGAATCCCACGCGCGGTATCCTGTTCCTCGACGAAATGAACAGTGCATTGCCCGCCACGCAGGCTGCCGGTTATCAGCTGATCCTGAACCGCTCCATCGGCAACTACGTGCTGCCTGAAGGTTGGGCCATCATCGCCGCCGGCAACCGCGACGGTGACCGCGGCGTCACCAGCCGCATGCCTGCCCCGCTGGCCAACCGCCTCGTCCACATCGACTTCGACGTGGACGTGGACGATTGGGCGTCCTGGGCGCTGAAGAACGGCGTGCACCAAGACGTGATCGCCTTCATGAAGTTCAAGCCCAGCCTGCTGCACAGCTTCGACCCGGCCAAGAACGAGCGTGCCTTCCCGTCGCCGCGCTCGTGGGCGTTCGCCAGCCAAATCATCTCGCACGTCGATCCCAAGGCTCCGCGTTTGAGCATGCAGGAAGAACACGAGCTCATCAAGGGCACGGTTGGCGAGGGCCCGGCCGGTGAGTTCATGGCGTTCCGCAAGGATGCCGCCGAGATGCCCAGCATCGACAAGATCCTGCTGGCGCCCGAGAAGGTGCCGGTGCCTGAATCGCCGTCGGTGCTGTACGCGCTGAGCATCGCCATGGCGATGAAAGCGTCGCCGAACAACTTCGATCGTCTGGTCGAGTACAGCAACCGCATGCAGGTCGAGTTCCAAGTCGTGTTCATGCGCACGGCACTGCAGCGCGACTCCGACCTGCAGCAGTGCAAGGCGTTCCACAAATGGGCGATCGACAACAGCTCCGTGCTGATCTAAAGCGGTGGGTTCCTCCGAGTTACTCGGAGGAACTAGGGCGTGCCTTTGGCCTCATGCAGCTTCAGGGCACGCTACCCAAGAAATATTGCCGCGTCGTTTACGAACACACATACCGCGAGCTGTACTTAGCATGGCTACGAGCAAAAACAACCGGAGCGAAGTACCAGATCCGGGAGCTGTTCAATCGCGCTTTGATCCTTGCCGTTTCGACGCGGACGCGGTCATGAACATGCTGCACGTATGGGCGGACATGCACCGACGAGGTTTGTGTCATCCCTTCTTCGACTCCAAAGGAGGGATGGTCCGATGCCTCGAGAGAGCTTTCTACAACGATTCTGCAGCTATGCAAATAGCGGAACAACTACTGGCCGAATCAGTTCGACGACGCCTGCGTTGACCAGTTGGCCGCGGCACAAATGGCCACAAGTTCTCTTCGACGAAGTTGCCTTTACCCCCGAAGAAACGGCGTGGCAAGCACTCGTCCAAAAAGGCTACACGCGCTTGTTCTTCGGGCATCACGACATGCTCAAGCGAGCGCAAGAGGGCGAAATGTTGGCCCAGACACTTAAAGTTTGGTACGACATCGAGCTCACTGCACTGAGGCTCATGGCATGACAGAGCACGACGATCATGTGGCGCATGTTCAGCGGATGGCTATTGCTTGGTCTAACACACGAGACCTGATAGACACCAGTCCGTATTACTGGTACCTGTCGGTGGCGAAAGACGCAATCAAAGGCATCGAGAACGCTGAGCGCATCAACAAAGTTTTTAATGAGCAGCTGGCTATTCTTGAAATGGCCGCTCGCCTCAAGGAGTGAACATGCTCAATCACAAAGCGATGCTGATGACCTTGAGCATCAGCCAATGGACGGCGCGCAAGCACGACAAGCACGCGTCTTCCGAGATCGAAAAAAATCACGGCGCCAAGAATGCCGGCCGCTTCAACAAGCTGC
>Ga0255220_1000557_pt1 | contig 14678 bp, 14 predicted proteins | sample Miss_Colum_RepB__FD_188423 | JGI IMG/M metagenome (GOLD analysis project Ga0255220, IMG submission 188423) | Freshwater microbial communities from Mississippi River, Louisiana, United States - Miss_Colum_RepB_8d | ecosystem: Environmental > Aquatic > Freshwater > River | place: USA: Louisiana...
CTCGGGGCCTACCGGCGTGGGCAAGACCGAGGTCGCCAAGCAGTTGGCGTTCATCATGGGCATCGAACTGATTCGCTTCGATATGTCCGAGTACATGGAGCGGCATGCCGTGTCGCGCCTGATCGGCGCCCCTCCCGGCTATGTCGGCTTTGACCAGGGCGGCCTGCTGACCGAGGCCATCAGCAAGAAGCCCCATGCGGTTTTGCTGCTCGATGAAATCGAGAAAGCGCATCCGGACATCTTCAACATCCTGTTGCAGGTGATGGATCACGGGACGCTCACCGACAACAACGGTCGCAAGGCCGATTTCCGCAACGTAATCATCATCATGACCACCAACGCAGGGGCGGCAGACCTGCAGCGCCGGTCGATTGGCTTTTCCGATAGCCGTCAGGCGGGCGACGAGATGGTCGAGATCAAGCGGATGTTCACACCTGAATTCCGCAACCGACTTGACTCGATCATCAGTTTCCGTGCGTTGGACGAAGACATCATTCTGCGCGTTGTCGACAAGTTCCTGATCCAGCTTGAAGAGCAGTTGCATGAGAAGAAGGTCGAGGCGATCTTCACCGATGCGCTGCGCAAGATGCTGGCTAGCAAGGGCTTCGATCCGCTGATGGGAGCACGGCCGATGCAGCGCCTGATCCAGGACACGATCCGCAAGGCGCTGGCCGACGAGTTGCTGTTTGGCCGCTTGATCGGTGGCGGGCGGGTCACGGTCGATCTGGACGACGGCGAGGTGGTGCTGGCGTTTAACGATGGTTCGCCGGGCGCGTCCGATGAAGGTGAGGCGCGCGCCGAGGTCGCCCAGGCCTGAGGCGCCTAGCGGCGTAGTCCGCAGCGTCTTGCGGCGCGCGATGGCCTTGTTGCATGGCCGGTTCCGATTTCGGCGCAAAGCGGAACCAGGGATCCGAAGAAGTTCTTCAGCAATCGACCTTGCGGCGCTATCATCGATTCGCCTGCTGGCGTGCGGGCGCATTAGATCGCGTTGCCATTGTCTAAATCAGCTCTGATGAGCGATGACTGAGGGGGGACCAATGAAGACCAAACTTGTCGCAATCACTGCGACTTTTCTGGCGTTTTCTGCCGGAGTCGTTCAGGCGCAGGATGCGCGCTACGTCGCGGCTGTGTGCGCAAACTGCCACGGCACTGACGGCAAGGCAACGTCGACCGGTGGGATGCCCGGGCTCGCCGGCTTGTCCAGGCCTTATTTCATCGAGCAAATGAATGCGTTCAAGTCTGGCAAGCGCCAGGCCACGATCATGCATCAGCTCTCGAAGGGGTTTAGCGACGCGCAGATTTCGGCGCTCGCCGACTATTTCTCTGCCCAGCAGAAATGAGGAGGACGCGATGAATGATTTCACCAACTCCCGTCGTCGCGCCGTCCGAGCGCTCGGAGCCGGCTCCGCGCTGGGGATGCTCGGGGCGTGCGCCAGTTATGGTCCGCAGATCTCGAGCAAGAAGCTGGGCCGTATCCTCGTGGTTGGAGCCGGCTATGGCGGCGCCACCGCCGCCAAATACCTGAAGCATTGGGGTGGGCCGGGAATGGAGGTTGTGCTGATCGACCGCACTCCGGCCTTCGTGTCCTGCCCCTTGTCCAATCTGGTGATCGGTGGTTCGCGCACGATCGCCGAGCAGACGGTTGGCTACGAAGGACTGCGAGCGCTCGGCATCACGGTCTTGGTCGATGAGGTGGAACGGATCGACACGGCCAAGAAAAAGGTGTCGCTCAAGAAGATTGCCGATCAGTCGTACGACCGGATCATCGTTGCGCCTGGCGTCGATTTCAACTTTGGTGCGATCAAGGGAATGGACGCGCAGGCGCAAACAACGGTTCTGCATGCCTGGAAGGCCGGTCAGCAGACAGTCGATCTGCGCCGTCAGCTTGAGGCGATGCCCGATGGCGGAACCTATCTGCTATCGATTCCGCAGGCGCCGTACCGTTGCCCGCCAGGTCCGTACGAACGGGTTTGTCAGGTTGCTCATTATTTCAAGACCCGCAAGCCACGATCGAAAATCATCGTGCTCGATGCCAACGACAAGATCACCTCGAAGGGCGCACTGTTTTCGAAGGCCTGGAATGATCTTTACAAGGGGATCATCGACTATCGTCCTAACAACAAGGTTGTCGAGGTCGACGCGCGTTCGCGCACCGTCACCACCGAATTCGGTGATCGCATCCGTGGCGACGTGTTGAACGTGATTCCGCCGCAGGAGGCAGGCCTGATCGCGCGCCAGGCGGGGCTGGTCAATGCGAACAACCGTTGGTGTGCAGTTGACTGGCTCACGCTCGAATCGACTGCCGCCAAGGATGTACACGTTCTTGGCGACTCGACGCTCTCGGCGCCAGCTATGCCGAAATCCGGTCACATGGCCAACCAGCATGGTAAGGCGGTCGCTGCCGCAATCGTCGAAATGATGAACGGGCGGGCACCGCAGCCAGCGATGATGGCGAACACTTGCTACAGCTTCGTCGACGACACGAATGTTGTTCATGTCGCGTCTGTGCATCAGTACGATGCGGCCAAGAAGACCATCGTGGCGATCGACGGTGCAGGTGGCCTGTCTTCAGCGGCAAACGCACTGGAGGGTGCCTACGCGAAAGCCTGGGCAGCGAACATCTGGAAGGACATGTTTGCCTGACGAGAGATTCGCAGTTCGCGTGCTCGCCGCCTGCGCGGCGGCGGGCGTCGCGGTGCTGGCAATCGGTTTATTCACGCAGCATGTGCTGGGCAAACAGCCTTGCGCCTGGTGCGTGCTTCAACGGTTGGTTTTTTTGGCGATCGTCATGGTCTGCGCAGCGGGGGTGTTGGCCCGCACTTCTCGCGTTACGGTGCTGGGCTGCGCCCTACTCGCCGACCTGCTCGCATTGTGTGGTGCTGCGGCAGCGATTTACCAGCAGATGGTGGCATCGCGCAGTGACAGCTGCGGCGTGAGCCTTGCAGATCGCGTGATCATGGCCACGTCGCTGCATGAACTCGCGCCCTGGATGTTCTTTGCCGACGCGCCATGCAATGAGGCAAATCTTCCCTTTCTCGGTTTACCGTTCGCGCTTTGGAGCCTGGCGGCTTTCCTGATGCTCGGGACCGCTGCGGCGGGCGCCGCTGTATTGCTGCTACGCGACCGCCGGCAAGCCTAGAGTTTTCCGTGCTGGGGATTGCGTCAGGCCTTCGTGCCTGTCGCGATCAGACTGTCCAGCGCCTGCTCCCAAGGTGGCATCGTGACGCCGAAGTGCGTCTGCAGCTTCGTGTTGTCGAGCACGGAATTGGCTGGACGCTGTGCCGCAGTCGGATAGTCCTGCGTCCGGATCGCATTGACTCGGGGCGCGCGCGCTGGTGGTGTGACGCCGAGGGCATCAGCGATTTGTGGCAGCCTGGCTGTGATTGCACGCGCGAATCCGCACCAGGTCGTCTGACCGGCGCAAGTCATGTGATACGTACCGTCTCGACGAGGGGAATCGTCCAGTAGCCACTGTCGAAGCAACTCGGCGCAGCCATGCGCGATCGCTGCGCTGCTTGTCGGTGCGCCCAACTGATCGTCGACCACCCGCAACTCCTCGCGTTCTCCGCTGAGCCGGAACATCGTGCGCAGGAAGTTTGCGCCGGTCAGGTCATAGACCCAGCTGGTGCGCAGCACCAGATGTCTGCACCCCGATGCCGCGATGGCCAGTTCGCCGGCAAGCTTGCTACGGCCATAGGCACTGGCTGGCGCGGTCGGGTCGGACTCCAGGTAGGGCCCTGATTTACGGCCATCGAAGACATAGTCGGTGGAAAAGTGCACCAGTCTGGCGCCGGTGCGTGCTGCCTCGCGGGCCAGCGTCGCGGGGCCTTCGGCATTGATCCGCATCGCAAGATCCGGCTCGGATTCGGCACGATCCACCGCGGTGTAGGCCGCCGGGTTAACGATCAGATCGGGCTCCAACTGCCTGATCGCGCGTTCGATTGACGCGCTATCCGACAGGTCGAGCAACCTGCGCTCGGCCCCGATGACTTCTCCGAGTGTGCGCAGCGGCACCGCAAGTGCCCGGCCGACCTGACCACTGACACCGGTCAGAAGAATCCTCACGGATACACCTCGGCATCGACGAACGCCGTACCCTGCGCGTCCTTGCCGGACAGCGTCGGCGCAAGCCCGCCTGGCAGTGGCCATCGAACGCCGAGCTGCGGATCGTTCCAGCGAATGCAGCGCTCATGCTCGGGTGCCCAGTAGTCGGTAGTCTTGTACAGAAAATCCGCGGCATCGGACAGCACCAGATAGCCATGTGCAAAGCCCGGTGGGACCCACAGCATGCGCTTGTTGTGCGCCGACAGCACAAAGCCCTCCCAGCGGCCGAAGGTTGGCGAGGATCGGCGCAGGTCGACCACCGCGTCGAACACCTCGCCGTTGACCACCCGCACCAGTTTTCCCTGCGCCCGCTGGATCTGGTAGTGCAGTCCGCGCAGCACGCCCCGCGCCGAGTGCGAGTGGTTGTCCTGAACGAACGCGGCGTCGACGCCGGTGGCCTCGCGAAATGTCTTGGCGTTGAAGCTCTCGAAAAAGAAACCCCGGTCGTCGCCAAAGACTCGCGGTTCGATCAGCAGCAGATCGACGAGTGAGGTACGAATCACGTTCATTACGGCCAGCCTCAAAAGACGCGGTCGCGCAGCAGCCCGACCAGGTATTGTCCGTAACCACTCTTGATTAGTGGTTGGGCGAGCGCTTCGAGCTGGGCGCCGTCAATGTAGCCCAGGCGATAGGCAATCTCTTCCGGGCAGGCGATCTTCAGACCCTGGCGTTTTTCCAGCGTCTGCACGAACAACGAGGCTTCAATCAGAGACTCGTGCGTGCCGGTATCCAACCAGGCATGTCCCCGCCCCATGACGCGAACGTCCAATTGGCCGCGTTCGAGGTAGATGCGGTTCAGGTCGGTGATTTCGAGTTCGCCGCGCGGTGAAGGTTTTAGTCCGCGGGCAATCTCGACGACCTGGTGGTCGTAGAAATACAGGCCCGTGACCGCATAGCGCGATTTCGGCTTGGCAGGTTTTTCCTCGAGACTGATCGCCTTGCCGTCAGCATCAAAGTCGACGACTCCATAGCGCTCCGGATCATGCACTGGGTAGGCGAACACCGTGGCACCATCGGTGCGCTGCGCAGCCGCGACGAGCTCGCTGGCGAGATCATGGCCATAGAAAATGTTGTCGCCAAGTATCAGTGCGCATGGGCAATCCGCGATGAACTGTTCGCCGATCAGGAAGGCCTGCGCCAGACCGTCTGGCGAGGGCTGCACCGCGTACTGCAGGCGCAGACCCCAGCGAGATCCGTCACCCAGCAGCTGCTCGAAGCGAGGGGTGTCCTGCGGGGTCGAGATGATCAGGATGTCCCGGATGCCGGCCAGCATCAGCGTGGACAGCGGGTAGTAGATCATCGGCTTGTCGTAGATCGGCAGCAGTTGCTTTGACACCGCCTGCGTGACCGGATGCAAGCGGGTGCCGGAGCCACCGGCCAGGATGATGCCCTTCATCATGACTGACGCTCCGCGTAGTTCGTGCTGATCCATTCCTGGTAGTGGCCCGACTGCACGTTGGCAACCCATGCCTGATGGTCCAGATACCACTGCACAGTGCTGCGCAAGCCGGTCTCGAAGGTATGTTGCGGCGTCCAGCCCAGTTCCCGCGCGATCTTGCTGGCGTCAATCGCATAGCGTCGGTCATGCCCGGGACGGTCGGTGACGAAGCGGATCAGGCGTTCGCGCGGTCCTTGAGAATCCGGCCGCAGTGTGTCGAGCAGCCGGCAGATGCCACGCACTACTTCAAGATTCGGCATTTCGTTGTGACCGCCGATGTTATAGGTCTCGCCCGGCTTGCCGGCCTGCAACACGCGTCGGATCGCCGAGCAGTGATCGCCCACGTACAGCCAGTCGCGCACATTCATGCCGTCGCCATAGACCGGCAGCGGCTTGCCGGCCAGCGCATTGGCGATGATCAGCGGGATCAGTTTCTCAGGGAACTGGAAGGGTCCATAGTTGTTCGAGCAGTTGGTGGTCAGCGTGGGCAGCCCGTAGGTGTGGTGGTAGGCGCGCACCAGATGGTCGGATGCGGCCTTGGAGGCCGAATAGGGGCTGTTGGGCTGGTAAGGGGTTGTCTCGCTAAAGGGCGGATCGTGCGGACCCAGCGAACCGTAGACTTCATCAGTTGACACATGCAGGAAGCGAAAATCGTCACGCGCGCTGCCGGTCAGTTCCCCCCAGTAGGTACGCGCCGCTTCCAGCAGGGCGAAGCTTCCCTCGATATTGGTACGCACGAATTCGGCAGGCCCGAGGATCGAACGGTCGACATGGCTTTCGGCCGCGAAATGCACAATCGCGCGCGGTCGGTGTTCGCGCATTAGCGCCAGCACCTGATCGCGTGCGCAGATGTCGAGCTTGCAGAAGCGGTAGGCAGGGTCGTGCTCGATGGCGACGAGGTTCTCAAGATTGCCGGCGTAGGTCAGTGCGTCGATGTTCAGCACCGCTTCTGGCCGATCACTGGATGCGATCCAGTCGATCAGAAAGTTCGAGCCGATAAAACCGGCCCCTCCGGTCACAAAAATCATTGCGAGTCATCCTTGTTCTTTGCGCGAGGATCGCACAGCGCCGGCTTTGCCTTGTGGCAAGACTGTGTCCAGGCAGAAAACCTCCGTAATGTTATACAAGCGGCCCGTCGGTTCGAGGCGGCCCGGGGGGATCGGTCATAATCGGACCCGTCGATCGAACCCGCGATCAAACGCACAGATGGGAAACGAAGATGTCAGCGCTGGACCAATTGAAGCTGTTCACGACGGTCGTGGCCGATACCGGCGATTTCAATGCGATGCGCGCGTATGCGCCGCGTGACGCGACAACCAATCCCTCGCTGATCCTGAAGGCGGTCGGCAAGCCGGAATACCGGCATCTCCTCGATGAGACCGTTGCCGCGCATCCCAACGAGACCGTGGCTGAGATATGCGACCGGCTTCTGGTGCGCTTTGGCCGGGAGATTCTGGGCATCATTCCCGGTCGGGTTTCGACAGAGGTCGATGCTCGACTGTCCTTCGATCTCGAGGGCACGATTGCCAAGGCTCGCCGCCTGATCGAACTGTACGAGGCTCAGGGCATCGCACGCGAGCGGGTGCTGATCAAGATTGCGTCGACCTGGGAAGGAATTCACGCAGCCGAGCGCCTTGAAGCCGAGGGTATCCGCTGCAACCTGACGCTGCTGTTCGCCTTCGAGCAGGCGGTCGCGTGCGCCGATGCCGGGGTGACGCTGATCTCGCCATTCGTCGGCCGCATCTATGACTGGTACCGAAAGCGCGATGGGGTGGACTACGTGGGCGAGCAGGATCCTGGCGTTCGGTCCGTGCGTCGCATTTATGAATACTTCAAGCGCTATGGTTACCAGACCGAGGTGATGGGGGCGAGCTTTCGCAACCTCGGACAGATCCTAGCGCTTGCCGGTTGCGACCTGCTGACGATCAGTCCGGATTTGCTCGAGCAGTTGCGCCAGTCTCAGCAGCCGGTTTCCAGATGCCTGGATGCGCAGGCCGCGCAGCATCTGCATCTCGAGCGGGTGCGCTTCGACGAGAAACACTTTCGCTTCGCGCTCAACGAGGATGCGATGGCCACTGAAAAACTGGCCGAGGGCATTCGGCTATTCGTCGCCGACGTGGTCAAGCTCGAGCAGATGGTGCTGGCGGACCGCTGAGCTGGCGGCAAGCCCCCAAGAGCTCTCGGTCGTCGGTCTCGTGCGTTCAGCCGGTGCCGGTGCTGCCAAACCCGCCGGCCCCACGTTCGCTTTGCGCGAACTCGCTGACTAGCTCGAAGCTTGCCTGCACGACCGGTACGACGACCAGTTGCGCAATCCGCTCCATCGGCTGGACAACATACGGCGATTGTCCGCGGTTCCAGCAAGAGACCATCAACTGCCCCTGGTAGTCGGAGTCGATCAGGCCGACCAGGTTGCCAAGCACGATGCCGTGCTTGTGGCCGAGGCCCGAGCGCGGCAGGATCACTGCCGCATGACCCGCATCACCCAGATGAATTGCCAGCCCGGTCGGAATCAACTGGGCTTGACCGGGAGCCAGTTCCAGTGGGGCGTCGATGCAGGCTCGAAGGTCCAGACCCGCGCTGCCTGGTGTTGCATAGGCAGGCAACTGGCTAGCCATCCGGGCATCGAGAATCTTCAGTTCAATCTTCATGGGATCCGCGCGATCAGTTGACGGAGAAACTCAGCCGGACGGGGGCAGGCGCCTGGCGATCTCCTGGGCCAGCCTGGCTGCGAGCGCATCTTTGCGGTCACGGGAAAGCTTGGTGCTGCCGTTCTCGTCGATCAGCAGCAATTCGTTGTCATCGCGACCGAAGGTTGCGTGACCGATGTTGGCGACCAGCAGAGGAACTGCCTTGCGCCGACGCTTGTCCTGACCATTGCGTTCCAGATCCTCGCTTTCAGCGGCGAAGCCCACGCAGTAGGGAGCGTCTGCTCGTGCGGCCACGCTGGCGAGGATGTCCGGGTTTTCGGCAAACTGCAGCGCCGGGGGCTGGCCGCCGGCGGTCTTTTTGAGCTTGCTGTCGCTGGCGTTGGCCACGCGCCAGTCGGCGACTGCGGCAACCCCGATGAAGATGTCGGTGCGAACCGGGGCGGCGAGTGCGGCCTGCACCGCGTCGAACATCTGGCGGGCCGTGGTGACATCGATTCGCCTCACGGCCCGGGGCGTGGGCAGTGCAGTGGGCCCGGCGATCAGGCTGACCTGCGCACCTGCCTGGCGGCAGGCGCGGGCGATCGCAAATCCCATCTTGCCCGACGACAGATTGGTAATGCCCCGCACCGGATCGATCGGCTCGAAGGTCGGGCCGGCAGTGATCAGCACCTGTTTGCCGGCCAACGCCTTGGGCGCGAAGAAGGCAATCGTGTCCTCGACGAGATCTTCCGGCTCGAGCATGCGTCCGACACCGGTCTCACCGCAGGCCTGGTCGCCTTCGTCCGGGCCGAGCATCACAATGCCGTCTTCGATCAGGCGCGCCACATTGCGCTGTGTCGCAGGGTTTGCCCACATCTCGCGGTTCATTGCCGGAGCAACCAGCAGCGGACAGTTCCGCGCGATGCACAAGGTGGAGAGCAGATCGTCAGCCAGACCGTTGGCGAGCTTGGCGAGAAAATCCGCAGTGGCCGGAGCGATCACGATCGCATCGGCCTGGCGCGACAGCTCGATGTGCGCCATGTTGTTCGGTACGCTGGAGTCCCACTGGTCGGTGTACACCTGTCGCCCGGTCAGCGCCTGGAATGTGACCGGTCCGACAAAGCGGGTCGCCGCTTCGGTCATCGCGACCTGAACCGTCGCGCCGCGACGCTGTAGTTCCCTCGCGTATTGCGCGACCTTGTACGCGGCGACGCCGCCGGTGACGCCGAGCAGGATATGGCGATTGGTCAGTTCCATCGTGCGGTCCGTGCCGGATTGCCTTGCGAGGTTTGTATCACAGCCCGGGCTCAGCGCGCGCGTCGAACCCGACGGAACTCGTCAACGATCAGAAACACGGCGCCGACGGTGATCGCGCTGTCGGCGACGTTGAACGCCGGCCAGTACCAAGGATCGCGGTAGACGAGCAGAAAGTCGACGACCTTGCCATGCAGCAGGCGATCGATCACGTTGCCCACCGCGCCACCCATGATCAGCGACAGCGCGAAGGAGAACAGCCGTTGACCCGGATGGCGGGCCAGCATCCAGAGGATGAAGAGCGTGGCACCGATGCCAATGCCAACGAAAAACCAGCGTTGCCAGCCTCCGGCGCTCGCCAGAAAACTGAACGCGGCGCCGGTGTTGTAGACCAGGGTCAGGTCGAACCAGCCGGGGATCAGCGCGAGCCGCTGGCCGTATTGCAAGCTGTCCAGGATCGCGAACTTGCTGAGCTGGTCGCCGATGACGATCAGCCCGGCCAGCAAGAGCCAGCGACGCGTCTTGCTCATGCGAAGGACCGCGGCTCGCCTGTGCCAAACAGGTTGCTGACGCAGCGCCCACACAGGGCAGGATGGGCTGGATCGGACCCCACATCGGCTCGCCAGTGCCAGCAGCGTTCGCACTTGGCGTGCGTACTGGGATTGACTTCAACGCCAGTTGTTTCAGGTGCGTCAACCCGCTCCAGGCGCGCAGCCGAGGTGATCAGGACGAAGCGCAAATCGTCCGCGAGCGTCGAGAGCAGATCATAGTCCTCGCCGCTTACCCGCAGCGTGACTTCGGCTTGCAGGGACGACCCGATGCCGCCGGCGCTGCGAACATCCTCGAGGCTGCGCAGCACGTCGGCGCGCACTTCCCGGATCCGCGCCCATTTCGGAACCAGAAGATGGGCATCGGGGACTGCCGGAAACTCGTGATACGTCTGCGTGAAGATCGTCTCGCCCTGTTCCTTCCACAGACGTGGCGCAAACATCGGCCAGGCTTCCTCGGCGGTAAATGACAGGATGGGGGCCATCAGTCGCAGCAGCGCGCTGGTGATGTGGTGCAGCGCAGTCTGTGCCGAACGACGCGCCTGGCTGTCGGCAGCAGTCGTGTACAGCCGGTCTTTCAGGATGTCGAGATAGAAAGCCCCGAGATCCTCGGAGCAGAAGGTCTGCAGCTTGGCGACCACCGGATGGAATTCGAAGCGCGCGAGGTCGGCTTCGATCGACTTTTGCCAGTCAGCGGTCAGTGCGATCGCATAACGGTCGATTTCGAACAATTGCCCGATTGGCAGAGCATCACGATCGGCGTCGAAGTCGGCGACATTGGCCAGCAGAAAACGCAGCGTGTTGCGGATGCGGCGATACGCCTCGACGACACGTTTCAGGATCTCGTCCGAAATCGACAGTTCGCCCGAGTAGTCGGTGCTGGCGACCCACAAGCGAAGGATCTCGGCGCCGAGCGAGTCGGAAACCTTCTGCGGAGCGATCACGTTGCCCATCGACTTGGACATCTTGCGGCCTTCGCCATCGACGACGAAACCGTGCGTAAGCAAGGCCTTGTAGGGCGCAACCCCATTGAGCATCGACGAAGTCAGCAGCGACGAATGAAACCAGCCGCGATGCTGGTCGGAACCCTCCAGGTACATATCAGCCGGGAAGTGCGACTGATCCCGGTGCGAGCCGCGCAGAACTGTCGCATGCGTGGTTCCCGAGTCGAACCAGACGTCGAGCGTGTCCCGGTTTTTTTCGTACATCGGCGCTTCATCGCCAAGCAGTTCGGCCGGATCTAGCCGCTGCCAGGCTTCGATGCCCTCGCGTTCGATGCGCTGCGCCACCGCCTCGATCAGTTCCGGTGTGCGCGGATGCAACTCGCCGGTTTCCCGGTGTACGAAGAAGGCCATCGGCACGCCCCACTGCCTCTGGCGCGACAAGGTCCAGTCCGGACGGTTCGCGATCATGCCGTGCAGCCGCGCCTTTCCCCATCCCGGGAAAAACTCGGTGGCCTCGACGCCCTTGAGCGCGGTCTCGCGAAGCGTCGGGCTGCCATCCGTCGGGGTGACATCCATGCCGGCGAACCACTGGCTGGAGGCGCGGTAAATGATTGGCGTCTTGTGGCGCCAGCAGTGCATGTAGCTATGCGGATACTTCAGGGAATTGAACAGCACGCCGCGCTCTCGCATCAGTTCGACGATCTTCGGGTTGGCGTCCCAGATCGACAGGCCACCGAAATGCTCGAGCCAGCTGGCGTAGGTTCCATCGCCAAGCACTGGCTGCAGAATCTGGGCGTCCTGCATGCCGTAGCGCTTGCAGGACAGAAAGTCCTCCACGCCGTAGGCCGGCGCCGAGTGCACGACGCCGGTGCCGCTGTCCAGGGTCACGTAGTCGCCCAGGTAGACCGGAGCGGTACGATCTGCAAACGGATGCTTGAACTCGACCAGTTCCAGCGCTTTGCCCTTGCAGGTGGCAAGCACTTCGCCAGTCAGTCCGTAGCTGGCCAGCGATTGCGAAACGCGCTCGGCGGCCAGGATCAGCAGCGTGTCCTGCTCCTGCCAGCGTGTACGCACCAGCGCGTAGTCGAATTCCGGGTGCAGGTTCAAGGCCTGGTTCGAGGGCAGGGTCCAGGGCGTGGTGGTCCAGATCACGCAGTAGCCATGCTCAACCGGCAGTCTCGACAGCCCGAACGCCGCAGCCACCCGATCCGGTTGCGCAAAGCCGAACCCAACGTCTACCGAGATGTCGGTCTTGTCGGCATATTCGACCTCAGCCTCGGCTAGCGCCGAGCCGCAGTCGAAGCACCAGTTCACCGGCTTCAGGCCGCGGAACAGGAATCCCCTGTCGAGCAACTGACCCAGCGCCCGCAGCTCGTCCGCTTCATTGCCGTAAGCCATCGTCAGATACGGGTCATCCCACTGGCCCAGGACACCGAGCCGGATGAAGTCCTTTTTCTGCCGTTCGATCTGCTCGGCCGCATAGGCGCGGGATTTGGCTTGCACCTGCGCCGCCGGCAGATGCTTGCCGAACTGCTTTTCGATCTGGATTTCGATCGGCATGCCATGGCAGTCCCAGCCCGGCACATAGCGCGCATCGAAGCCGGCCATGTTTCGGCTCTTGACGATCATGTCTTTCAGGATCTTGTTGACCGCGTGGCCGATGTGGATGTCGCCGTTCGCATACGGCGGTCCGTCATGCAGCACCCACACCGGACGACCCTTGCAGAACTCGCGCAGGCGTCGGTAGACGCCTTTTTCCTGCCACTGCTGAGTCCAGCCGGGCTCGCGCTTGGCAAGATCGCCACGCATCGGAAACGGCGTATCGGGAAGATTCAGTGTCTCGCGGTACGACTTGGTGCCGGCGCTTGCCTTGTGTGCCTTTTCGTCGGCCATCTTCAGGGTCCTGTATCAGTGTTCTTCGGTGAGTCGCTTGGATTCTGGATGATGGTGATCGCGCATATCCAGTCGTTGGCGGGTCTGCGTCAGTCTGGTGAGGCGATCCCTAAATGCTCGCGTGCTTGTCGTGCGTCCAGCCCGATCTGCCGGGTCAGCGACTCAAGGTCGGGATAGTCACGCTCCTCACGCAGGCGCCGCAGGAATTCAACCCGCACCATCCGGCCATAAAGGTCGCCTTCGAAATCAAACAGGTGCACTTCGAGCAGCAGCTTGCCGTCCTGTTCGACAGCCGGTCGGCTGCCCAGACTCGCCACCGCGGGCCAGGGACGGTCTGCAACGCCATGAACCTGGACGACGAACACGCCTTGTACCGCCGGATTCGGGAATGGAATCCGGATGTTCAGCGTCGGGAATCCCAGTTCGCGGCCCAGCTTGCGACCGTGCACGACATGCCCACTGATGGTGTAGCGACGCCCCATCAGGCGGTTGGCCTGCTCGAAGTCTCCTGCGGACAACGCGGCGCGCACTGCCGAACTCGATATGCGCTCACCGTTCTCGGTGACGGTGTCAAGGCGGGCGAGTTCGAACCCCTGGCTTGAAGCAGCCTGCTCAAGCATCGCCCAGTCACCCCTGCGCTTTGCACCGAAGCGAAAATCATCGCCGATCAGCAAGTGCCGGGCCTGAAGGCCTTCGACGATGATCCGATCGATGAAATCCTCGGCGGCAATTCCGGCGAAGCTTGCATTGAAGTGCGCGATACAAACGCGGTCGACGCCATGTTCGGCCAGCGCATCGAGTTTGTCGCGCTCAGTCAGAATACGAGCGGGAGCTCTGACCTTGTCGGGGGCCAGTTGCGCAAAGTATTCACGCGGATGGGGCTCGAAGGTCAGTACGCAGGCGGGAACGCCAAGCGCGTCCGCCCGTTCCCGGAGAGCGGCCAGGACCGCCTGGTGTCCGCGATGCACGCCGTCGAAATTGCCGATCGTCAGCGCACAGGCAGTGCGCTGTTCGGCGGGTGGCAGCAGGCGAAAGACTTCCATGGCTTTGGCAAAACCTTGAATTATAAGGCTTTCCGACGCAGGCTCGGAGCTCGGGAATGCTAAAATCGGACGATGAAAAAAATCGTGATCCTGGTTTCCGGGCGCGGCTCGAACATGATTGCGATCGCTGACGCTTGTCGCAGGCAAGGATGGCCGGCGCAGATCGTCGCCGTCATTGCCAACCGCCCCGACACGCAGGCGCTGCGCGATGCGTCCGAGCTTGGGCTGCATACCGAAGTTCTTGATTCGACTGGGGCTACGGATCGCGCGCACTACGATGCCCGTCTGGCGGATCTAGTCGATGGCTTTGAGCCGTCGCTGGTGGTGCTGGCGGGCTATATGCGCATTCTGAGCGATGCCTTTGTCGATCGTTTCGAGGGCCGGTTGGTCAACATCCATCCGTCGCTGCTGCCCGCGTTCCCGGGCTTGCGGTCACATCAGCAGGCCTTGCGGGCGGGGGTCAAGATCCATGGGGCAACCGTGCACCTGGTCGGTCGTCAACTTGATGGTGGACCGATCATCATTCAGGCGGCCGTACCGGTGCTGGCCGGTGACGATGAGCAATCGCTCGCGGCGCGGGTGCTGCGCGCCGAGCACCGGATCTATCCGCTGGCGGTTCGCTGGCTGATCGAAGAGCGTCTGGACTTCGACGAGCAGACGGTCCGGCTGCGCGCGCAGTCCGGCGAGTCGCAGTGGCTGACCTGTTTCGACGCCCTTGAAGACGAGGCTGTCGCTCTCGGCGCTGATGGTACCGATCTGCGTCCGGTGAATGCCCCGTGCGTGTCCGGGGCTGTCCGATGAGTTCTCGGCAACGCGCGGGGATGCGG
>Ga0255220_1000558_pt1 | contig 14675 bp, 10 predicted proteins | sample Miss_Colum_RepB__FD_188423 | JGI IMG/M metagenome (GOLD analysis project Ga0255220, IMG submission 188423) | Freshwater microbial communities from Mississippi River, Louisiana, United States - Miss_Colum_RepB_8d | ecosystem: Environmental > Aquatic > Freshwater > River | place: USA: Louisiana...
AACTCATTGACGCCGTTCGAGCCAAGAAAAAAGTCTTCGTGGCATCCAACTCAAAACGCACCGTCGATAGGCTGGGTCACATGCTTTCGGATCAAGCGCCGAATGCCAAGGTGTTTGTCATCACGTCGGACAACTCACGAAGTGATTCCGTGCAGGCATTCATTCAGAACATCAAGACCGAAGTCTTGAACTACGACGCGGTGCTTTGCTCCCCGTCTCTTGGGACAGGCATCGATATCACGTTCCCCGAAGACACCCAGGAAATTGATGTGGTGTTTGGCTTTTTTGAAGCCGGGGTAAATAGTCATCTCGAGATCGATCAGCAGCTTGCTCGGGTACGACACCCTAAAGATGTTCGCGTCTGGATCTCTCCAAGACCGGCTTACTTTGAGACTGAGCTTGGAGTTGTCGAAGATGAGATTTTGCGCAGTCGACTGATTGCCAACACCTATCTCGGTTTTGATCCGGACACGCTGGAGGACAGTTACCGGCGAGATGAAGCGATGGTTCGACTTGCAGCACTCGTGCTCTCGCGCAACCACGCGTCTCAAAACGCCTTGAAAAAGAACTTCATCGAACACAAAGAAAAGCAAGGTTATGTGATCACCTACATCGAAGAAGACGAGGATCTAGCTGATCTTGGACGGGACGGATATCGCGAGGGTAAGAAATTAGCGATAGAGGTTGCTGTGCAAAAAGTCATGAATGCACCGGCAATCTCGAAAACCACCTTTGATGTAATCCGCGATTCGATTCGCAACTCGCAATCGGTGGACAGTCGATTATTGATGTCCTATCGCAGACATCGACTGGAACTGTTCTATCGACAACAAGTCAGCGATGAACTCGTCAGGTTGGACGACGATGGTCGGTTCAAAGGTAGGGTGTTGAACTTCGAGCAGACGATGGACGCCATCCGTGCAATCTTTGGCGATGCACCCGATGAACCCAAGTACCTTGCGTATCGCGCGTTGAACGAGTCTTTGGACAAGAATGACACCAAGGCATTCACAATGCGATCGCCGTTTGTCGCGGCTGTGATGACAGCAAGATTGCTCGACAAAGCGGGGTTGATCACATCAACGGGAATCGACTTCGAAAAAGAGTTGTCCTTGAAAGACCTAGAACAGCTCGTGCGATATGCCCGAAAGCAAAGAATCAAACGCATCGTGGAGGTGCAAGTCATCCCCGTCAGAGCTGACATCGGCTCAAAACCAACCCGTTTTTTAGGAGAGCTACTCAGAAACCTGGGTCTGACCCTGAAGCAGGTTAGAAATGAACAAAAAGGCGGGACGAAAACCTACTTCTATCGGGTTGTGGACAATGCCGCCATCCCGTTACTTGAGATTGCTCGACGCCGGAATCGGACTCATCCGAAGTCCTATCACGCGGCATACTGGGACGATGTACATCGATCATTGGGGGGTGGCTTGCCCATCCCAAACGATGGCACTGATGACTCCAACCCCAATCGGTTCTCGTATGAATATGATGAGGAGTGAGCTTCTCAGAGCTAGTGGCAGCCAAGGCATTTAGGGACAACCATTCTGACAGACGCACAACCCCAGATAACAGACCTATTTTTATAGAATATATTACTTTTCTTTTCTATTATCTGCTCCGTCCAGGATCAAACCAAACCAAAGCGCCAACTCACTCAGATAACAGACCTATTTTTATAGAATATATTACTTTTCTTTTCTATTATCTGCCCTTAGGGCACCCCACCTCCTCGGGTAACCCATCCAGGATTCAGCCACATCGCCATCCCAGGGATCACCATCCTTGATCGGTTCGCCAATCGTCACCCGGTCAATCATCCTGCAAGAAGGCGGGGACACAAGACTCCCCTAGTGGGTGTTGTGGGTCTGATTCCAATGACCGAGTGCGCGCGAGTTGAGTAAACGCGATTCGCGTCACATGCGTACCAGTTTAGGATGAGGTTGTTCCGCATACCGAACACGCGACAGTCGCGCGACACGCGGCGAGAAAGACCAGAAAAATCAAGGAGGTAGGGGCGAGACTGTTCATTGCGAACGCGACGCTCTCCCAGCTGAGCTACCGCCCCAAAAGGTCCTCGATTATAACTGAATCGCCCTGCGCAGAGCGTTGCCAGACTCGCACTCTGGCGTCGCAGCGGTTACAGTAGTCGCCATGCCCGCACCGCGTTTTACCGAAGAATTCTGCAACCGCGAATACAACAACCGCGCGCGCGTCCCCGGCAACGAACAGTTGCATGCCGCGCATGTTGCCCAGTCGCACGAAGTGCGCCGTACCGCCCGTTGCCTGCTCGATTTGCCTTATGGCAGTTCGCCCAACGAACGCCTGGATCTGTTCCCGGCCAACACCGAGGGCGGCCCCCTGCTCGTCTTTATCCATGGCGGCTACTGGCGCTCGCGCAGCCGGACCGAATATGCCTGGCTGACGCCGGCATACACGGCCAGAGGCGTGAATGTCGCCCTGATCGACTATGACCTGGCCCCGGTGGTTAGCATCGATACGATCGTCTTGCAGACCCTGCGGGCGATCGAATGCTTATGGCGTGCAGCCGAAGAACATCGCTACGACGCGTCACGCATTGTCGTTGCCGGCCACTCGGCCGGCGGGCACCTGACCGCAATGGCGATGAGCGCGCTCTGGCCGGTCTGGGATCCGGATCTTCCCGCTGACCTGGTCAAGGGCGGTGTTGCGATCAGCGGCATCTACGATCTGGAACCCATCCGGCATGCGAGTTTTCTGAACGTCGACCTCCAGCTCGACGCACAGTCCGCCTTCCGGCTCAGCCCCGCCTGGATGCCGGTGGCCAGCAAGGCCGCCCTGATCACCTGCGTTGGCGGCGACGAAAGCGACGAGTTCAAGCGCCAGAACGCGCTGCTTGGCGAACGCTGGCGATCGACTCTGCTTGCCGACATACCGGCACCGGGCCGCAATCACTTCACGGTGCTGGATGCCCTGGCAGACCCGACCCATGCACTGTTCAAGGGAACCCTTGGGCTTTGCAATGGCAATCGATGATCCGAGACCGATGAACCGACCAAGCGCAGGAACTCCGTCCGACGAATCGCCAAATGGGCATGAAGCCCGCCTGAAGCACATTTTCGATGCGGTGCTCGAAGGCATCGTCGTGATCGACTCGCACGGCATCATCACCGAGATCAACCAGTCGGCCCTGCAGATGTTCGGGTATGCGAGCGAGGAGTTGCTCGGCCGCAATTGCTCGCTACTGATGCCCGCGGCGATTGCGGCTCAGCATGACCATTACCTGAGTCAGTACGAGCAAACCGGCGAAAAGCACATCCTGCGCGAACCCCGGCGGGTTCTTGCCCGACGTCGCAACGGCGAGGAATTCCCAATTCATATCGCGGTCAACGAAACGCGCACTCCGCAAACGCGGATCTATACCGCGGTGATCCGGGACATTACCAACGCGCTGCAGACCGAGAAGGCGCTGAGCGACGCGAAAGAGGCGGCCGAAGCCGCCAGCCAGCTGAAAAGCGACTTTCTGGCCAACATGAGTCATGAGCTGCGCACACCGCTCAATGCGATCCTGGGACATGCGCAGTTACTTGGCGCTGAACAGAACATCCGTGGCGAAACCGTCCTCGACAGAGCCTCGGTCAGCGAGCACGCCGACCGGATCATGCAATCCGGCTGGCATCTGCTTGGACTGATCGAAGAGATTCTCGATCTGGCAAAGGTTGAGTCTGGAACCGAGAAAGTGGTGCTCGAACCGGTGTCCCTGGTCCCGTTACTGCGCTCATGCCGCGAGCAATTGCAATACCAGGCAGACAAGCATGGCGTGAGCTTGCAGCCAACTCCGATGCCGGAGCGCGACATCCGTGTGATGGCCGAACCGCGACGCCTGCGCCAGGTGTTGATGAACCTGTTGAGCAACGCAATCAAGTACAACCACGCGGGCGGCTCGGTCACGGTTCGGGTCGGTTCGGAGGGAGCGGGACGGACCCTCATCGAAATCCAGGATACCGGCCGCGGGATGAGCACCGAGCAATTGCAGCAGCTCTTTCAGCCCTTCATCCGTTTTACACGCCCCGACGAATCGATCACCGGCTCGGGCGTTGGCCTGGCCTTGAGTCGCAGGCTCGTCGAGAACATGAATGGGTGCATCCGCGTCAGCAGCGAACCGGGCAAGGGCTCGAGTTTCAGCGTCGAGCTTGACGAAGCGGTTCCCGGCGCGTCAACTACCCACAGCTACGTCGAGCCCGTAAACCGCGAATCCACCCCGGTTTCTGCGAGCCCTGCAGCAAGCGCGCCCGCCATCGCCTCACCGGTTGCCACAGTGCCCCCCCAGCAACCGGCTGACGAAAACCCCCTCGCCCCGGACGAGCAGGACGCCAGCGGGCTTGAGATCGCCCCAGCATACATTCTGTATATCGAGGACACGCCCGCCAATTTTGAGATCGTGCATATGTATCTCGGACTGCAAGGGGGCTACATCGTCGAAGGCGCCGAGGACGGCGAAACCGGCTTGAAAATGGCGCTAGCTTCGCCGCCGGATCTGATTCTGCTCGATATGAGCCTGCCGGGCATGCAAGGGCTAGAGGTCAAGCGACATCTCTCCGCGGAGTCGATCACGGCCTCGATTCCGGTCGTGGCCCTGACCGCTGCCGCGATGACCCGCGAGGTGGACGCGGCCATGGAGGCCGGGTTCTCAGACTACCTGACCAAACCAGTCAGACTGGCGCGCCTGAAGGAAGTCGTCGACAAGTTGCTGGCACGCAGCTAAGTCTTGCCGGCAGTGCCTGCGCGTCGGCGCAGGCTTGTGCGTCCTCTTCAAATCCGGGAAGCCAACTGCTAACATCCCGCGGCGGCCGTCCTGGCCGAGCGCAACACCCAACTTCCCAGACCCGGAGCCTGTCATGCCGATTCGATCAAGACTGCGCACACTCGGCGCCTGCGCGGCAGTTGCCGCCGCGACGTTGCTGGCCGCCATCCCCGCCGGTGCTGCGTCGCTCAAATGGGCGGCGCAAAACGACATCATGACCCTCGATCCGCACTCGCAAAACCATGCGACGACGAACAATATCGTCGGCCATGCCTACGAGGGGCTGGTGCGTTACGACAAGCAATACCGGATTGAGCCGGCGCTTGCGACTGACTGGAAGATCGTCAATCCGACCACCTGGCGATTCAATCTTCGCAAAAACGTCAAATTCCACGATGGCTCGGCCTTCACCGCCGACGACGTGCTGTTTTCCTTCGACCGGATCCGCCAGCCGCAGGGCTTCATGCAGATCTACGTCGCAGGCATCGACAAGATCGTCAAAGTCGATGATTTTGCGATCGACGTTGTCCTGAGCACACCGAATCCGACTCTGCTCAATTCGCTGGTGTTTTTCTTCATCATGGACCAGGACTGGGCGGTCAATAACAAGACCGACAAGGTTCAGGACTTCAAGGCGAAGGAAGTTACACACGCGTCACGCACCGCCAATGGCACCGGGCCGTTCGTCATCAAGGAATGGACGCCAGACCAGCGGATCGTGATGACTGCAAACAAGGCCTGGTGGGACAAACCCGAAGGCAACGTGACCGATGTCATCTACTCGCCGATCAAGGCCGATGCCACCCGCATCTCGGCGTTGTTGGCCGGTGACGTCGACCTGGTCACCGATCTGCCCACTCAGGATGTCGCCCGTCTGCGCTCGAATGCCAGCCTGTCGATCCTGGACGGTCCCGAGGTGCGCACGATCTTCATCGCACTTGACCAGGGCAGCGATGAGCTGAAATACGGCAGCAAGGGCAAGAACCCGTTCAAGGACATCCGGGTACGCCAGGCGCTGAACATGGCCATCGATCGTGATGCGATCAAGCGCACGATCATGCGCAACTTGTCGATTCCGGCGGCGATCATGGTCGCCCCCGGCGTCAACGGTCACACGCCAGAGCTCGACAAGGTCGCCCGCGCCGATGTCGACGGTGCACGCAAACTGCTGGCAGAAGCAGGCTATCCGAACGGTTTCGAGTTCACGCTTGACTGCCCCAACAACCGTTATGTGAACGACGAGGAAGTCTGCCAGGCGGTTGTTGGCATGTGGTCCAAGGCTGGCGTCAAGGCCAAGCTGAACGCAATGCCGTTCGGCCCGTTCATCGCGAAGATCCAGAAGTTCGACTCCAGCGCCTACCTGCTCGGCTGGGGCGTTGCCACCTATGACGCGCAATACTCGCTGCAGTCGCTGGTGCGCACCCGCGTTGGCGGTGCGGACGGCAACTTCAACCTGGCGGGCGTGAGCAGCGCGAAAGTCGATGCGCTGGTCGATGCGATGAAGAGCGAGATGGACAAGGCCAAGCGCGACCAGATGCTGCGCGATGGACTCGCGGCCACTCGCGATGAAGCGTTATATGTTCCGCTGCATCACCAGATGCGCCCCTGGGCGATGAAAAAATCGGTGAGCATCGCGCACAATTCGAACGATGCCCCGAAGATGTACTACGCCAACGTGAAGTAACACCCTGATCCGGTGCGCCCCTGCCAGCCGCATGGCCGGCTGCAGGGCGCACCCGCACCGGAATATTTCCCTTCCAGATGCTCGCGTTCATCCTAAGGCGCCTGCTGCAGGCAGCGATGGTAATGCTGGTTGTCGCCTTTATCGCGTTTGCATTGTTTCAGTTCGTCGGCGACCCTGCGCTGGCGATGCTCGGTCAGGACGCGACTCCGGAGCAGCATCAGCAGTTGCGCCGAGACCTCGGGCTGGACCAGCCATTTCCGGTTCAATTCGCGCATTTCGTGGCCAACGCCGCGCAAGGTGAGTTTGGTATCTCCTACCGCCAGGGACGCAATGTTTCGGAGCTTTTGATCGAACGCTTCCCTGCCACGCTTGAGCTCGCAATTTGCGCGGCGGTGCTTGCCCTGGCAATCGGCATTCCAGTAGGGGTCTACACGGCGCTGCGCCGGCGCGGCCTGCTCACCCAGTTCTTCATGGCCATGTCGCTGCTGGGCGTGTCCTTGCCGGTTTTCCTGGTCGGCATTTTGCTGATCCTGATCTTCGCGGTGGCCCTTGGCTGGCTGCCCTCTTACGGACGCGGTGAGGTGGTTCAGATCGGCCGGGTCGGGCTAGGCTTGCTGACCGCGGACGGAGCCAGGCACCTGATCCTGCCTTCGATCACGCTGGCGCTGTTTCAGCTTGCGCTGGTGATGCGCATGGTGCGCGCCGAGATGCTCGAGGTGCAACGCACCGACTACATCAAGTTCGCGAGGGCGCGCGGCCTCTCGGATCGGCTGATCAACTTTCGCTACGCGCTCAAGAACACGCTGGTTCCGGTCATCACAATCGTCGGCCTGCAGATGGGGTCGCTGATCGCCTTTGCGATCGTCACCGAAACTGTTTTCCAGTGGCCTGGCATGGGGTTGCTGTTCATCCAGTCCGTGCAGGGCGCCGACATTCCGATCATGGCGGCCTATCTGATGCTGATTTCGCTGGTCTTTGTTGTGATCAACCTGACGGTCGACTTGCTGTACTTCGCAGTCGACCCTCGCCTGCGGGTCGAGCGGCCCGGTTCGAGCGGACACTGAATGCGCTTTTTCGACAGCGATCTATGGCACAGCTTTCGCAATGCGCCGGTCGCGCAGGGCGCCGCCGTGGTGGCGCTGCTGATGATCTTCGCATCGGCGCTGGCGCCATGGGTGGCGCCGTTCAACCCCTTCGACCTGGCCACGCTGGATCTCAATGATGCGCTTGCCCCACCAGCCTGGCTCGAAGCCGGCAGGATTCGCTACCTGCTCGGCACCGATGATCAGGGACGCGACGTGCTGTCGACGATTCTCTACGGTTCGCGCATCTCGCTGCTGGTCGGTTTCGGGTCGGTGATTCTCGCGACCATTCTGGGCGTCGGTCTCGGGCTGCTGTCCGGTTATGTCGGTGGCCGACTCGATGCCTTCATCATGCGCGTGGCGGACGTGCAACTATCGTTTCCAGCCATCCTGATCGCGCTGCTGATCGATGGCATCGCCCGCGCTGTCGTCGCGCACGATGGCCAGGACAGCACGATGGCAATCCTGGTGCTGATCGGCTCGATCAGCCTGGCGAACTGGGTCTCCTATGCGCGCACGGTGCGCGGTTCAACCTTGGTCGAGAAGAACAAGGAGTATGTGCAGGCAGCGCGAGTGATCGGCGTGCCGCGCTGGACGATCATGCTGCGCCATGTGCTGCCCAACGTCACCGGCCCGGTACTGGTGATCGCAACGATCAATGTGGCAACCGCGATCATCACCGAGGCGACGCTGTCGTTTCTTGGCGTAGGCGTGCCGCCGACCACCCCGTCGTTGGGCACGATGATCAACACCGGCAACAACTTTCTGTACTCCGGGGAGTGGTGGTTGGTAATCTTCCCGGGTGCCGCTTTGGTGCTGCTTTGCATGTCGGTCAATCTGCTCGGCGACTGGCTGCGCGACGCATTGAACCCGAAGCTGCAATGAGCGCTGCATCCACCATCGTTCATCCAACGGCCGGCGATGCCGGTTCGCGGTCTGCGCCATTGCTGCAGGTCCGCGGTTTGCGCGTTGAATTCCCGACCCGACGCGGCACGCTGGTCGCGCTGGATGATGTGACGTTCGAAATCGGCCGCGGCGAAACGCTGGGTGTGGTCGGCGAGTCCGGGGCGGGCAAGTCGCTGACGGGTGCCTCGATCATTGGCCTGCTCGAGCCGCCAGGTCGAATCGCGAGCGGCCAGATCCTGTTCGACGGCAAACGCCTGGACAATCTTCCTGCAGAGCAGATGCGCCGGATCCGTGGTCGACAGATCGCAGCCATCTTTCAGGATCCGCTCACCTCGCTGAACCCGCTGTTCACCGTCGGCAGACAACTGATCGATACCATCTGCACGCACCTGGAGCTGAACCAGGCCCAGGCGCGCCAGCGCGCGATCGAGTTGCTGGCCGATACCGGCATCCCGGCACCGGAAAACCGCGTCGATCACTATCCTCATCAGTTCTCAGGCGGAATGCGCCAGCGGGTCGTCATTGCGCTGGCCCTGGCGGCGCAGCCACGACTGATCGTCGCCGATGAACCGACCACGGCACTGGACGTATCGATCCAGGCTCAAATCATCGCCTTGCTCAAGCGGCTGGCGCGCGAACATTCCACGTCGGTGATGCTGATCACCCACGACATGGGCGTGATCGCCGAAACCGCCGATCGGGTAGCCGTGATGTACGCAGGACGGATCGCCGAGATCGGCCCGGTCGATGAAGTGATCCATCGCCCGCGTCACCCCTACACGCAGGGCCTGATGGCGTCGATCCCCTCGGTGCATGAAAATCGCGAGCGACTCGCGCAGATCGATGGCGCCATGCCCAGGCTCAATGCAATCCCAACCGGCTGCGCATTCAACCCACGCTGCCCGCGTGTCCAGGCGCGCTGCCGCGAGCAACGACCGGAATTGCGTGAGTACGGCGCGTCGCAGGCCGCCTGCTGGTTCGTGGACGTCTGAGATGCCATCTTCCGACACCGTCACCCTCGTTCAGGCCGACTCCATCAGCAAGGTCTTCGACGTCTCGGCGCCCTGGCTGAATCGGGTTCTCGAACGAAAACCGCGCTTGCTGTTGCACGCAGTCGACAAACTCAGCCTGGTGATTCGGCGCGGCGAAACCCTGGCCCTGGTCGGAGAGTCCGGATGCGGCAAGTCCACCGTCGCCCGACTGCTCGTGGGCCTGTACCGATGTTCCACCGGCAGCATCCGCTTTGACGGTCAGCCGATGCCGGCGATCGAAGATGCAGGCCATGGTGCTTCTGCTCACGCGATGCGCAGGCGCATTCAGATGATTTTTCAGGATCCGTATGCGAGTCTGAATCCGCGCTGGACCGTGGGACGGATCATCGCCGAGCCGATCCATGTTCACCGGCTGCTTGCCGACGAGAGCGCAATCCGGGAACGCGTTGCGGCGCTACTGGCCCAGGTGGGGCTGTCCCCGAACGATGCGGTGAAGTATCCACACCAGTTTTCCGGTGGTCAGCGACAGCGGATCTCGATCGCGCGCGCGCTTGCCTCGGAACCGGAGTTCCTGGTCTGCGACGAACCCACCTCCGCTCTGGATGTCTCGGTACAGGCCCAGGTACTGAACCTGATGCGTGAGTTGCAGCGCGAGCGCGGCCTGACCTACCTGTTCATCTCACACAACCTGGCGGTAGTGCGCCATGTCAGCGACCGGGTCGGCGTGATGTACCTGGGCAGAATCGTCGAACTGGCGGATAACGCGGACCTGTTTGGCAACCCGCTACATCCGTACACCCGGATGCTGCTCGATGCGATTCCGGATCTCGAACGCGTTGGCAGGCCGCGCACGCCGGTGGCGGGCGAAGTTCCCAACCCGCTGGATCCCCCGGCCGGATGCGCGTTCAATCCGCGCTGTCCATTGGCCAATGATCGATGCCGTCGCGAACGCCCGGAACTGGCGAGTGTGCCTGGCGAGGCGACGGGTCGGCGCATGGTGGCCTGCTTCGCGATCGAGGAGGGGCGAATCAGCTCCCGCGGTGACGGGCAGACATCGCGAAGCGAAGATTCCGGACGGGCTTGACGCCTCAAAGCCCCAGCGTCTGGGGCAGCCACAAAGTCAGTGCCGGAAACGCGATCAGCACCAGCATCCGCAGCACATCAGCCCCGACGAACGGCATCACGCCACGCCAGATGTCGGTGGTACGCACATCAGGCACCACGCTGGACAGCACGAAGATGTTCATGCCGACCGGCGGCGTGATCATGCTGATCTCCGCCACGCACACGATCAGCACACCGAACCAGACCGGATCGAAGCCGAGGTGCTGCACCAACGGAAAGAAGATCGGCACCGTCAGCAGGATCATCGACAAGGTTTCCATCGCGGTGCCCAGAATCACGTAGATCAGGCAGATCACGATGATCACCACCAGCGGCTGGACATTGAACGACGTGACGAAGTCAAGAAGGTCCTGCGGCATCGACGTGAAATTCAGGAAGTTGGCAAACACCCCTGCCCCGATCACGATCGTGAACAGCATCGCAGTGGTACGTGCCGACTCCAATAAGGTGTCGAGCAGCGTCTGCCAGCTCAGGCGCCCGCGTAGCAGTGCAAACAGGAATCCGCCAGTCGCTCCAACGCCCGCCGCCTCGGTCGGCGTGAACACACCACCATACATGCCGCCCATGACGAGAGCGAACAACGCCAGCACTCCCCAGACGCTGCGCAGGGCACGCCAACGCCGCGGCCAGTCAGAGCGCTCGCCAGGAGGCCCGTAATGCGGATGACGGGCAGCGATCAGTACCGCCGCCAGCACATAGAACAAGGTCGCGATCAAGCCAGGCACGATGCCGGCCGCGAACAAGGCGCCGATGCTCTGCTCGGTCATGATCCCGTAAATGACCAGGATGACCGACGGCGGAATCAGGATGCCAAGGGTGCCACCGGCGCAGATCGAACCGGCCGCGAACGAGGGCTCGTAATTGAAGCGCCGCATCTCGGGCATCGATACCCGTGCCATCGTCGCCGTGGTGGCAATCGACGAACCGCAGATCGCGCCGAAACCCGCGCACGCCAGGATCGTGGACATCGACAAACCAGCCCGCCGATGGCCAAGAAATGCGTAGGCCGCTTCATAGAGCTCACGCGACATGCCGGCGCGCGTGACGAAGTTGCCCATCAGCACAAACAAGGGCACCACTGACAGCGTGTACTTGGCGACGTCCAGGACCTCAGAGGCGGTCGATGAAAACGCTGCCTCCCAGGAACGCATCATGCCCAGACCGACCAGCCCGACCAGCGCCATGCTGAACGCGATCGGCACGCGCAGCAGCATCAGCAGGAACATTCCCCCAAACCCGAGCAAGGCTTCGAACATGATTGCTCGCCGCTCAGTGCGCCGGTGTGGACTGGTCGCGCCCGCGCCAGATCAACACCAGATGCATCATCGCGCTGACCGCCAAGGCCAGCGCCACCAGGTAATGAAAGGGGGCGATGTCGATCTGCAGTTGCGCGGTGGTGTCACCGAACTCTGCAGTGCGAGCAGCGCGCTCGAACACCAGGAAGGTCGTACCAGCCAGCAGCAGCGCGCAAAATCCATTGGAGAACACATGCTGCAATGCACGGGTACGTGCGCCAAGAACACGATCCAGTAAATCGAAAATCACGTGTTCGCCGTACAAGGAGGTGAGTGGAAGGGCGAAAAAGATCAGTACCAGCATAAACAGTTCGGTCAGTTCCAGACTACCTGGTAGCGACGCGTCGAAAAACTTCCGACCAACCACATCGAAGAAGGTCAGCAGCATCATCGCGAACAAGGACAAGGCCACGAGAACTCCCAAAAATCTTTCCAGCTTTCGCACCCGGCCACTCCAGAAAAAGAACCGGCCGGCAATCAGCCGGCCCCTGAACCTGCAAGCGGCCGGCTAGGTGCCGGCCGAACGACACGCCAGTTACCTGAGCTTGGCAACCTCGGCGCGATACTCTTTGAGCACCTGCTCTGCGTTTTTCAGGCCTTTGGCCTTCGCCGCGTCGATCCATTTCTTCTCGAGCGGAGCCGTGCGAGCTTCGACCTCGGACACGAACGCCTTGCTGGCGGTGCGCTTGTCCACACCGTTGGCTTGCATGAACGCCGAACCGCGCCGATCCACCGATTCCCAGCCCAGGCCGAAGCTGCGCGCGACCGCCTCGCCAGAGATCTTCTCGATCACCGCCTGATCAGCCTTGTCGATCTTGGCCCAGGTCGCCGGGTTCATCACGAACGCGAAGCTGGTGTTGTACAGGCCGCCTGGGAAATCAGTGCGATGTCGGATCAGTTTTTCCAGCTTGAACGACTCGATGGATTCGGCCGGGAAGAACAGCCCGTCCATGACGCCCGACGAGATCAGCTCGTAGGATTCCGGTGCTGGCTTGAGCGTGACGTTTGCTCCCAGCGCCTTGCCGACCTCATTGACCATTCCTCCACCGACGCGGAACTTCAAGCCCTGCATGTCAGCGATCGAATCAATCGGCCGCTTGGTATTGAACAGAATGCCTGGGCCATGCGTGAACACCGCGAGCACTTTCAGACCGCGATGCTCATCAATCTTGGCCAGGTACTTCTGGTGGATACGCTGGTAGGCGATCGAAGTCGCAACCGGATCGTCGCCACCGAACGGCAACTCGACCATCTGCGTCAGCAGATAGCGGCCGGGCGTATAGCCATGCACCGAATAGGAAACGTCGGCAAGGCCGTCACGCACCGCATCGAAGGTACGTGGAGGAGGCACAACCGCCTTGGGCAGGATGTTGCATTTGACGCGACTGGAGGTTGCCTTGGCGACCTCTTCGCACCACTTGGCCTGCGACTGAGACAGCGTATGCGACGGTGGAAGCCAGCTCGAAACCGTCAGCGTGACATCGGCAGCCTGGGCGCCGAGTGCAAGGCTGGCAAGGACGCCAGCCACGATCCAATGCAATTTCATGGGTGTCTCCGCGTTTTATTCAATCAAACGCCCGAGTATAGCGTCCGGCTCGGCGCGAACAAGTGGCGAACTCGGCCTGCGTGCAGATGTGCGACAAAGAAAAAGGCGCACATTGCTGTGCGCCCTAAATGGCAGCAAAGCTGCCTCTCCTCCTCCTCGATATTCGGGACCAATGACAGGCATCAGGCTCGAATCGCGACGCAATGCTAGCCAAATGCCGTCGCGGCGTCCATCGTTTTTTCGAGACTCCCTGCAACTTTTTACGCTACGAAAAACTGAAGGCGCAATGTGAAAAACCCTGTCGCAGGAAAGCCGACTCAAGAGGCGTACTGTCCCGGGATCAGCGGGTGCGATCGACCCAGGCGAGCATTGCCAGCGCGAGGGTGGCCGCAGCCAGCCCAGGAATACTCGCGGCTAGCCAGGCGGGCCATAAATGCAACAAGCCAAGATGCGCGAACAGGCTGTTCAGAAAATGGAAGGCGACTCCTAGCATGATGCCGGCGAACACCCGGTAGCCAACTCCGCCGGCACGCACCTGCATATAGGCAAACGGCAAGGCCAGCGCCATCATCACCAGCGCGGCTAACGGGTAGGTGAGCTTTCGCCACAACGCAATCTCATAGCGATCGGTGCGCTGCTGGTTCTCGCGCAAGTGATGCATGTATTGCCATAGCGACCAGATCGACATGCGCTGTGGATTGAGCATCAGCACGCCGAGAATGTCTGGCGTCAACTCGGACAGCCACTCGCGCTCGCCGACCTGGGCTGGGGAAGCGCGTAGCGCCACGGTGTCGCCGGCGACTCTGACCGGCTCGAGCAAAGTCTCACGGATCTGGCTCAATTGCCACCGGTTCGGACCGGTGTACTGCCCGGTCTGCGCATCGACGATCTGCAACAGCCGAAACTCGCGATCGAATTCGAAGATGCGGATCCGATGCAGGCTGGTGTCGGGCAGCAATTCCCCCACATTGACAAAGCGCAGGCGCTGCACCTTTCCGCTCTCGTCCTTGATCGTGTCGCGCACCCACATCCCCGAGCGCAATTGCCCGCCAACCGTGCCCCCGAGCGCTGCCAGCCGCAGTTTTTGCGCGAGCAGGTCGGCCTGTGGAACCAGTACCTCGCCGACCAGGGCGGTCGCCAGCGAAAACCAGATACCGACCACCGAGATCGCAGCCAGCGCGCGTCTGCGGCCCAGGCCCGCGACCCGCATCGCGGTGTACTCCGAGTGCGCGGCGAACTGCGACAACGCGAAGATCGTGCCG
>Ga0255220_1000563_pt1 | contig 14626 bp, 13 predicted proteins | sample Miss_Colum_RepB__FD_188423 | JGI IMG/M metagenome (GOLD analysis project Ga0255220, IMG submission 188423) | Freshwater microbial communities from Mississippi River, Louisiana, United States - Miss_Colum_RepB_8d | ecosystem: Environmental > Aquatic > Freshwater > River | place: USA: Louisiana...
CGCCCTTGTGCGGGCGCATGAGCGCGGCAAATACATCGTCGTCTCGATGGGCGAGATGGCGGCCTCTGGCGGCTATTGGATTGCAACCGCTGCTGACCGCATCGTGGCGGACCCCAGCACCCTCACCGGCTCTATCGGCGTGGTGGGTGGCAAGATGGTGATTGACGGCCTGTCGGATAAACTTGGCATTAACTGGGTTGATCTCAACACCGGCGCCAACAGCAGCATGTTCTCGCCCGCGCGGCCGTTTAGCGGCACGGCGGTAACGCAGATCAACGCCTCGCTTGATCAGGTCTACAAAACCTTCCTGCAGCGTGTGATGGATGGGCGTAACCTCAAGCCCGCACAGATGGATGCGTTAGCGCGCGGCCGTGTATGGACTGGCGTGAGCGCGCAAAAGGTTGGGCTGGTCGATGAGCTGGGCGGCCTTAAAGACGCCATTCGCCTTGTGCGCGAACATCTGCAACTGGCGGAAGGTGAGCGCCTGGCCATCAAGCAGCTGCCCGAGCCCGAGCTGTCGCCGCACATGATCATCGGCCTGCTGCGCCAGTTCATCAGCGCGCCAACATTTAGCATGCTGACATGGCAAAACCTGTTGCTCAGTCTGCAGCAGGCCTCAGCCCAAGTCAGCCAACCCAGCCGCGCCCTGATCTATACCGGCCCGGTACTGGCGCAGTAACAGCGCGCCTCTCCAAAAGCAACCGACCACACCCTGCCCGCCAAATCATTCGCGGGCAGGGTGTTTTTGGTTTAAGCTGACTACATGAAATCGCCTTATTATACCTTCCATGATTGCCTCACCATGGCCGGACTGCACTTCCGGTTTGATCCGCCCGCCACTTTCAACGAAATCTGCATAGATGTGCGTGAGAGCAAACCCTTCCCGGAAGGGTATGAATGCCGCGAGCCGGTTTTTATCAGCTCGCCCAAGCCGCGTTTTTACGAAGTATATAACGACACCATCGTCTGCCAGCGCGTGGCGGACCTGCTGGAAAAGGAATGCGGCAATACCATTCGCCTCATGCCTATTCACTACACGCCCGACCCGCAAGGCAAATACCCAGCCACCGATAAATACTATCTTCTCTGGACGCCGACGCTTGATTGCCTTGAGTTAGTATATGGCGACCCGTTGCCCACATCCAAATTTCTACGCGAAGATGCAGCGCGCTACGGGGAGATTATGCCTGAGACAGAGCGGCCCCTACTCGACATCAGACTGAAAACAGACGTGATCGCCGATTACCCCATGTTCAGAATAGGCGGCATTGCAGCGCGGCCCGTACTTATTACGCATCAGCTGATGAAAATTTGCAAATCAGCAAAAATTTATCGCATGTCATACAGACCTTACAGAGAACAATTCGAATCGATACGACATTCGATTAATAGCCCCAAAGGTCTCAATTATTTACTCTATAACCTGCCGCCTATATGCGGCTGGTCAGCATTCCCCCCGCCGGAAATCAGCCGCGAATTTCTGGAATCTATCCGGCCAAAAGATTAGCGCGACAACCTTATTTGGTTTAAGCTAGCCGCATGAAATCGCCTTATTATGTTTTTCATGACTGTCTCACCATGACCGGGCTTCACTTCCGGTTCGAGCCGCCATCCAATTTCAACAATATCTGTATGGATGTCGCGCGCAGCAAACCCTTCCCGGAAGGGTACGAGTGCCGGGAACCTGTTTTTATCAGCTCACCCAAGCCGCGCTTTTATGAAGTGCATAACGACATCATCGTCTGCCAGCGCGTGGCTGACCTGCTGGAAAAGGAATGCGGCAACACCATCCGCCTCATGCCTATTCACTATACGCCGGACCCACAAGGCAAATACCCAGCCACCGATAAATACTATTTTCTGTGGACGCCGATGCTTGATTGTTTGAAATATACCTATGGCGATCCGCTGCCGGTATACCCAACATTCCGGGCAGAAGAAATCAAGCGCGGCCGCACCCCACCGGAGACTGAGCGCCCGCTACTTCGCATCGATCTCAAGAAAGATGTAGTGGCCGACTACCCGATGTTTAGAGCGGGTGGTAACCATGCAAATCCTGTTTTTATCTCCGAAAAGCTCATGAAGCTGTGCAAGGCAGAAAAAATTTATCGCATGAGCTATACTCCTTCCAAGGAGCGCCTTGAGCTTATTCGTAAAATCGAAAATGAAACCAAAGGACTAACTTACCTGCTCTATGATCTCTCCCTCTTATATGGCTGGGTGATGCACTTTCCACCCGGCATCACTCGGGAGCAGATGGTAGCCCTGATACCAAAGGATTAGCGGGGTATGCTTTGGCTATAGCGGGATTAATCTCGCCCCATTCGCTCACCAGATTTTAAGGGGTTTTCGCTAGGCTATGCCTCATGCCTATGCTGCCCGCTGCTGCTTTTAACGACATTTCCAAACGTCCATCATCTTTGCTGGTGTATACAGCTAATCCTCAAACACCGTACGATCCCTGCAGCAGCCTGCAAATACACCACCTCATCCCGCATGAATTGTGGACAAGTATGAAATTTCTTAACGACCCGCACGTCCTGCAAGTACTTAAGGCTGAGGGGTTGGATGAGGATGGCATCCATAATCTTATGGCGCTCCCCTCTTCTGCAAGCGGTGCTGCAACCTCAAATCTGGCACTACACAATGGCAGCCATCCAAGGATATATACAAATACCGTTAGAGATATGCTCATAAAAATTGAAAAAGAATATAATGAGGCGATTACCGAAAATCCGGCGGGATCTGAAGCGAGCTCAAGGACAGACGCCTTGTTGGTTGATAGATTTCAGGCGCTGACACTCAACATTACCAAGCGTCTCGACCGTTCATCAGGTGAGCCCGGCCAGTTGGCTCTCACCTGGAACGATCCCAATATTGGCCTAGTCGATCCAAGATATCAGTATGAAATGAAAACACTTGGCGATGTAGTTGAAGATGTACGCACCAACCCCCGTCTGGCTTTCCCCACCAAAGCCATGGCAGAAAGCGCCTGCAAGCTGGTGGAAGAGCTGACGCCTGAAGCCGTGCGCAAGACCGCCATCGAGCTGCGCAAGAGTGGATGGGCACACATGCCTGAGAAAGACCGGCCGGAGGATATTGAAGCTGGTGTTCTGCCGATCGAGCAGATTGAGCAGGCTCTGGACAAGATCAAGCAGCACGAGATTGACAACATTCGCCAGCAAAGTGCCCTTGGCCAGTCTGATACACATTCACACGCACAGGCACACACCGCGCAGTCTGTGCAGGCAAAGCCCACATTCGCCGAGATTGTTGAAAAAACCGCGCAGGAGCATCCGTTTGACGCGGCCATGGCAAAAGTAGGCGTGGCCATGATGGCGGGCGCAGGCGCCTTAGCATTAGGTGCCGGTGGCGCTGTTGGTACGGCCGCCAATGGCGCGGCTGAACTTGCAAGCGGCGCACTGGCCGGCGCAGCGCGGCTGGCAGCGCCAGCGGCTGTGGGCGCGGCAACCAGCGTCATGATTTCTGACCCGGCGCAGGCCCTGCCCGCCTATAACAGCATGAATGCCGGACGCGATGATATGGGCGAGCGCGGCAATGTCGATCACATCAGCTGGCGTTTTACCGGCCTGCCAGCAGGCGATGCTGGCAACACGCTGGCAGCGCTGGCCGCGCGCGATACCGCGCCTGACCGCGCCGGTGGCGCACTCACTCATTGCGGCGCGCATCTACTGGTCAAGGCCGACGGTACGATTGAGCAGGATAGCGCGCATGCCCGCCCGCTCAGCCTGAACCCGCAGATCGACGCCGGTAAAAACAGCAACGCCATTGGCGTTTATGTGGAAGGTGACGGCCAGCTAACCGCTGCACAGCGCGCGACGCTGACCGCGCTTAACAGCAACTTCAGCCAGCAGCGCCTGCAGGCGGGTGAACTGACCCAATCTGTCCTAACGCCCGCCACCATTGTTGAAGACATGGCGTGGGATGCAAGCGGGCCTAGCCCAACTATTCCTGCGTTTAATAACCCGGCACTCGGTCTATCACTCGGGCAATCTGGCGGCCACTCAATCCGTCGCCCGGCCCTTGCCGCCCCCGGCGGTATGTAACCCGCCCTCATGTAGGGAAGCGGTAGGGCAAAACAAGATTCGCGCGCGCCTGCGCGGAGAATGAGGGACCCTCACCCTTCTACCCCTCTGGCTCAGCTACGCTGACCCTTCGGGGATAGAGAGGGTTAGGGTATGGGAAAGGGAGAGGAAGGGGTGCCGCTGACCTCTCCTGCCCGGGCATTATCTTAGGGGGCTAGCCTGAAAAAAGACATGGCTCCGCCGGGGCTGCTCTTTCACTCGTTAAATTTTCTCCAGCGTACGCTTAGCCACTGCTGATCAGGCAGGGGATGTTTGTTCTATTCAGTTGTTCCCGTGCGCCAAAGCAGTCTTTGACATAGACGGGGCAAAGACGGGCCGGGAATCCATGTCTCCATCAGCTTAAGCGGCCCGATGGACCCCCGCCTGCGCGGGGGTGACGGTGTGCCGTCGCGCGGGGGTGACGGTGAAATGTTTAGCCAAACAAAAACCGCCGGTCTTGAAAGACCAGCGGTTGAAAACGGACATAGCTGTCCGTAGCAAAGTCAATGCCACATTTTTAAGCAAAAGTCAAGTACTGATTGTATTCAATAATACAGGAATAAACAAAGCCCCTGCAGCTTCAGCTTCACTAACTATGTGATTCTGCTTAATCCAAAGAACCGTATGTACGCTCGCCGACCAGAAGTTTTTTGCGGTCAGAATCAAATATGTAAAAATCATCGTCACTATGTGTTATTTGCAAAAACTTACCGGCATAGTTCAGCCTAACCGGCACTCTGCTGTAAGGCGGTGTCTTGTCGTATAGGTTTGAGTATATTGTGCAAAGCCCCCTCAGAGGCATGTCCGCACGGACGCTAATCTCTTCCGTTGAGAACGACATTGGATATGCCGTGTCATATAAGTGATCCTGTATAGGCCTTACACTCATGGAACCATGATAGTCACCCATGTAAACATCAATAAGCGGGTATATTTTCCGTAACATATTTATATCTACAATGTGTGTTAGCCCATCTTTGGGTAATTCAGAGAAATTAACGCCAGCTAGCTTAGATATTCGATCGGCTGAATATTCAAATATTTGATAACAACCACTACGCCTAATAAGTTGCTCTATAGCAAGTAGCTGACGATTCTGTTGATCAATGCTTGCAGCGTATCTGCGTTGTTCAAAAAACGACGCACGACGTATAGTTTGCGAAATCAGCTTTAACTCGGCCCCCGGTGCATTGTAGGAGATACTTCCAAAATAGGTCTCAATCTGCGCCCCCGGCTGCGTATCTTTTACTAAATAGACTTGGGGATATGATTTAAGAACCATGTCAATCGCCTCTGGCTTATTTTTGAAATAAGCAAGGTATGCTGGCGAGCACTTGTTATTATTGACAATCAATTTACGCCCATCCGGCAGCTGCTGCTCAAGGAATCGTGGATATACAGCGCCGCCGTCATTCTCATTGAAAAACGCGCCACTTCTAGGGCCACCAAAGTTTATAAGGACCACAGGGGAACACTTTACGACTGAATCAAACGTGTAGATCTGCCCCTGATATTCCAGCTTGATGGTCGACTGATAGTAAAAAGGGATGCGATTATAAACTTCAATTACAAGCGGCACTAAAAGAAGGCCAAATATAAATAGTAGGTAGGCGCGGGTGGCTGTCAGGTTGAACGCGTATTTGCCAAGTCTAACTTGCATAGTTCAGCCCCATCATTCTGCCAATGTCACATTTTGGGCCGAATAGCCCTTAAAGCATTCGCCTTCAGCCAAGGCTGACCTCATCATGCAGCGACGAAGGTGTCAACTCACGCGTATAGCAAAAAGCCGCTAGCTTATTCATGCTGGCGGCTTGTGTAGATTGAGTTAGCGCGACCGGATGCGCCAGCGCAAGAGAAGTTTAATTCAGCCGCGCAACCGACTTACTGCCGATCCGGCAGCAACGCCTTCATGGTCTGGATGGCGGCTTTCCTGTTGAGCCAGTCCGGACGCACCCAGTTGATCTGCGTGCCTTGACCACCCGCGCACCGCAGCGGTGAAGGCAACAGCAGTAAACGCCAAAAAAGCGAGACTTAGTTACGGCGTTCAACCACAAACTGGGCAACGTCACGCAGCAGCTGGGCGCGGCTCTCGAAAATTTCGAGATGGCGGCGGGCCTGCTGCGAGAGCATCTCGGCCTGGGCGCGGGTGCGCTCGGGGCCGAGGATGGTGACGAAGGTGGCCTTCTTGGCGGCGGCGTCACGCTGGGTGGGCTTGCCCACTTCTTCGGGTTTGCCTTCAACATCGAGCAGATCGTCGATCATCTGGAACGCCAGGCCCAGATCATGCGCGTATTTGCGCAGGGCCAGACGCTGCGTATCGCTGGCCTTGCCAAGAATGGCCCCGGCCTCGCAGGCAAAGGCGATCAGCTCACCGGTCTTCATACGCTGCAAACGGGTGGTCTGGCCAATATCAAGCTCGGTGGTCTGCGCGATCATGTCAAGCATCTGGCCGCCAACCATACCATTGGCACCAGCCGCACGCGCCAGACCGAGCACCAGATTGGCGCGCACTTGCGGGTCTTCATGCGTGGCGTTGTTGGACAGCACTTCAAACGCGTAGGTCAGCAGCGCGTCACCAGCCAGAATGGCGGTAGCCTCATCATAGGCTTTATGCACGGTGGGCTTGCCACGGCGCAGGTCGCTATTGTCCATGGCGGGCAGATCGTCATGCACGAGCGAGTAGCAGTGCAGCATTTCAATAGCGGCAGCCACACGGCGCGAGCGGGCAGGATCAACCCCGAACATGTTGGCCGAGCTGATGCACAGGAACGGACGCAGGCGCTTGCCGCCGCTCAGCGCCGCATGGCGCATGGCTTCATACAGGCGGTCTTCCGGATTGCCGGTGAGCGGAATGAACTGGTCCAGCTCTTCCTGTACGGCGGTGACCACATCGGCCATGGCGTCCTGAATTTGGGGGTGCAAACTGGGCATGGCTTACTCCATGGCTGTGGTGGTCAGGGTGCCGTCTGGCCCCTGCGAGATTTTCTCAATACGACCCTGCGCCTCACTCAGACGCGCCTCGCAATGGCGGCGCAGCAGCACGCCGCGTTCATAGGCGGTAATGGCGTCGTCGAGCTTGCCCTGCCCGCTTTCAAGCTGGCGGACAATGGTTTCGAGCTGGGCCAAGGCCTCTTCAAACGGCAGGGCAGCGATGTCGGCCGGAATGGCCGCTGGTGTGTCTGATTTTGGGGCAGATTTCGCGCTCATGGCGGCGGACTGTACGGGTTTATGCCGTTTCGTTCAAGCCCCGGCGAGGTGGGCGACGTGAATTGCCGCCGAATCGGCGGTTGCGGCCAGATTATAGCCTCCTTCCAGCACCGAGACCACGCGCCCCGCGCAGGTTTGCGCCGCCAGCGCCAGAATCTCGCCGGTCAGCCAGCCAAAATCATCCTCCTGCAGGCCGAGCCCGCCCAAAGGGTCATCCTGATGCGCGTCAAACCCGGCCGAGAGCAGGATGAAGTCCGGCGCAAAGTCCCGGCAGGCGGGGAGAATGCGCTCCCGCCACGCCGCCCGAAACGCCCGGCTGCCCGCCCCTGCCGCCAGCGGCGCGTTGACGATATTGCCATAGGCGCCGCATTCATCTGCTGCGCCCGTGCCGGGATAAAACGGCCATTGATGCGACGAGCCAAAAAAGACATGCGGATTATCCCACGCCACCATCTGCGTGCCATTGCCGTGATGCACATCAAAGTCCAGCACCGCCACCCGCGTGCACCCCTGCACCTGCTGGGCCTGTAGCGCACCCACCGCCACGTTATTGAGCAGGCAAAAGCCCATGGCCTGCCCCGGCTCGGCATGGTGACCGGGCGGACGCACCGCGCAAAAGGCATTGTTGATCTCACCCGCCATGACAGCATCAACCGCCGCACACACCGCGCCAGCCGCATGCAGCGCCGCGTCATAACTATAGGCACTCAAGACGGTGTCAGCATCGAGCGCGCCGGGGCCAAACACACTGAGCATATCAAGATACGCGCGCTCATGCACCCGTAGCAGCTGCGCCTGTGTTGCGGCCGCTGCGCTGCGCCGCTCAAGACCAGATACGCCCTCCAGCGCGGCCAGTATATGGGTGAGCCGGGCCGGGCTTTCGGCATGGCCGGGGCCTGTCTCATGCTGCAGGAACAGTGGATGGGTATAAAGGGCAGTGGTCATGCGCGCCGGGTTCTGATCTGGATCACTACTGATCGATACCGGCGAGATGGTATTTAAGGTGCGAGACCAGTGACAGCACCCATTGCAGGCGCAGCTGCAGGTTGATGGCGCTTTCGCGGCCCGAGAGGTTGCCGCGATCGCGGATTTCCTGCAGGCAGCTCTTGATATGCTCACCGGCTGATTCATTGCCGCCTTGCTGGAACAGGTGCGGCGCCACCTGCATGAAAGCTTCACCGATCAGCACGTCGGCCTTACAGGCCAACTCATACATTTCGCGCAGGCGAAAGCGCAGCTTCTCAGGGCTTTCTTCATCAAGGAAGCTGCAGCTGTCTTCAATCAGGTCAAGTGCATGGAACGCGCGGGCCATCAGCAGGCGCGCGGTAATCCAGTTGCGCCCTTCATACACTTCTGAAGGGGCGACATAATCATCAAAAAGTTGCGGCATGCTCATGCCGACATCTCCTGCCTGTTAGCCCGAAGCCGCGCCTCGCCACAGATATAGCCTGTGGTCAGACACTGTGCCCCGAGATTGCTCGGCCGTCTATACGCGAAACGGCCTTGTCACGACGCCAATTTTATTCTGCACCGGCGGTTGAGGCCGCCGCGCTTGTTTGGGTTTGCTCTAATACCTGCTGAGCAGCCTGATAGCGGCGCAGCAGGTCAAACTCATGCAGGCGGTTTTGATGCTGCCAATAGGCGTCCGACGAGGCCACCATCTTGCCTTCCAGCTGCTCAACCGTCAGGGAATCCTTTTTCAGAACGCTCTCATCTGCCGGGGCCAATTGCGGCGCGGATGCGGTGGCCGAGGCCTGCGCCCCAGCTGGCGCTGGATTTCCTTGCGTGGTGGCCATGACGCTAGCCGGCGGCATTGGGATATTCGGCGGAATATTAGGCGCCGCGCCCGGCAGCGCGGGCCGGGCCGGCATGTTGGGGCGAATAGCATCAGAGGGATTTTGCGCGCGGTATTGCTGTAGACGCTGAGCAGGCGAGAGCTCACCCGGCGAGGCAGCCGCGCCACCTGTCTGGGCTGTCAGAACAACAAACGCAACCAGGGCCGTAACCAGTGCCGGGGGGGCAAACCGCATGTGATCCTCACTTCCAACCGTCTTACCATGCAATATAGTTACTAAAAACTTATTGCTAAATCCCCCACCGCCTCCCTAGCATCTTTACAAATTTGTAACCCTGCCCCGGCAAGCCCTGCAAAATACTGATATCACTGATAATTTTCTTGCAATTTCAGGAGCGGACGCACATGCTGCCCCTATGGCCCGACCTGATTTTTCAATTCCAGCCGCACAGCTGCCGCGATGAAGACGGAAAATTCTCGTCTGGGCCGCTGCAGCTCCTGCCGCTACTGGAAATCGGCCACCGACCTGCTGGCCGAGCGCACCTCGCCCAAAGATACCCCGCAGGATATTGAAGCCGCCCGCAAAGCCATCCGTCTGGAGCTGACGCAGGACATTCTCAACGCCGATCAGGCTGACTATCGCGGCTGGTGTACCGCCGCTCAAACTGGCACCAGCACGCCGGGCGATCTGCTGTCGATCAATTTGCTGAGCGGGGAAGCCGCCCGCATGATCTGCGCGCATGATTTTGGCTGCATCAATTATCAGGCCCGCCCGCGCCGCGCCATGAATGCGCCGCCGCCCGACTTTACCCGCAACCCGCATTTAGGCCGCTGCGCCAATTGCCGGTTCTGGTCCAATGCCGATAACGAGGCCGAAGCCCTGCTGGCGATTGCCCGTTATACCGACCCCAACGCCCGCATTGAAGATGCGCAGCGCGAAGCTTATATCCGCCTGTCGCCCCACCCGCTCGACCCGCAAACTGCCGGCAATCGCGGCTGGTGCAAGCTGGCGTCTGACTATACCAATACCAATGCCAAGAATCTGGCGGTTGACCCGGCCAATGGCTCGGTCGGTGCCATCATTACCGGCAACACCTATGCCTGCACCCGCCATATGGAAGCGGTGAACCCGCGCATGCGCACCAGCCCGGACTGGCGCTGGCTGGTGGACCGCACCAAACTGCACAATCTGGGCCCGTCAGCCCCGATCAACGAGCTGCTCTGGTCGCATCTGGAACCGGGCACCCTGCTTGACCCCAACCACCCGCTCAGCCCGCTGCATGCCGAGCATCCGCTGAACATCCGCAATCCGCGCAGCCTGTATTATAACGCCAATCCGGCCTTTGCCGCGTATGTGACCAATCCGTCGATGGTCAACACCGTGACCGACCCCAACGCCTTCAGCGGTGACCCCGGCCTGAAACGGGAAGGCCCGAGCGAAACCACCCGCCTGAGAATGACCCTGCCGTTTAATGCCAATCCGGCCGAAAACCGCGAGAACGCCACCAAACAGCTGATGGCCCAAGCCCGGCTGGCGCAGGACTTTGCCCAGCGCACCCTTAAATTTGGCCCCAGTGACCTGCTGTCTGCCGGCCCGGCGGTATCGCTGAGCAAGAAAAGCGATACCAAAGAGGCCCCTGATCGGCGCAAACCCGGCAAGAACAACAAGATTGTGCCAAAGAACCAGCCTGGCAAACCGCCAGCCGGTGGCTTTGTCGATCGGCGCAAAAACAAGCTGTCTTGAGCGCGGCCAACGAGCTCTCACAAAGAAAAACGCCCGGCTTACACCGGGCGTTTTCATGTTGACGGACAGCGCCGCTTACTTGGTTGCTGGCGCGGCTTCGATCGGCTGGTTGGCAGCAGGCTGCGCAGCGGGAGGCGGCGCACTGGCGGCAACCGGGCCCATGCTGATATCCAGCGTATAGCGCTTGTTGGCGCCGACATCGATCTGACGGAAACCCTTGGTATGCGCATTGCGCTGTTCGCAATTGCCACCGCCATTGATGCGGAACTGCGGGTCATCACTGGTGCAGAAATTGGAGCTACCAGCCCATTCTACATTGAGCGCGCGCGAGATGGCATAGTGATAGTAATAGGGCTGATTAAGCTCGGTCGGAATGACGATCTGACACTTGTCAGGATCAACGGTCCACCAGCCTTGTGACACCACATCGCTATCGGTTTCATAAGCGATCGCCAGACTGTAGGGTGCCGGGGTCTTGTTGCAGATTTCAAGCTGGGCTGCTGCCGGCTGAGCCGAAATGGCCAGAACTGCGGCGAGCAGGGCAAATACGCGCATGGACATGGGAAGGTCTCTCCTGTTCTGGCGAGACTAACCGTAACCGCGCCGCCGCGCAACAGGCACAGCGACGCATGGCCATAACCTTCACGCTTTGTTAAACAGGGCGGCAACCTTCACACACCCCAGGCACACACCCCAGGCACACACCCTAGTTAGCCAAAAGTGACCGACACCACCTACCCAAAAATGCCCCCAAGGAAAATGCCGCCCAAAGAAAATGCCGCCCAGTGAGGAGCGGCATTTGTAAATCAGGTAGAGGCGCCTTTTTATTTGGGCGAAACCATCATCACCATCTGCTTGCCTTCGAGCTTGGGATGCTGCTCGACCTTGGCAATTTCGGCAATGTCGGCCTGCACGCGCTGCATCAGCTCAAAGCCCAGATGCTGGTGCGCCACTTCACGGCCACGGAAGCGCAAGGTGAACTTGACCTTGTCGCCTTCGCCGAGGAACTCTTTCACCTGCTTGAGCTTGATCTGGTAATCATGGTCGCCAATGGTGGGGCGCAGCTTGATTTCCTTGATCTCGATGACCTTCTGCTTCTTGCGGGCTTCGGCCTCACGCTTCTGCAGCTCGTACTTGTATTTGCCGGCATCCAGGATCTTGCAGACCGGCGGCTCGGCATTGGGCGAGACCTCAACCAGATCCAGACCTTCTTCATCGGCCATACGCAGGGCCTCGAACAGGCCGACAATACCCACCATCTCACCATCGGCACCAACCAGACGGACAGTGCGGGCACGGATATCGTTATTGGTACGCGGACCGTCGCGCTCGGGACGTTCGGGGCGGGACGGCATTTCAGGACGCGGGGGTATGGCTCTTCTCCTTAAAAGTTACAATAGGCGGCTATTTTAGCAACAGAACCCGGCGATAACAATGGGGAAGAAAGAGGGCCCCAAAGACAACAGGAGCGGAGATTTTCTCCCCGCTCCTGCCCGAGCATGTGCAAAAGCACACGGATTTATGCCACTCCTAACGGGCGTTTGGCCTCGGTGGCGAGTTTTTGTGCAGCATCGACCAGCGACAGCGTGGTTTGCTCCTCACTGCCCAGACGGCGCAGCACCACATTCTTGGCCTCGGCGTCACGCATACCGACCACGGCCAGAACCGGGATCTTCTGCAAGGAATGCTCGCGGATCTTGTAGCCGATCTTCTCGTTGCGGCTGTCGATCTCTACCCGCAGGCCAGCGGCGCGCAAGGTTGCGGCCACTTCCTGCGCATAGCCATCGGCCTCGTTGGTGACGGTGGCAATAACCACCTGCACTGGCGCCAGCCAGAGCGGGAACTTGCCGGCATAATGCTCGATCATGATGGCAATGAAACGCTCCAGCGAGCCGAGCAGCGCGCGATGCAGCATGACCGGGCGATGGCGGGCGCTGTCCTCCCCCACATAATCGGCATCGAGACGTTCCGGCAGGTTGAAGTCCAGCTGCAAGGTGCCGCACTGCCAGCTACGGCCCAGCGCATCGATCAGATGGAACTCAACCTTGGGGCCATAGAACGCGCCTTCTTCCGGCAGCTCTTCAAAGGCCAGACCTGCCGTGCGCAGGGCCATGCGCAGGCCGTCTTCCGCCTTGTCCCACAGCTCATCGGTGCCTACGCGCTTGTCCGGGCCCGGACGCAGTGCCAGCTTGACCTTGATGTTCTCCGGCGCAAAGCCAAGATCACGATAGACGCCCAGCTGCAGCTTGAAATAGCGCAGCGATTCATCGGTAATCTGGTCAGCCCGGCAGAAGATATGCGCATCGTCCTGCGTAAAGGCGCGCACGCGCATGATGCCATGCAGCGCGCCCGACGGCTCGTTGCGGTGGCAGGCGCCAAACTCGGCCATGCGGATGGGCAGCTCCTTATAGCTCTTGAGGCCCTGCTTGAAGATCTGCACATGGGCGGGGCAGTTCATGGGCTTGATGCCCAGCCACTTCTCGCCGCCATCAGCACTGACCTTGAACATGTTGTCGCCATACAGGTCCCAGTGACCGGAGGCCTTGAACAGCGAGCTGTCATAGAGCTGCGGTGTTTTGACCTCGACATAGCCATCGGCCGCGATGCGGTCGCGCACGAAGTTTTCAAGCGTGCGATAAAGCGTCCAGCCACGCGGATGCCAGAACACGCTGCCCGCCGCTTCATCCTGCTGGTGGAACAGATGCATCTCGCGGCCGAGCTTGCGGTGATCGCGCTTCTCTGCCTCTTCCAGCATGAACAGGTACTGGTCCAGCTCTTTCTGGTCACGCCAGGCGGTACCATAAATACGCTGCAGCATGGGGTTTTTGGCATCGCCGCGCCAATAGGCGCCAGCGACCTTCATCAGCTTGAAGGCGGTGCCGATCTTGCCCATGGAGGGCATATGCGGGCCCCGGCACAGATCCAGCCACTGACCCTGACGATACACGCTGATGGGCTCGCCTTCCGGCAGGTCCTTGATGATCTCGACCTTGAAATGCTCGCCGCGCGCCTTGAAGAAACTGATGGCGGCATCCCGCGACCACACCTCACGCGTAAACTTGGCGTCCCGCGCGACGATCTCTTTCATCTTGGCTTCGATCTTGGTGAGGTCATCGGGCGTAAAGGGCTGCTCACGATGGAAGTCGTAATAAAAGCCGTTCTCGATATTGGGGCCGATGGTGACCTGCGTGCCGGGATAGATCTCCTGCACGGCTTCGGCCATGAGGTGGGCGCAGTCGTGGCGGATCATCTCCAGACCGTAATCACTGGTGCGGGTGACAATCTCAACCTTGGCGTCCTGCTCGATCGGGCGCATGAGGTCACGGTATTCCCCGTCCACCTTCACCGCCACTGCCGCCTTGGCCAGCGACGGGCCGATGCTAGTGGCCAGATCAAGTCCGGTCGGCACGGTGTCGAACTTCTTCACTTTGCCATCCGGCAAGGTGAGCGCGACGGGACGAGCTTCGGCAACTTGAGACTGGGACACGTTCAAACCTCTTTTCTGACCTGTGAAACCGGACATATCCGGCGCCACAGATTTCCACATTTTGCGGAAAAAGAACAGGGTTTGCGCGCAGAAAAACCGTTTAAGTTCCGGTTTCCAGCATGGCCCACGGCACTGGCTGGCCGAAAATTTCGGCATAAACGTCCAGCGTTTTCCAGCCCATCTGGTCTTTGCTGTAATGGCTGTGGATATGACTGACCGCGCGCATAGCCAGACGCTGGCGCTGCTCGGTGGTCAGATCCAGCGCTTCGTTAAGCGCCTGCGCGAGTTCATCCGGATGACCGGCGCCC
>Ga0255220_1000567_pt1 | contig 14558 bp, 14 predicted proteins | sample Miss_Colum_RepB__FD_188423 | JGI IMG/M metagenome (GOLD analysis project Ga0255220, IMG submission 188423) | Freshwater microbial communities from Mississippi River, Louisiana, United States - Miss_Colum_RepB_8d | ecosystem: Environmental > Aquatic > Freshwater > River | place: USA: Louisiana...
TCTTTTAAAGCCCGTCAGAGATCTGCGCGGCACAGATCCCACATCAGCCGATAAGTCCCGCTCGACACCACTGGGAACACGGAGTCGCCAAATCGCGAATTTGCGAGCATGGCGACCGACTCCGGAATGGTGCCTTCAATCAGCAAGAACCAGTCAGCCGCCCCGGGATTCGAGGCATCCGGATCGGTCAGGGAGCGCGACAGCGCAGGGTCACTCTCGATCAGATGCATCGAAATGACGCCGACAAGCTTGCCGGGATCCATCTGAAGCTGCAGTCGCCGACGAATCTCGTCACGCTGATCCGATGGCGGACGCAGTCGCACCACAGCCAGCGCCGCCCCCCGACCCTTGCCTCGGCTCTCGGTGATTCGTCCGATCGCGCGCTGCATGTTGCGGAACCGCGCAATGTGGTGCCTGGACCACTCGGTCTGACTGGCCAGCGCCTTTGCATAAGCCGGGCTGCTCAGCACCTCGAAGCCGGCGGTCGAATAGGTGCAGAAGTATTTCGGCGCAGCCGACTCGGCAATCCAGCGACGCGCCTCGTTGAAACCCTCGATCGCGACCCGTTCGGCAAGATGTTCCCGGTCGTACCACAGGTTGAAATCGGCCTCCTCGGCCGGATCGACATCCATCGCGGTGATCAGCATCCCTTTTCCAGCGATCGGCATCTCGTCTAGCTCCTGTCGTGGCGCGGCATAAAGCCGTCGCGGGTTTGCGGAAGTTTCATGCCCAGTACTTTCGAAGCGACCTGGGTGCGCAGAATCTGCACCGTGCCGCCGGCGATCGTAAACATCCGGGCATCGCGAACATGACGCTCCATCGGATGGTCGCGCCCATAGCCCGAGGAACCGTAAAACTGCAAGGCGTCATTGGTGACCCGGATCGCGGTTTCACCGGCGAGAATCTTCGCGCGTGCAGCCTTCTCCATATCGGGAAACTCCACGCCGCTGGCCGCCGCCGCTCGCAGCATCAGGCGCGCCGCCTCGAGCTGCACCGACATGTCGGCCGTCATCCACTGCAGCCCCTGGAACTCGGCGATCGGGCGACCGAACTGCTGGCGTTGCTTCAGATACGCGACACCCTCCTCGAAGGCGCCTTGCGCGATGCCCAATGCAACCGTACCGGCACCGACACGCTGCGCGTTGTAGGCGTTCATCAGCGCTGCAAAACCTTTTTTAAGACCTCCCGGCGGCACCACCATCATCGACTTGTGCACCAGCAGATCCCGGAACTCCAGATGGGTCTCCGGGATACCGCGAACGCCCATCGCATGCAGCCGCCGCCCAATGACCAGGCCTTGCGGGCCATCGTCTTCGCGTACGCAGATAAATGCGCCAATGCCTTGCTCGACGCCGTCATCGAAGACGCGCGCGAAGATCAGTTGCAGGCGCGACACCCCGCCACCGGTGATCCAGTACTTCTCGCCGTTCAGCACATAGTGATCTGCGCGCCGGTCCGCCCGGGTTCTCATTTCGCTGGCAGCGCTGCCCGCTTCGGGCTCCGAGATGCAAATTGCAGGCTTGTCGCCTGCCAGAACCAGACCGGCCGCCAGCTTGCGCTGGTCGGGCGTGCCGTAGCGGGTGATCGCGCCGATCGCCCCCATGTTGGCCTCGACCGTGATCCGCCCCATCGTTGCGCAGGCCTTGGCCATCTCCTCGATGACGATGACGGTGTCGTGATACGAGCGCCCCTGTCCGCCAAGCTCAGCGGGCAAGGTCATCCCCATAAAACCGGCATCGCGCAGCTTGTCGATGCTCGCCCATGGGTAAGCCTCTGACTGGTCGACCTGCGCGGCCAGCGGTGCAAATTCGGCCTGTGCGAGTTCTCGGGCTCGCGCCTGCAGCGCCAGTTGCTCCTTGTCGAGTTCGTACATCAGCAGTTGCCTTCTATCGTTGAGTCCGACTTTGCGGCGGACCCAGCACTGTCCGCCGTTGCCCAGCCCATGAATTCGACGATCTGGTCACGTTGCGCCATCGCATCCGAGCGCCCCAGTGCGATCAGCTCCTGCGTGAACGCGCCCTCGAACAGCAGATAACTGATCAACTCGCGCCCCTGCGCCGGGTCGCTGCGTCGACTCGCGCCCAACATGCCCAGTAATCGCTTCACCGTCCAGGGTAGCGTTTCAAGGTAGCGCTCAGCCGTCGCCTCGATGCGACGGGATGGCATCAGGTGGAACAACTCGATCGGCTTCAAACCGGTCTGCTCACGCTGAGGCGGTGGGATCAGCGACAGCGTGCGGTTGATCCGGCCAAGGCGCTCAGTATCGACTGCCAGCGCATCCATGAACAAGGCTGACAGGGTGTGGCCGGCAATGCGGGCCAGAGACGGATATTCGACCTGCTCGTCGATCGGCCGCGACTCCTGCTGGCGGGCCGCCGAACTGATCACCATGATGCGGTCGGCGCCAAGATGGATCGCGGGGGCGATCGGGGACAACTGTCCCATCGCCCCGTCCCCGAAGAACGCCCTGCCCCTCGGCCCGTCCAGCCTGACAGCCGGAAACACAAAGGGAAGCGCGGCGCTGGCGAGCAGGTGCTCATGACGCAGATCGGTCCGATGCGCCACCCGCCGCGTGCGCAACCAGGGTCGCAATTCACCTTCACTGCGATAGAACGTCACATGCTCGCCATGGGTGTAGCTATAGGCGGTGACCGCAAGCGACTCCACGACTCCCTGCCCGAGCATTTGGCTTACCCGGTCCATCGGGATCTGCCGATGCAGCAACTCTCGCAGTGGCGAATTGTCGAGCAGCGACTGCCCTCCCCAGCCTCCCCGGGCAAGCAAACCGCCTACCGTGACAAGACCGAGCCATCGCATCGACGCCGACATCATGTCGGCCGCGCTGACCCGGTAGACGTCACCGACACGCAAACCCGTCCAGATGTTCTCAAGCGCCGCGATTCCGCGACCGAAGTCATCCGCCCAGGCAGTCAGCGCTGCCGCGTTAATCGCGCCGGCCGAGGTGCCACAAACGATCGAAAACGGCAGTTGCGAGCCTTGAGCATAGTGCTGCGCAAGACTGCGAATCGCATCCAGAACGCCAACCTGGTAGGCCGCATTGGCGCCCCCACCCATCAGGATCAAACCTCTTGTTGCCCCCAAGCGTGCCTCCGTCCGCGACGATGAAACATTGTTTCATGTCGGAACGGTGGCCGCTTATGCCGATTTTCAACGAGCGACCCGAACCAGGCTCATTCCTCGCGGCGTCCCTTGTGCATATTCGGGAGTTGGGCGTCATTGCCTTGCAAGGCCTCCCAATGCAGGCGACGTTTTCGCTGCATTGAGCGCTTGTAGTTGTCGCTCGCGCGGCAAGCAAGCGCATGTGACAGTGCGCTTTGCGGCCCCTGAGGGTTGAAATTGTGAGTCCCGCTGCTTGAGACATATTCATAAAACATGTTTCGGCGAGTTTTCATCGTAGTCACCCTTTCAAGAACGTCGCAAACCCATTGTGCGGCCGGCAATTCGCAAAACACCATCATCCCGACGGGCTCACCTGAACGGGCTAATTAGCTCCGAGCCATCCGCACTACACCTATTGCGAGCCCTTCCGAATGCGAATTCGCAGCGACTTCCCAAATCGCGCCATGTAGCATTAATTTCAAAGGAGGCACCGCTTGCGCTTGTTCTGGATGCTCCTCGCAGCCGCCCTGTTGAGTGTTCAAGGGCCTGCCCTCGGCGCGCCCGCCGCGGGACCGATCTTCGTCATCGATCTCGACGGCGCCATCGGCCCGGCAAGCGCGGACTTCGTCGTGCGCGGCTTGGACCGTGCGGCACGGGAGCGCGCCCAGCTGGTCGTGATCCGTCTCGACACCCCCGGAGGCCTGGACAGTTCGATGCGCGACATCATCAAGCGCATCCTTTCGTCACCGGTCCCGGTCGCGACCTGGGTTGCCCCGAGCGGCGCGCGTGCCGCCAGCGCCGGCACGTTTATCCTGTATGCGAGCCATATCGCGGCGATGGCCCCAGGAACGAACCTGGGCGCCGCCTCACCGGTCTCGATCGGCGGGCCGGCGACCACCACACCGGCATCGCGCCCTGAGGCTCCGTCCGCCCCCAAAGAGGCTGGGCAAGCCTCTTCAGAACCTGCCGATGCACCTGCCGACGGCCAGGGCACCGAGACTGCCAGACGCAATCCGGCCACGACATCGCCACCAGCCGACACACTGTCGCGCAAGCAGTTCAACGACGCAGCCGCGTACATCCGCAGCCTCGCGCAACTGCGCGGGCGCAACGCGCACTGGGGTGAGCGCGCGGTACGCGATGCAGTCAGCCTGACTGCACAAGAGGCACTGCGTGAGCGAGTCGTCGACCTGCTGGCCGCGGACTTACCCGAGCTGCTGCAACAACTGGACGGACGCACCTTAGAGGCCGCTGGCCAGAAACTGACGCTCGCCGTCGGCGCAGCACCGATCATCGAGATTGAACCAGACTGGCGCACCAAACTTCTGGCGGCGATCACGAATCCGAGCGTCGCCTACCTGCTCGTGATCGTTGGCATCTACGCACTGATCTTCGAATTCTCCAACCCGGGGTTGATCCTGCCGGGGGTGGTTGGTGCGATCTGCGTGCTGATCGCGCTGTATGCCTTCCATCTGCTGCCAGTGAACTTTGCCGGCATCGGATTGCTGCTGCTCGGTATCGCATTCATGGTCGCCGAAGCCTTCGTCCCCGCATTTGGAGCGCTGGGGATCGGAGGGCTGATTTCGTTCGTGATCGGTTCGGTGATCCTGATCGACAGCGACTTGCCGCAGTTCGATATTCCGTACGCCTTGATTGGCGGTGTCGCGCTCACTAGTGCGCTCGTCCTGGCCTTGCTGCTGGGCATGATCACACGCGCGCGCCTGCGGCCCGCAGTCAGCGGCAGTGAAGCGCTGATCGGCGCGCAAGCCGAGGCTCTTGAGGATTTCATCGGCGAAGGATGGGTGCATTGCCAGGGCGAGCGCTGGCGAATGCAGGTCGACACGCCGGTGCGTCGCGGCGAACGGCTTTATATCGTCGCGCTTGATCGGCTCAAGCTGCGTGGAGAGCCCGCGCAGAAAAACCAACCAGGAGACTGATCATGTTTTTCCCCTTCGACTTTGGGATCGGCGCGGTATTCGTCATCGTGCTCCTGCTCGCCGCGTCGATCAAAGTTCTTCGCGAGTACGAACGCGGTGTCGTATTTCTGCTCGGCCGCTTTCAGCGCGTCAAAGGCCCTGGCCTGATCATCGTGATCCCGGGCCTGCAGCAGATGGTGCGGGTCGACCTGCGTACCGTTGTGCTGGACGTGCCGACCCAGGACGTAATCTCGCGGGACAACGTGTCGGTGCAGGTCAACGCAGTCGTCTACCTGCGTGTGCTCAATCCGCAGCTGGCGATCATCCAGGTTGTCGACTACCTGGACGCCACTAGTCAGCTTGCCCAGACCACCTTACGCGCGGTGCTGGGAAAACACGAACTCGACGAGATGCTGACCGAGCGGGAACAATTGAATACCGATATCCAGACCGTGCTGGACAAGCAGACCGACGCCTGGGGAATCAAGGTCGCCAACGTCGAGATCAAACATATCGATCTGAACGAGTCGATGATTCGGGCAATTGCCAGGCAAGCGGAAGCCGAGCGCGAACGCCGCGCCAAAGTCATTCACGCCGAGGGGGAGCAGCAAGCTGCAGAAAAACTTCTGGAAGCCGCCAAAACACTGTCTGAGCGCCCCGAAGCGATGCAGCTTCGCTATTTACAGACGCTGACCCAGATCGCCGGCGACAAGTCCTCGACAATCGTGTTCCCGGTGCCGGTGGACATCATCGGCCCGATCCTGGACGCGGCCAAGCAGTTCAAGAAGACCTGAACAACACGCCTGGATTCGGATCGGTGATCAGCCAGTCGGCTCTTTGGCAAGAATCTCGTCCAGCACCGGCATCCGATATTGGCGAGCAGTGTCTTAACAGGCAGAAATCCTCTTCCATAACCTTTAGGCATGAATCAGGTCGAGTTTCTGATTATCCAGCCACCCAGATCGCAGATACGGTTCGTGCATGACCTACCTAAACGTTTTCCAGCTTGAAATGATGGCCAGTTCGGCATCTCCCGCCCAACGGGATGCTGACCGTTCCAAGAAAAAACGGGAGCGAGAGCGCGAAACCCGGCTTCATTGGGAACGCATGCAGGGAAGCAAGAACGGCACAGTGCCCAAATCCAAGCGGCGGGAGACTTGATCTCGCCTGGCGCTTCGGGCGTGAGCCTTGACCGTCAAAACAAGGGAGCGCAGTTGGCAGGCACAGGCCTGGCAGCAGGCGCGCCACCTCAGGCCGTCTCAGGGCGCGAGCCACCGCCAGCCGTCTGGGCGCAGATTCGCGCGTCGGTGGCCATCTCGGCTCAGTTCCAGCCAATCCATCTCCAAAACCTGGGCGCTCAGAAGAGCAAAGTGATGGCCAGCGTCCGTGGACGTGATCCCGCCGCGTGCCGGCTCCAGGTCATCTCCCGGCGCGACAGGCCCGAGATAGTCGGTCGCTGAGGCAGACTGCCGGACAAGCTGCCAGCGGGCTTGCACCTCGGGGCCTGAAGTGTCGGCAGAGATGACCACACGTGCCCGAAGCTGCCAGTTCAGCCGGTCGCTCCAGAAAACGAACATGGCCTTGGGCTCGCGCAGGAGCTCGCCGACCTTAGGACTTCGCGCATCCGTGTAGGCACGCAGCGTTTGGTGGGCCACATCCACCTCGCGAAGCACCACCACGCGAGCGTTGGCCAACCCATCGCTGCCGACCGTCGCCAATACCGGAGTGCGCCAGGCATGGTGACGGTCCTGGGTGGCACGCGCCAGTTCCCGCCAAATCTGTTGGCGGATCTCTTGCGGGGTCTGAAGAGGGGTTCGCATACCCTTAACGTACCAGGGGCCCGACCGTGGTGTGTCAAAGCGTTTGGGCGACTTGGTGCAGTCTCAGGATTTCAACGTCATCGCCGCGAACACGGTAGATGGCGATGTAGTTCTTGTGCAGGACCAGTTCACGGGTACCGGGAACCCTGCCCGCCCTGCCCATGCCGGGGTGAGCCAGCAGTTTGTTCACCGCCCCTTTCAACTCGAGCACAAAGCTGGTGGCGCGGCTCGGGTTGTCCTTGGCGATGAAACCAGCGATCTCGTCAACGGTGCGAAGCGACGTTTTGGTCCATTTCAACGACATCGATCAGGCACCGTATTTGGCAAAGACGGCGTTGACCTGATCATCGGTCGCGAACTCGCCAGCATCGGCCTCCTTGATGCCGTCGTGAATGTCACGAATCTGCCAGGACTCACGCTCCACATAGTTGGTCAACGCGTCGATGGTCAGGAAACTCTTGGTCCGCGCTGTCGCCTTGGCCAGTTCTTCGAGCTGGTTGTAGAGAGTCTCGGGAAGGCGAACGTTGATGGTCTTGGTAGTCATACTTGTAACACGTAAATATACTTGTATTACAACGCATTATCCGCTTGAGACGGTCGACGTCAAAATATCGGATGGCGAAAGAATGTGCGGTAAGGCCTGGAGGGATTGCTCGCCTGCTTACAACGCTACGCTGTTCGCAGCCTCGGCCTTCGGCTCGCCGCAGCCTTGCCGCGGCGTCCAAGACGCTGCGCGTCTTGAGCGAACCCTGGCGAGGGTTTTCGTCCTCCCCTCAATGCCAACGAAGAAGCCCACCGATGTAGGCATTTGCATGGCGGTGCAGCAATCATAGCCACGCTAACCTGCTCAGGTCCGGATGTATCGTTTTTTGGTGGGGCCGGGGATTCGAACCACACTGGCGCCCCGCCTTAAGCATCGGCCCTTAGCCACGGATCGGTCTGCAAGAATCTCTACTTTGCCTGGTACCACCCGCGAGTCTGGTTGACCACGCGCACCACCAGCAGCATCACCGGCACCTCGATCAATACGCCGACCACGGTAGCCAGGGCTGCGCCTGACTGAAAGCCGAACAGACTGATCGCCGCAGCCACAGCCAGTTCGAAAAAGTTGGACGCACCGATCAGAGCCGAGGGACACGCCACGGAATGCTTCTCTCCAAGCTGGCGATTTAGCCAATAAGCCAGCGCCGAGTTGAAGAACACCTGGACCAGGATGGGCATGGCCAGCAAGGCGATGACAAGCGGCTGCTCGAGAATGGCCTCACCCTGGAAAGCAAAGAGCAACACCAGCGTTGCCAGCAGCGCCGTGATCGACCAGGGTCCGATCTTGGCCATCGTCGCCTCAAATACTTCCTGCCCCTTAGCCATCAATGCCTTGCGCCACCACTGAGCAAGCAGCACGGGGATGACGATGTAGAGCACGACCGAGGTCACCAAAGTCGCCCACGGGACGGTGATCGCGGAGATGCCCAAGAGGAACCCCACCAGCGGCGCGAACGCAAACACCATGATCGTGTCGTTGAGCGCGACTTGCGACAGCGTGAACAGCGGGTCGCCGTTCGTAAGACGGCTCCAGACAAACACCATCGCCGTACAGGGGGCTGCCGCCAGCAGAATCAGACCGGCAATGTAGCTATCGAGCTGGTCTGCGGGCAAAAGCGGTGCAAACCAATGGCGGATGAAAAGCCAGCCCAGAAACGCCATTGAAAACGGCTTCACCAGCCAGTTGACGAACAGGGTCACGCCAATGCCGCGTACATGTTGGCGCACTTCATCCAGCGCACCGAAGTCCACCTTCACGAGCATCGGGATGACCATCACCCAGATCAACAGACCTACGGGCAAGTTGACCTTGGCGACTTCCATAGCACCGACGGCCTGGAACATGCCGGGAAAAAACTGTCCAAGCGCAATACCCAGCAAGATGCACAGGAACACCCAAAGCGTCAGGTAACGCTCGAAGAGGCTCATCGGAGCCTGGGCAGGAGCCTTAGCCGTGACTTCACATTGAACGCTCATGGTCAACTCTTGGCCAGATCGCGGGCGGTTTTCTCGATGACCATCTTGCTCTAGCATCGCTTTGCTCTCAGTAATCCCGCTTTGGTGAGCGCGCCTTCTAAAAAATCAATCTCCAGCGTCAGCTGCCCGATCTTGGCGTATAGCCGATTCAGATCAGGGGCCTTGTCTGGCGGTCCGCTCTCCTCGTATGCGCGAAATATTCACCCAGTTGAGCAAGGCCGTCACCTTTTATCCCGGTGTCCGAATTTGCGGAGCCACTTCTTGATCAGGTGGTCACCGCCTGTAAGTCAGGAGCTTCTGAGACGAAACGGGGTTTGAGACGGTTTTCAGGGGTAACTGGCCATGGGGTCAGTCAGGAGCCCATAACAAAAAGTCCCGCATGGCACGGGACTCTGAGCGCCCTCAAAGCCCGCTCAGCAGGTTCGAAGTCTTGTTATGGCGGAGACGGAGGGATTCGAACCCTCGATCCGGTTTTTGACCAGATGCTCCCTTAGCAGGGGAGTGCCTTCGACCTCTCGGCCACGTCTCCTGGCTTCGATACTTGCGTCTCGATGCCGGCTCAGGGGCGTATTGTACAGAATCCGCAGGGGCAGCGCCGCCGCGGACCCATCGGATCTCGCGACAATAAAGCTCGGAGACAAGTCTGTTGCACATCACCTTGTACGACCTTGCCGGCGCCGATGGCCGGCGCTTCAGTCAGATCAGACGGCCTGCTCGAGCCCGAATGCCTTGTGCAACGCCCGCACCGCGAGCTCCATGTACTTGTCTTCGATGACAACCGAGATCTTGATCTCGCTGGTGGAGATCATCTGGATGTTGATGCCTTCCTCGGACAGCGTACGGAACATCAGGCTGGCAATGCCGACATGCGAACGCATACCGATCCCCACCACCGAAACCTTGCAGATCTTCGCATCACCAACGATGTCGCCGGCCTTGATGTGGTCGCGCACCTTGGTGTTCAGCACGTCTAGCGCCTGCTGATATTCATTGCGGTGCACCGTGAACGAAAAATCCGTCGTCCCGTCATTGCTGGCGTTCTGGATGATCATGTCGACGTCGATGTTCCCCTCAGCAATCGGCCCCAGGATCTGGAACGCGATGCCGGGCCGGTCGGGCACGTTCATCACGGTGATCTTGGCCTCGTCGCGATTGAACGCAATACCAGAAATGACCGCCTGCTCCATGGTGTCGTCTTCCTCGAACGTGATCAACGTGCCTGAAACGGCCTCTTCGGCCAACGAAATGTCGGGGGGCGTCAGGCTGGACAGCACCCGCGTCTTGACCTTGTACTTGCCAGCGAACTCGACCGAACGGATCTGCAGCACCTTGGAGCCGAGGCTGGCCATTTCGAGCATTTCCTCGAAGGTGACCTTCTCAAGCCGGCGCGCTTCCGGAACGATGCGCGGATCGGTGGTGTAGACCCCATCCACATCGGTATAGATCAGGCACTCATCAGCCTTGAGCGCCGCCGCGACCGCGACCGCCGAGGTATCGGAGCCGCCACGCCCGAGCGTCGTGATGTTGCCGCCTGAGTCGACACCCTGAAACCCGGTGATGATCACCACCCGGCCAGCATCGAGATCACCGCGCACCTTGGCGTCGTCGATCGACTGGATGCGAGCCTTGGTGAACGCGTTATCGGTACGCACCGCAACCTGCCAGCCGGCATAGCTGACTGCGTCGACCCCGATGGCCTTGAGCGCCATCGCCAGCAGCCCGACCGAAACCTGCTCACCGGTGGACGCGATCATGTCGAGCTCGCGGGCATCCGGCTGCGGATGAATTTCTTTGGCCAACGCGATCAGGCGATTGGTCTCACCCGACATTGCCGAGGGAACGACGACCATCTGGTGTCCGGCCGCATGCCATTTGGCGACGCGCCGTGCGACGTTTTGGATGCGCTCGACCGAGCCCATCGAGGTGCCGCCGTATTTGTGAACGATCAGGGCCATCGCCGCAATCCCGTCAAAAATCCCGTCAATTCGGGCAAGCGAAAAACCCTTGATTATACTTGACGCGCTGCACAAAAGATATCGTCTGACAAACCCTCGACAATCCGGCTGACGCTCACACCGACTCGCGACACCCCATGACCGAATCCCCTGGCGGTGGACTTCTCGCCGCGCTCGAAGGGCGGCAACCGCCGGCCCCGGCCTGGTTCCGTGAAGCCCTCGCGACCGAACCAGAAACCCGCTTTCACGAGGTCGCCGGCGCGCGCCTTGAAACCCTGGCCTGGGGCGAACGCGGCAAGCCCGGTCTGCTGCTGATGCACGGCAACGGCGCGCATGCGCGCTGGTGGAGTTTCATCGCACCGTTTTTTGCCGATCAGTTTCGTGTCGTGGCCTTCTCATGGTCGGGCATGGGCCGCTCCGACTGGCGCGAGACCGGAAGCTACAAGCTGGACGGGTTTATCGACGAGGCCTTGGGCGTCGCGCAACTCGAGGGCCTGTTCGATGCGCCGCTCAAGCCCGTGTTCGTCGGGCATTCGTTCGGCGGCTTCCCGACGATGGCCTGCGCGGCACGCCACGGTGAGCGGCTGCGCGCCGCGGTGATTGTCGACTCCCCGATGCGCACCCCCGATCAGCGCCGACAGTTCGAAGAGGCGCGCCAGGCCCGGGAATTCAAGCCCCTGCGGGTGTATCCAAGCTTCGAGGACGCAGTCATGCGCTTTCGGCTGATGCCGGTGCAAGCCTGCGAACATCTGTTCATCGTCGATCACATCGCGCGGACCTCGCTGCGTGCGGTGCAGGCGAGCAACGACAGTCCGGGCGGATGGACCTGGTGCTTCGATCCATTCATGTGGAAAGGCTACCGGATGGGTAGTCCGAGCGAGGATCTGGCCGGTGCGCGCTGCCCGATCGCACTGATCTGGGGCTCACGCTCGGGGCTTGTCGGTCCGAAAGTGATCGAATACGCATGCAGCCTGGCGCCTGCTGGCTCTCCGATGATCGAGATCCCGCAGGCCGATCATCACGTGATGATCGACCAGCCGCTCGCGTTCGTTGCTGCGCTCAGAGGGCTGCTGCAGGGCTGGCCGCAACGCTGAGCGTCGGCGCATCGCTGGTCCATCGCAGACGCACGCATGGCGCCTCACGTGGCCAGGCGTTATCGCAGTCCATGCCAATGCCTGCTGCGTAGAGCAGTCGCCCGCCGACATGCACCAGCGGCAGGGACGGCCGCATCCAGGCTGGCACCGCGGCTTCCTGATAGAGATTTTTCAGCGTGCGTGAGACGCCACCAGGACGCGGCCTGATGCGCGCTTGCGCACGCCCTCCGGGGCTGATCTCGATCGTCTGCCGCGCGAGCCAGCTTGCACTGACCGCAGCGCCGTTGTCGCTGTCCTCGACCAGTTCGAACAGCAGATAACCATGCCCGCCCGGCAACGCGAGACTGGTCTGCCCGCTCCAGCGCAGCGACATGCCTGCGACCGGAACTGCGGCAAACTGCGTCGCCTCGAGCAGACAAATCCGGTCACGGTCGCGCACCAGCATCTTGCCCTGATGCGCAACCCGCCCATGCGCACCGGGCGCCTCGACCAGTTGCAAACGCATCTGCGCCAGCCTTGCCCGGGACGGCATGGCCAGACCGGCCTTGCGCAACCAAAGGCGCAGCACCGCATTGCAGCGCTCGGGTACCAGCGTGCGCAGCACGCGCCGGTTTAGGGCCGGCGGATCGTCAGCAGTTCCACCGATGAAACCGCGCACCTCGGCCCGCGCCGCCTCCAAATCACGCCAAGCTTGCGCCTGCTGGTCGGCGCGTGCCTGACGTAATGCGGGCAGTGCCTGCCAAAGGCGCTCGCGCAAACCCGGATCGGCCGCGTCCAAAGCTGGCAGCAGGTCGTGGCGAAGAGCATTGCGTGTCCGCGACAGGTCCCGGTTACTCGGATCTTCCACCCATTGCAGGCGGTGTTGCGTCGCATATCCAAGCAGCACCTCACGCGAAAACTCGAGCCAGGGCCGCAGCACGCGTACGCCATGCAGCACGGTGTCCGGTTCGATGCCGCAAAGGCCGTCGATGCCGCTACCGCGTGCAAGGCGCATCAGCATGGTCTCGATCTGATCATCGGCATGATGCGCGGTCAGTACCGCATCAGCCCGATGCCGTCGTGCCGCGTCGGCCAGCGCCGCATAGCGATGCTCACGAGCCCAGGCCTCCAGGCTCTGACCAGGCGCCGGCGCGCCTTGCAGGCGAATGCATTCGAAGGAGGCCCCGAGCGCGCTAGCCTGCGCGTCGCAATGTGCCGGCCAGGCATCTGCCGCGGGCTGCAGACCATGATGCACATGCAGCGCAAGGACCCGGGCCGGATCGGCAAGCGCGCAGCTTGCGTGCAGCAAGGCCGTGGAATCGAGGCCGCCACTGAATGCGACCAGCCAGCGGGTGCCGTGTGACAGGCGCTGTTGCAGCGCCTGCACGAGCTTAGCCGGCGATCTCCTTGAACTTGCCATAGGCCATGATCCGCTCTTGGCGCTGCCTGATCAGATCGGCAGGCTTGACGTCCTGGAACTGACGCAATGCGTCGCCCAGCGCACGCTTGAGCAACTGCGCCATCTGACGAGAGTCTCGATGCGCGCCGCCCAGTGGCTCATTGACAATTCGATCGACAAGGCCGAGGGCCTTGAGCCGATGTGCGGTGATTCCCAGAATTTCGGCTGCTTCCGGGGCCTTCTCGGCGCTCTTCCAGAGAATCGCCGCGCATCCCTCCGGTGAGATAACCGACAGGATTGCGTATTGCAGCATCAGCGTCATATCAGACACCGCAATCGCGAGCGCTCCACCGGAGCCGCCTTCGCCGATGATTGTCGTGACGATCGGCACCTGCAACGCAGACATCTCGAACAGATTGCGGCCGATCGCCTCGGACTGACCGCGCTCCTCGGCGCCGATGCCCGGAAACGCGCCAGGCGTGTCGACAAAGGTAAATACTGGCATGCCGAATTTCTCGGCGGTCTTCATCAGACGCAGGGCCTTGCGATAGCCCTCGGGCCGCGGCATGCCGAAATTGCGAAAGCCCCGCTCCTTGGTGTCGCGCCCCTTTTGGTGGCCGATCACCATCACCGCGTGGCCATTGAAACGGGCCGGTCCGCCGACAATCGATGGGTCGTCGGCGTAGCTGCGATCGCCGTGCATCTCGTGAAAATCGGTGAAGATCTCGTCGATGTAGTCAAGCGTATAGGGGCGCTGCGGATGCCGCGCAACCTGCGCCACCTGCCAGGGCGAAAGCTTTGCGTAGGTGTCCTTGACCAGCGACTGACTCTTTTTGCGCAAGCGATCGATTTCGTCGGCAATATCGACTGCTGACTCGCCTTGCACGAAACGCAGCGAGTCGATCTTTTCTTCAAGATCCGCGATTTGTTGCTCGAAATCCAGAAATGTCGTCTTCATGAGGTCTCCGCCGATCAGTACTCCACCGGCACCGGATCCAGGCTGCGCCACAGATACCACGTGGCGACACTGCGCCACGGTCGCCAGCGCTCTGCGATCTGAGCGGCGGCCTGGCGCGACTGACGGCCTGAAAACTGCAGCTCAGGTCCGGCGATCTCGTCGGCATAGTTGAGCGCGATCGCGCGCAGCACGCCGATGTCGTCCACCGGGAATACATCGGGTCGCATCAGATTGAATATCAAAAACATCTCGGCTGTCCAGCGACCAATCCCGCGCAACCGAACCAGTTCGGCAATCA
>Ga0255220_1000569_pt1 | contig 14539 bp, 11 predicted proteins | sample Miss_Colum_RepB__FD_188423 | JGI IMG/M metagenome (GOLD analysis project Ga0255220, IMG submission 188423) | Freshwater microbial communities from Mississippi River, Louisiana, United States - Miss_Colum_RepB_8d | ecosystem: Environmental > Aquatic > Freshwater > River | place: USA: Louisiana...
TGTGTGTGTGTGTGTGTGTATGTGTATGTGTGTATGGGGGTCACTGCATTTCGCCGTGCAGCTTCGCCAGTTTTGTCAAATTCTGGATGTACTTCATGGATTTGGCTTGGTTGTCGGTCCCCATGTCCCGCACCGGGCCGCGCAACGCATCCACCTTCTGCATAACTGCATTCCCCATGTATTCTAAATCTTGCGTGTAGTCTTTGTTCAAAAAGAATCCAATGTCGCCCTTTTCAATTTCTTCGGTGTACGGTCCCACAATGTAATTCACCCACGCATTCATCAAAATACGTGGGTTTGTCTTTTTTATTAATAACAGCGCTGTTTTGGCCGACTCAATGTCTGCATTGTCCGGAAACACGCTGTAAACGTCCTCCACAAAATCCGTGAATTGGTTCAAAAACGCCTTCATAATGATTGACTTGTCTGACGTCATGAATTGGATTCGTTATGTGGTGTAGCGTGTATGTGAATTCTGATTGTATACAATGACGTTCACATTTTTAAATGTATTTCTCTCAAAATATATTTTGTATTTTGTTTTGTATTTTATATTTTAGCGCGTCGCATTATCTACGGTACTGTTGTTGTGGTTGTGGGTACTGTGGTTGTGGGTACTGTTGTTGTTTTTGTTGTTGTGGTTGTGGGTACTGTTGTTGTTTTTGTTGTTGTGATTGTGCCTGCATGATTTGTTCGTTTCTCTCTTTCTCAAGTTTTTCAAGCGTGGTATCGGGGCCGATGCGCGCCTGTTTTTCTTCAATTGCCGGACATTCAATGGTTTGATTGAAGTCAATGGTGGCGTAATTGTACAGTTGGCGCAAGCCGCCGTTGCCTTTTGCGGACAGCTCTTCGCTGCTTTGATCCAGGAAACTGTAGTTGTCCGACATCACGCCAAACCCGCCCATGAATTCGCCGCCCGTGGAAAAGGGGGACGGTTCCCCGTTGAACCCGGTGGCCACGTTGTTTTGTTGCATGTCCAACGGTTTGAGGTGGTTCGTGATTTGATCGCCGTATAGCACCGCGTGGTTTTGATTCAACAGCAGCAACGCCGGCACCCGGTTCACATGCGGTGGCAAAATGATTTGTTGTCCGTCTTCCAACACAATGTACCAGGCCCCGTTCTCGCCCTTTACGCGTTTGTCAATGCACATGTAATGAATGCCTTCCTTAATTTTGCTTTTGGCCAACCTTTGCAGGAGAGCTTTAGATTTCTCGCAAAAGTTGCTGTAATAAAGAATGCTGCTCATTTAACATACATGCAAGTTTATATTGTTATTATTTTAACTCATTTTGGATAGCAATGCAATAAATAATATCCGTATTGTATAAATACGTGCACCCATCCCTTCATGAAAATCAACGGTCAACGCCGCGATATCAACGGGTGGATTTATTTGTCAGTCCACGGTGATCCGTATAAACGCGGGTTTGCACACGGCCACTTGGTCGCGCATGAACTTGCCGAAATCATGAAAATGTTGGAATTCATTATGTACGAAGACTACGGTCGGCCGTTCACATTTTTCTGCGAATTGTCCAATGACTTTTTTCGCCCACACATTCAGGCGAATTTCCCCGAGTTTTACGAAGAAATGCGCGGCATTGCGGACGGCGCCAAGCAGCCCTTGCACCGAATTGTGTTTTGGAACTGCTTTGTCAGTTTTGATTATATGTTTTCCCACTTGTCGGACGTGCTAAACGAGCCGCACAACGAGCATTTGAAATCCAAGCCCGTGTACGCCGAATTTTTGGAAAGCGGTAATAAACCGGCCAGCGGCGCGCGAGAAGGCGGGTCCAAGGATCGGTGCAGTGCATTCATTGCAGTGGGCGACTACACGGCAGACGGTAAAATTGTGTGCGCGCACAACTCGTTTGACAGCTTTGTCAACGGGCAGTATTCGCGCGTGATCATGGACATGCGTCCTAGTAAGGGGCACCGCATCTTAATGCAGTCATTTCCGGGCGGCATTCATTCGGGAACCGACGTGTTTGTGACGAGCAGCGGCATTTTTGGCACGGAAACCACGTTTGGGGGCTTTAACGCGTACGAAAACAAGGACCCGGTGTGCTGCCGCATTCGGCGCGCCATGCAGTACGGCGATTCACTGGACGACTATGTTGCGATGCTGACCGAGCGCAATTCGGGCGACTACGCAAACGCGTGGCTGTTTGGCGACACGCGCACAAACGAAATCATGCGATTAGAGCTCGGGCTGAAGTACGTGAATGTGGAGCGCACCAAGAACGGCTACTTCATTGGGTTCAACGCGCCGTACGATCCGCGCATCCGCAATTTGGAGTCGGGCAACACGGGGTGGGACGACATGCGCCGGCATCAGGGCGCGCGCCGGGTGCGGCTGGAACAAATGATGGAGGAGCACAAGGGACGCCTGGATGTGGAAATCGCCAAGCAGCTTATCGGCGACCACTACGACACGTATTTAAACAAGGTTAACCCGTGCTCGCGCACCACGTGCTCACACTACGAGCTGGATGCACGCGAGTTCATGTCGCAAGCCGACCGACCAAAGCCGTACGAGCCGCGGGGGGCGGTGGACGGCATGGTCATTGATACCGACACGGCGAAACACATGCAGCTGTGGGGGCGCTGGGGCAGCTCGTGCGGCATGGGGTTCTACAAGGACGAATTTTGCGACCGTAACATGATATGGAACAACCTGCGCCCGTATCTGCACGACCGCCCGCCGCAGCCGTGGACGCTGTTCAAATGCAGCAGCGGTAGCGGTAGCGGTAGCGGTAGCGATAATCACAGCCATAAAACGCGACACCGACGCCATCACCATCGCTATAATGCGCATACAACACGACGGGTAAAATGAATGAATTTATGATTCCGAAATGAATAAAATGAATTGAAACCGAAAATGAATAAAAAGAATATGAACCCAAATGAAACAATTTAAATACTTGAACAACACAATAAGTATTTAAACCTTTAAACCTTTAAACCTGCATTTCATTCGCATGTCCGACCAGTTGCATCATTTGCAAGCCATCGTGGAACAGCTCCACATCAAGTACTCGGGGGACGAGTACATGTTGGGAAAGCTGGTGGCGCACATTGCGCAACTGCCGGCAGTCATGGACGCCGCGAATCAGGCACGCGATGACAAGGAGCAACGCAAAAAAACGCTCATCACCGCTTCCGACGAATTCATTGAGCAATTTTTGAACGAGTGTCCGCATTATTATTACAACGCCAATGTGGAGCTGTTTTTCGTGTACGATCCCAGCGCCGAATGCAACTACAGCGTCATCAATGAAGACGACATTCTGCACCCCATTTTGACAAAGATCAGCGGCAACCGGGAACTCATGCCGTGGAAGTATAAAATAAAGAACCAGGTGCTGCGCCGCATCAAGGACCGCAGCTTGCTGACATCCATCCCGGAGTCGCAGACCATTCAACGCACGTTGAATATGCTGTGCCCCATGCTGTTTCGGTCGCGTGACTGTGCGAAATATTTCTTGACTGTGATTGGCGACGTTATTTTAAAAAAGACGGTTTTGACGGGCGCAACAGAAGGAAATGTGGAGCCGATCTACATTGCCACGCCCAAGGCGCGCCAGTTCATAAAGGGGTTGAGTCAAGAATGCGTGACGCTATTTGGCACGTCGTTATTGTCCGCCTTCAAATTCAAATTTTACGAGTACGCGTTTCGTGATTGTCGGTTGATGGACATGAACGACGTTGCAATGGATGCGTTTTCGCCCCCGTTCAAGCACCGGCTCATTGACATTTTTTGCGTGGCGGCGCACTATTCGCAGCGCTACGAAAATGCGGAGGCGTTTTTGAGCAAGCAGTGCAAGGACACGGCAATGCACCAACGGGTGCTGTACTTGACGCATTGCCCGGAAGACGAGCTCATTGCCAAATTTGTGTCAACGTGTGAACCATCCCCGAAAAGCAACATGAACATTTCGTGGAAAAACATGATGTATTTGTGGAAGGTGTTCATTGACGAAGAGAGAATTCCAAACGTGTTTTTTGCACAAGCGCTGAAGTCGCGTTTAGTGCAGCAGCTGCCCACTTATTCCGAAACGGCGGATGCGTTCTTACAGTTGACGAGCAAACACTTGCCGCTGGTAACCCGATTCAATGACTTTTGGACGCAAACCATTGTGGTGAATCCGAACGACGACGACGAGTTGGAAATTGATGAATTCACTGCGTTATTCAAGCAGCACCACCATCACCAAATAATGCAGTCCGGACAAGTGACGCCGCAACTGCAGAGTCACAATCACACGGATGCCGCCTTTTTAGGGCTCATACAGCACTTTTATCCCGAAGTGGCCGTTGAAAACGACAAGTACTTGATGCATGTGAGCTGCACGCTGTGGAACAAACGGGGGGATGTATTGGCAGCCCTGCAAGAGTGTGCGACACCCACCACATCATACAAAGCATACGAATATTACTGCCAACAACAGCGATTGAAATACAAAACCAACCCGCACCATTTGATTGTCAGTAAAAAGTATTTTGAAAAAATATACAATGCCGAGAATGAATTTTAGAGATATAATATAAGACGAATATATTACAACAATACATACTTCAAATGTCAACATCTGAACCTGGAACACCTGAGGTTATACCTGGAACACCTAGAACACCTGAGGGTACAGATGAGTCCGTTACACCTGTTGCTGGGCCCGTTACACCTGTTGCTGAGTCCGTTACACCTGTTGCTGAGCCCGTTACACCTGTTGCTGAGCCCGTTACACCTGTTGCTGAGCCCGTTACACCTGAGCCTGCAGATGATACGGTGAAGACAGTGTTAAGCAGTGTGGTTGATGCATCAACGACCGTGTCGGGTCAAATCACGGCGGCATTGGTGGATGAAGTCATTGAAGCCAAAAACGAGAGAACAGAGGTGGAACTAGGGTTGCAACAATTCAATGCAATTGACAACGTGTGCGAAACCATTGTGGATGCCATTCGCGCAAAAGTAACCGCATCCAAAACCATCAAATTGTATTGCAATCCCACAATTGGACTGCTGTCCGATTTTGCACCACATTACAAAATGTTGATATCCGTGAATGGTACAATTGATGGCCTTGATACTACGATTTCATCGGTGTTTTCGGAGTTGATACCCAGATTTCAGGGTTTGGATTTGACCGTCAACCCTAGTGCCTTTATGGCTGCATTTGATTTTAAACAAATTTCTCTCGTTTTACGGATTGGGAAAGTGTTCCAGGTTCCAGTTTTTACTGCGTACATCGTGAATAACGCGTTTTTGAACTTGAGTTTGAATCCAATTGCGAACAGCTCGTTCCAGCACAATGCCAAAACGATTGCGAATTACACGCTAGTTGACGTGTTGCTGGAGCTACTGCTGCATTCCGACAAAACCGACATTTACGATCCCGTCAATGTGCTTGTTGCGCGCGGGATTGACGCCTTGATTGTTTCTAAATTTGCGGAATTGTCGTCCCCCAATGAGGCGATTGCAGCGGGGTGTGCGCCATTATTTGACATGGCTCAGTTGCCCGGGCTGAAGTCGGTCGTTGCAAAAATGGCACTGATTGCCGTGTTGCAGAATCCCAAGGTGAAAACCGCGGATGGCGAACATTTTTCGGACATTTTCCCAAGCGGGCAATATGGCAAATACTTTGGGGAGGGTGTGCATCGGGCCACCACTGTTCAAGCAGACCAGGGTCTCGTTATGCTAGCCGATGGCATTCCATTGACAAGAACGGATATCATAGTTGCGGCCATAACTGCTATGAACGCGGCGATGAAACAAAGCCAAAGCGAGGCTCAAAGCGAAGGCGAGGCTCAAAGCGAAGGCGAAAGCGACGCGCCGCACATGGTGATCAGCGGCGGTGCAGGCGTGTCCTATTACATTCAAGATTTTTTGAAGAAGTTGGATGAGGGTGCATTCCAGAGTCCGGCGGATATGGGCATAGACATGGATCAGTTGAAAACGGAGTGCCTGAAAATAAAGATGAACGATATTGACTGCATTGTATTCGGCGACGTGTCGCGTCAATTTTTGTCTATATTTTCTCTCTACATGATGGTTCTGTATGATAACTTTTATGCGCGCCCCAAACGCTACGGGGTTGCAGATGTTAAGGATGCGCCCCCGATTTCGTTTGTGCTTTCTCCAAATGATAAAAGTGATCGCATTGACCTGCACATGTACGGCAATCGCGACGACGATTCAAACACAATGCTCATAAGCAAGCGGTTGAGAAAGGATCCCAAGGTGCAACTTGTCACGCAAAAAACGAAGTGTTTCTCTCAAATTGTGCACCCACTATGTGAACGATTGCAAGAAGAACAAGGGCAACAACAAGGGCAACAACAAGGGCAACACGGTTGCAAGGAAGACGAGTATTATTTGGAGCCCATTGATTTGGTGAAAAAGACGATGGAGCACTTTATCAATTTGTACATGCGGTCCCTTTATCCGGAGCAATCCACGGACACCGAAATCAGGGGTAAAATCGCGACCATGTTGAAGGAGGGTTACAGCGGCAACCTGGTTTCGTTGAAGGTGATGATGTTGGACATCGTTTGCATTTTTTGCGACGAAGGCGCGTCCCTGTTTTGCCGCATTTTCATGGCCCGCAAAAACCCGAAAGACTTCGCCCGATTGCGCGTGTTCATAGACATTTATTTGCTGCAACTGCTGCGTTCTAATGCGCAGGAAAATGCAGCGTTCATGGAGGATGTCCGCCAGTTGCGCGAAACGATGGCGCGGTTGAACACCGACTATTATTTGGAACAGGGCAACATTGCTGCGTTCAAAGCCGACATGGCGGACCAGCTGAATGCGCGTCGTGACGAGTTTTTGGAGCTGTTGCGCAAGGTGGGACGCGCAATAGTGGACATGGCTGCCCCGACGGAATCCGTTCCAGCGCAGTTACAAGAGGTAACCGGTGCAAGCACCATCCAGTTTTTCAAGGAGTCCCCGGAAATCAAATACAACTTTGACATGAACGCCCACATGAATGAATTGTTTGCATGTTCAAGAGCCCAATTCGCGTCACACGATACATGGTTGACCACGGTGGTGTTTAAAACAATTTTGTTTACACCACAAGTTGAATCGGCATTCAGAGAGAAATTGGCCACTATATTGAACATGGATCCGGAATCCAATTATGAGATTGCATTTAAAGACATGCTGACCCGGGAGCCGTTCATGCTTGAGTTACTGACTGTATTGAAGGGGATACAATACAATTATGCATTTTTTCTAAGATATAAACTTATTTTGAGTAATTTATTGAAACCATTAAAAGAACAGATCAAAAAAACTACTATAACGCCGAGCGCGATTTATGTGGGGGTTAGAACCAAACCCGATGGGTTATATGATGAAACCACCAAGAAGGCATTGTTTCCAGGGTTTGCAAAGGCGTTGTTGCAGGACAATAAAAAAGTGAGTGAAGTAGATGAAAAAAGAAGAAAAATGATTGTACAATTGGACGATAAGAAAATCCAACTGGATGATGCAGTCAGTGAAGAAATTGGGCGTATCCTATTGGAGTATGAAGCTAAGATAGATGATAAACGTTTGGCAGGCGGTGGATCCACCCGAAAACGCAAACGGGTTTGCCGGTTGAAGAACGCAAGAACGCGTTCCAAAACGGGATTGATAAATGGAAAAAAACGCGTAACGCGCAAGAAACGCAGGGCAAGCAACATACAGTGCAAACGCACGCGCAGGGTTTAGACACAATGCAATAAATGCAATTAATGCAATAAATGCAATAAATGCAATAAATGCAATAAATGCAATAAATGAATTGACATCATGGAATAATGGATTCAATTCATTTGAAATGGTTGGCTTAAATTGGATTTAATGCTTTCGGCTCCTGCGGCTCTTCGTCTTCTTAAGATCGGAGATGCGAACGGCGCCGAACTTGCCCTTCTTGGCGGTCCAGCCGTGCTTTTCCAAGCGCTTTTCCCGTTTCGCGGTGGCGTGCTTCTTGGCGCTGACGATGCGGCCGTTCTTGTTCATGAGCAGCTTGTCTTTAGTGAGACCGGGGGTGCCGTCGGTCTTGTACGCGGTGCCGTGGAACACTTGGGCGCGAGAGCCGCGAATGAACTCGTACTTCTTGCCGTGGATGTGGTAGAGGCCGTCCTCTGAACGCGTATAGTTTCTTCCCATTTGGTTTGTGTTTTGTGGTTTGTATTATAGTTTAGCGAAAGAAAAAAAAAATCAATTGAATTGATTCCGAATGGGCTGGCCGTAGCCGGCTGGCGCTCCCGTCCAACTTTTGTAAACATTGGTTGGACGATTGGCTTGAGTAAAACAGTCATTGCGTTGTGCCGTGGCAGTCCGAATAATTATGCTAAACACTTTGAAATTGACCACGTCGGGAATGACGTTGCCGCCGCTGCCGGTTTCTATTAATTTCTTGTTGATCGGCCGATAACACCGGCACTTCTTTAGTGAATAATAATTGTAGCCCGACATATATTATATTGCTAATGTATATATTTATAAATTCAAAATAAATGAGTTGGTTGATTCCGGGCGCAGACGAGGATTACGGCGATGATGTTGAATCGGGTCAACCCGCACAGGGTCAGGATCAATTCGCACGGGATCAATCCGCACAAAACGTGGAACCGTCACAAGTACGAGAAAATGACTTTTCTAATTTGGTGTTACCATTAGGCCACGTTGAAGCTCCATCTGCATCATTGCCCGATATTCAACCTAGTCAGGGGGGTCAGGTTGCGAGGTTTTTTTCATCGCCACAGTTATCGCCACAGTCACCACGTTATTTTGATTATAATTTGAATATATTAGGTGGTTGGGGATTACAAAATCCAAATATAAATCCAGATGATATGGCACATGCATTATCAACGCAAGCATCACTGCACGCAGCATTGGAATCGGCTCCGGAATCTGCTCGTACTTCTGCACCAAATGCTCGTTTAATCGCTGCTCTAACACAGCCCTATACGGTTGATGCAGAAGAACCGCGATTATCTCCTCAATTGACGCATTTGAGCCGTTTAATTCGTCACTGTGAAAATACGCCCGAATTGCGTCGTTTATTTCGTTTGATTGTGTCTATTGTAAATGCGCCCGATAATGTACGAGTGTTGCGACGAATGCTGCGTGAGCTAAATGCAATTTTGCAAACGCGCCGACGTGTTGACATTGCCCGTGGTGTAACCAATATCACATATTCTAGGCGTATTAGATCATTGAGATGTACGTTAGCACGTGCGCGGACTCATCGGTTACTTCATGAATTCATTTCCCATTTGCGGGATGAAATTCTGGAAAGGATAGAAAGGATAAGAGGATTGCGAATGACAAGACGTTCATTACCACCACCACATGCAAAAGGCGGAACAAGAAAATATAATAAGTCTCTCAAAAGGAAGCATTAAGCAAAAAAATAATTTTATAATGTCAATTTATAATCATGGCCAAAACACATCACCGTCGCCGACACCGTCGCGCAAATCGCTCTCGTAGAGGAGGAATGATGAAGGCATCTTCTTCTGGTGCCTCTGCCGCTGCTGCTCCTGCCGCCTCTGCCGCTGCTGCTCCTGCCGCTGCTGCTCTTGCTCCTGCCGCTGCTGCTCTTGCTCTTGCTCCTGCTGCTGCTTCTCCTCGTGCTCGTCCTCCTCCTGTTACTGATGAAGATCTTCAAGCCATTTTTAAAAGAGTAAATGCGATTGCGGCTAAGGCCACTCCGCCAAAAAAAACTATATCAAAAAAACCAACAAAAACTTCTGCTCAAACACATTTTGAAAAGGTTCTTGCTGGAAAGGCAAAGCATTCTACAAGCAAATCACCATTTAAATATAATTCGGGGACAAGAGATAGGTATGCAGCCTATCAACGTGGTTTTTAAATTATTTTGAAATTAAAACAAAAAATTGAATTTACTTAAAGCGAATAAATGGATGTCATGTATCCGCTTATTTAAAACAATGGCCTCAAACGATTCAACTTTATCCAGCACGTATCAGAAGATGACGGACTTGGAGCACATTCTGAAGAAGCCCGACACCTACATTGGGTCAATTCAACTCACGGAGTGCACCGAATACACGACGATGACACAATGTGAAGGCGAAGGCGGGGCGACAAACATCGGCTTGGCCACGTTCACGCACATCCCGGCGCTCTACAAGTTGGTGGACGAGGGTTTGGTGAACATGCGCGATCACGTGATTCGCCAGGCGCAGGCAATCAAGGATGGCAAGCCCGATGCGCTCCCCGTCACGTCCATTGAAGTGGAGGTGGATGCCGCGACTGGCACAATCACGATGACGAATGACGGCAACGGCATTGACATTGCGCAGCATCCCGAGCACAAGATATGGATTCCCGAGATGATTTTTGGGCACCTGCGCACATCCACGAACTATGCAGAAGACAAGAAGGAGAAAATTGTTGGCGGGAAGAACGGGTTCGGTTTCAAGCTCGTGCTCGTGTGGTCCACGTGGGGCTCCGTGGAAACCATGGACCATGTGCGCGGACTCAAGTACGTCCAGGAATTCAAGAACAATTTGACCGAGATTTGCGCGCCCAAAATTACCAAATGCACAAGTAAGAAGCCTTATACGCGTATTTCGTTCCGTCCCGATTATGCGCGCTTTGGGATTGCCGGGCTGACGCCGGACATGACCGCGTTATTTAAAAAACGTGTCTACGACATTGCTGCCGTGACCGATCGCAGCATCCGGGTCAAGTATAACGGCGCCGTCGTGCCCGTGAAAGATTTCAAGCAGTACATCGGCCTCTACGTTCGCCCCGAGGGAAAGTGCGTGTTTGAGACTGCCAACGAACGTTGGGAGTACGCCGTGTGCCTGACCCACACTGACGAGTTTGCGCACGTGTCATTTGTGAACGGCATTTGCACGTCCAAGGGCGGCAAGCACGTGGAATACGTCATGGGCCAACTCTTGCGCAAGTTGGCGGCTTTTATCAAGACCAAGAAGAAAGTGGATGTTAAGCCGGCGACCATCAAGGAGCAGCTCATGCTGTTTCTGCGCTGCGACATTGTGAACCCCGCGTTTTCCAGCCAGACGAAGGACGAGCTCACGACGACAAGCGCGAACTTCGGGTCGGCCTGCACCGTGAGCGACGAGTTCGTGGAAAAAGTGGCAAAGATGGGCGTGATGGATGCGGCATGTGAATTGACGGAAGTGAAAGAAGCCAAGGCGGCGAAGAAGACGGATGGTGCAAAGACGCGCACCATTCGCGGCATCCCGAAACTCATTGACGCCAATTTTGCGGGCACGGAGAAATCGGCGCAGTGCACCATCATCTTTTGCGAGGGAGATTCAGCCAAGGCGGGGATTGTATCCGGCCTGAGCAAAGAGGATCGCAACACGATCGGCGTGTATCCGGTGAAAGGCAAGTTCATGAACGTGCGCGGTGAGACGGTGAAGCGCATTGCGGAAAACACGGAAATCGCGGAAATCAAGCGCATCCTGGGACTGGAGAACGGGCGCAAATACACGGCGGAAGACGTGGCCAAGCGTCTGCGATACGGCAAAGTGCTATTCATGACGGACCAGGATTTGGACGGGTCGCATATCAAGGGGCTAGGCATCAACCTGTTTCAGAGCGAGTGGCCGTCCCTGACGCACATCCCGGGATTCATCGGGTTCATGAACACGCCGATTCTGAAGGCGCGCAAGGGCGCACAGGAGCGCGTGTTTTACAACGAAGGCGAGTTTGAAGCGTGGAAAAACGGCACAAGTGCAAGCGGTTCTACAGGTGCAAGCGGTGGTGCAGCTGTGGACGTCAGCACCTGGAACATCAAGTATTATAAGGGTCTGGGCACCAGCACGGGGCGCGAATTTCGCGAGTACTTTGAGCACAAGAAGGTCGTGGATTTCGCGTATACGGGCGAGCCGAGCGACGACGCCATTGACCTCGTGTTCAACAAGAAGCGCGCCGATGACCGCAAGCAGTGGCTGTCCACGTACAATCGCGCGGACCATCTGGACACCAGCCACAAGCACGTGACGTACGAGGACTTCATGACGCGCGAGATGAAGCACTTCTCCATCTACGACAACCAGCGCTCCATTGCAAACGGCATGGACGGCTTGAAAATCTCGCTGCGCAAAATCCTGTTTGCGGCGTTCAAGAAGGGCGGGCTCAAGACGGAAATCAAGGTGGCGCAGTTCAGCGGCTACGTGTCGGAGCACTCGGGGTACCACCATGGCGAGGCCAGTCTGAACGGGGCCATTATCGGCATGGCGCAGAACTTCGTCGGCAGCAACAACATCAACTTGTTTGAGCCCAATGGTCAGTTTGGGACTCGATTGAGTGCCGGCCGAGACGCTGCGAGTGAAAGGTACATCTTCACGCAGCTGAATCCAATCACGCGCCTCATTTACCGCGCGGAGGATGACGCCGTCCTGGAGTATCTGGACGATGATGGTCAGCTGGTGGAGCCCACGTTTTACGCGCCGATCGTGCCCATGGTGTTGGTCAACGGCACGAAAGGCATCGGCACGGGGTTCAGCACGGACATCATGTGTCACAATCCGCTGCAAATCATTGACCACATCCAAAATATGCTTCTCCAAAAGCCGGAGTCGGAATGGGGGCCAATTGAGCCGTATTACCGCGGGTTCAAAGGCACCATCACTGCATTGACATCGTCATCATCTGGGTCTGGTGGAAAGTTCCTGGTTCGCGGACTTCATGCCGTAGATGCCGCAAAGAAGCAGGTGCGCGTAACGGAACTCCCGGTTGGCCACTGGACGGAGGATTTCAAGAAGCACTTGGAGTCGCTTATTGAAACAAACACGATCAAAGACTACGTGGACATGAGCACGGACACGGTGGTGGATTTCACGATCACGTTTCCATCCACCGCGGACCTCGCGAGTCCCACGTTTGCCGCAGTCGTGGATCACGGGTGCTGCACCGCGCTTGAAAAGCTGCTGAAGCTGTACACTACAGAATCCACGGGCAACATGCACTTGTTTGACAGCCAGGACCAGCTGAAGAAGTACGCCAATGTGCACGACATTGTGCGGGATTATTACGGGACACGCCTCTCCTTGTATAGGAAGCGCAAGACGCACCAGTTGGCGGCCATGGTGGCGGAGCTCCTCATTTTAACGAATAAGGCGCGCTACATTCAGGAGCTACTGGATGGCAGCATTGACCTGCGGAGAAAGCGCGGGGATGAACTGACAGCCATGCTGCAGTCCAAGGGCTACGATTTGGTGGAAGGCGACGAGCAATACAAGTACTTATTGAAACTGCCGATGGACAGCGTGAGCGAGGAGAACGTGCAGAAGCTGCTGAAAGAGAAGGGGCAGAAGGAGTCGCAACATGCCACGCTGCAAAGCACCAGTATTGAACAGCTGTGGCTGGCCGACTTGGCGGAGCTGCGCGCCGAATACGTGAAACAAGAAGAGAAACGGATATCAGCAACGGTTTCAGCTTCAACTGGAACTGGTGGTGCGAAGAAGATCGTCAAGGCGAAAAAATGATGAACGGGTATGTTGCTGTGTTGCTGTGTTGCAGTTGATTATTGATGTTGTATTTGACTATCGTTATGGTTGTTATCATTTCAAATTGAGAGAAAACATTTAAAATATTCAAAACAAACCAAAACAAAAATAATATTTTTTTATTGAATTTCGTGATAATATAACAGTAACAGTAACAGTAAATTTCTCTCCAATTGAATGTCCAAATAGTCAAATAATCATGTGGTTATTGTTTGACCGAAAGGCATGCCCGGATGGCTGCGGCGATTTCTTTTTCAGCCGACGGATGGTCCGGCGTGGTGGCAATGATTTCTTGAACACGCGCTGCCAGTGTGACGCCCATGCTGCCCGCATTGGTGCTGATTCGTTGGCTCATATGGGCCAGCAGTTTGTTCCATTCGGCTAGCCATTGGAGGCCGGCATTGCTGTGGTAATGGCGAAACGCGACAACACAGATGATGCTGTAAATGCCGCAGTACCCGGGATTATGAGTGTTTGTGCCGTAGTTGATGTTGTATTCGGGGGAAATGGTGGTGTAATCCTTGGTGACATTTTTTTTCGCGTGGTCATGGTCGTCAATGATGCGAACACTGCAGTACTTATTGCGTCCGTTGGGTTCAAATATGGCAATGTTATACATGTTGGCTTGGATGGCGCGGCTCTTAATGAGAACGAGCGAGTGCGCATGCCCTCCGCGGTGTTGGGCATTGATGATGCGGAAACTTTCATAGGGCATGGTGTCGGCTTTGCCCTTGGACCTGCGGCGACTGCTGTCACCTTGTTTTGACACAAAGTAGGACAGAGGGAGGGTGATGACGTAATTGCAACTGGTGCAGTCCAGCATGACATCCGAATTAGGTTCGGTTGATGTTAAATATCTCTCAAAATCGTAATTGCGTCTTGTAGATTTCTTAAACAAAGCGGCACGCGATGACATGACGTGTTGATAATTGCGTATTGTATTGAATTATGAAATGTATAAAATAATTCAATTTTTTCGGAAAAACCGAAGGGGTTCGGGGCGCTGCTCTTTTACGTAGTTCCCCG
>Ga0255220_1000571_pt1 | contig 14503 bp, 14 predicted proteins | sample Miss_Colum_RepB__FD_188423 | JGI IMG/M metagenome (GOLD analysis project Ga0255220, IMG submission 188423) | Freshwater microbial communities from Mississippi River, Louisiana, United States - Miss_Colum_RepB_8d | ecosystem: Environmental > Aquatic > Freshwater > River | place: USA: Louisiana...
CGGCGCCAACGACGGCGGACTGCGCAACAAGTTCACGTTCGCCGAAGCCACCGCCGCAAACTGGCGTATTCCGCTGGTGCGGCTGGTCGACGGCACCGGTGGCGGCGGATCGGTCAAACACCTGGAAACCAGCGGACGCACACCGCTGCCCGAGGCGGTGCACTTCACCGATATGGTCGCTGCGCTCGACGAGGTGCCGGTGGTGGCGCTCGGCCTTGGCTCGGTTGCCGGCATGGGCGCCGCACGGGTCTGTGGCAGCCACTATTCGCTGATGGTGCGCGGTACCTCGCAGTTGTTCGCCGCCGGCCCGCCAGTCGTCGCGCGCACCGGCCAGGTGCTCACCAAGGAAGAGCTCGGCGGCAGTGCGATCCACGCGAAGAACGGCACGATCGATGATGAGGCGGCCAGCGAGGCCGAGGCCTTCGCGCGCGCGCGTCGCTTTCTGTCCTACCTGCCCTCATCGGTGCACGAGGCCGCACCGCGCGCCGCCTGTGACGATCCGTCCGATCGGGCCGCGCCCGAACTGCTCGAGATCGTGCCGCGCGATGCGCGCAAGGTCTACAAGATGCGCAACATCCTGGGGGCGGTGCTCGATCGCGACAGCTTCTTCGAGATCGGTCGCGCCTGGGGCAAGTCGGTGATCACCGGGCTGGCCCGGCTCGACGGCTGGCCGGTGGCAATCCTGGCCAGCGACCCTTACCACTACGGTGGTGCCTGGACAGCGGACGCCTGCCGCAAGGCGGTACGCATGATCGATCTCGCCCAGACCTTCCAACTGCCCGTTGTGCATTTGGTCGACATTCCCGGATTTCTGATCGGCAAGCAGGCCGAGGAATCCGGCGTGATGCGCTACGGAACCCAGGCGCTGGCCGCGGTGCGACGCAGCACCGTGCCTTGGTGCGCCGTCATGGTGCGCAAGGCCTTCGGCATGGCGGCGCTCACACAGCGCAACGGCTCACGCTCGTTCATGCGCTACTCCTGGCCGTCGGCGCAGTGGGGATCGCTCCCGATCGCCGGTGGCGTCGAGGCTGCGTATCGCGCCGTCATCGAAGCCGCCCCCGACCCGGCCGCCAAACGCGCCGAGATCGAGGCTCGGCTCGAGGCACTGCAATCGCCGCTGCGCTCGGCCGAAGCATTCGGCATCGAGGAAATCATCGATCCGCGTCAGACGCGCGCGCATCTGTGCGAATTCGCAAATCTGGCCGCGCCGCTGCGCGCGCCGGGAAGCGGCGGAACCTACCGGCCCTGAGGCTCAGCCCAGCAGGATGTCGAAGCGGGCAGACAGGCCCTTGCCTTCGGGCACCGGGGAAACCGTCAAGGCTGCCCGGTCCCAGCGATCGAGCTGGCCGTACAGAAAATCCCACGCATTGCCGCGGTCCTCGCGCATGAACACCTGCTTCACGAGCCGGCGTACACCGCCGTGCAGCACCGCGACATGGATATGCGGCGTGCGTCCGGGGTACGGCACCGGCCGGATCGTGTCGAACGCGTAGCGCCCCTGGGCGTCGGTCAGCATCCACCCGAAACCGGCGAAATTGGGGTCGCGCTGCCCCGGCTGGCTGTCGCGCGAATGGTGGTAGTGGCCCAGCGGATCGCACTGCCAGATCTCGACGCGAGCATCGACAAGCGGCACGCCGGCGAGATCACGGACCGCGCCATGCAGCCGAAGCGATGTCACACCATCGATGGGTGCAAGCAACAGCGAAACCCAGGAATTTTCATGGCGTTCCTCCAATCCATGGAACGAAGCCCAGTGTCTCACCCGCACAAGCGCTTGTCAGCCATCACCACCGCATGGTTAGCTGCGTCGGGTCGCAACCGATCTGCCGCCCATCGATGCAACGCACCGCCTCCCGTCACCTGAATCCCTTCTCAGGTCAAGACATCCGCACGCTGATCAGCGCGCAGGCGAGCTTGCGTGCCGATCATCCGTACCTCGTCTGGCGACCATTCGATGCGCCGCGCAAGGTCTGGACCTACGCGCAGTTCGCCGAGAGGGTCGCGCGCTTCGCAGCCGGTCTGCATGCACGCGGTATCCGTGCCGGCGACCGGGTGCTGGTGCATCTGGACAACTGCCCGGAGGCGATCTTCGCCTGGTTTGGATGCGCCTGGATGGGTGCGGTCGCGGTCACCACCAACGCGCGCTCAAGCAGCGATGAGCTCACCTACTTTGCCGAACACGCGCAAGCGGTGGCCGGCATCACGCAACCGAAATTCGCACAATTGGTCGCAAGTGCATGCGCCGGATTGCGCTGGCTTGCGGTCACTGGCGACGACAACGGCGAGGATGCGGGAAGCAATCGCCCGGGTCGCGCCGACGCGTTCGACGCGATCGATGCCGACCCCTCGACGCTTCCCGCACGCCCGTTCGATCCGCTGGCACCGTTCAGCGTGCAGTACACCTCGGGCACCACCTCGCGCCCAAAGGGTGTGCTGTGGACCCATGCCAACGCGCTGTGGGGCGCGCGCATCAATGCAACGCACGAGACGCTGACGGCGCAGGATGTGCATCTGGTGACGCTGCCGCTGTTTCACACCAATGCGCAGGCCTATTCGATGCTCGCTGCGCTTTGGGCCGGTGCCACCGCCGTGGTGCAGCCCAGGTTTTCAGCAAGCCGATTCTGGCCGGTGTCGCTCGAGGAACGCTGCACCTGGACCTCGCTGGTGCCCTTCGTCACGCGGGCGCTGGCGACGGTGGACGTGCCTCAGCATCAGTACCGACTTTGGGGCAGTGCAATTTGCGAGCCTCCCACCGACGCCCGCTACCGGGTCAAGACGATCGGCTGGTGGGGCATGACCGAGACGATCACACAGGGCATCATCGGTCATGCGCATCTGCCCAACGAGTCGATGTCCTGCGGCCTGCCAGCACCCGAATACGAGATCCGCATCGAAGTCGACGGCCGCGAGGCCGAACCGGGCGAGACCGGCGAGCTGAAGATTCGCGGAATCCGCGGGCTGTCGCTATTTGCCGAGTACCTGAACAACCCGAAAGCCACCACCGAGTCGTTCGATGAGCAGGGCTGGTTCATCACCGGCGATCGCGTGCGCTTGTCCGAAGCCGGCTGGATCCACTTCGCAGACCGTTCCAAGGACATGCTCAAGGTCGGCGGCGAGAACGTCGCCGCCTCTGAGATCGAACGCGTCGTGATGACGGTGCCTGGTGTGCTCGAGACTGCGGTGGTCGCACGCCAGCATGCGATGCTCGACGAGGTCCCGGTAGTCTTCGTGACCTGCACCTCGCGCGATCCAGCGCAACGTGCTGAGCTGGTGCGTACGATCGAGGCAAGTTGCGCGGCCGCACTAGCCGACTTCAAGCGGCCGCGCGAAGTCCACGTGATCGAGGATTTTCCGCGCTCGACGCTCGAGAAGATTGCCAAGGCGCAGTTGCGCAAGATGCTGGCGGAACAAGGTACGCAATGACCCACACTGAAATTGACAGGAGATGACTTCGATGAACATCGCATGGTGCACGCTGTCCGAACTGGCTACGATGCTGCGGGCCGGAAAGATTTCATCGGAAGAACTGACGCGCGAATATCTGTCCCGGATCGACAAGGCTGACGCAACACTGCATGCGTTCGTAGAGGTCTACCAGGATGAGGCGCGCGCCATGGCACGGGCCGCCGATCAGGCCAGATCCTCCGGCCTGCCTCTGGGCCCTTTGCATGGTCTGCCAGTGGCCTTGAAGGATCTGCTCGATATCGACGGGCGGATCTGCACGCTGGGTTCGCGCCATTACGAGGCGCGCGTCGCGACCGAGACTGCCGCCACGGTTGAGCGCCTGCTCGCCGCTGGCATGGTTCCGCTGGGCAAGACGCACATGACCGAATTCGCGTTCGGCGGTTGGGGCACCAATCCGCTGATGGGTACGCCACACAACCCATGGGATCTGAAGGTGCACAGGGTTCCCGGCGGCTCATCCAGCGGCACCGGAGTCGCCGTCGCTGCGGGCTTTGCGCCGGTCGGCATCGGCAGCGACACCGGTGGCTCGGTCAGGATCCCGAGTGCCTTTAACGGCTTGACCGGTCTGAAGGTGACGCACGGCCGGATCAGCCTGCATGGCACCGGACTGCTGAGCTGGACCCTGGACACGATCGGCCCGATGGGGCGCAGCGTGCGCGACTGCGCGCTGGTGCTCGACGCACTGGCTGCACCCGACCCGCGCGATCCGACCACGCTATCGCAGCCGCTGGAGCGCTTCGACCGCAATCCTCGCGCGGTGCGCGGCATGCGCATCGCGCTGCCCGATGCAAGTCAGTTGCCGTCGTTCACGGATACCGGCGTTCGCGATGCCTGGCAAGCCGCAGCGCACACTCTGGAGTCGCTCGGAGCGCATCTGGTGCCGGTGCGATTGCCGGACTGGTATTTCGAGCTCTCGGTTCCGGCCGGACGCATCATCGCGTCCGAGTGCTACACGCTGCACCGCGATTATGTCCACGATCAGCAGGCACGGCTGGGCCCGGCGGTGCGTGACAGAATTCTGGCCGCCACCGGCTTTGAGACCGGCGAATACGCGCAGGTCCTGCGCACGATGGCGCAGCGCCGGGCGGAGTTCACCCGATGGTTTGCAGACTTCGAAGCGATCCTGCTTCCATCATCGGCAATTCCCGCGATCCCCGTCGATGAAGTCGACGAGGCTTCGCCCATTCCGGGCTACCTGACGCGACCGGGCAATTACCTCGGCCTGTGCGCGCTTTCGCAGCCAGCCGGACTGGTCCGCGGATTGCCGGTCAGTATCCAACTGGTCGGGAAACCTTTCGACGAGCACACGGTACTGTCGATCGGCCAGGCCTACGAAAGCGCCACCACCCACCATCAACAGCACCCGGATCTCGGTGCGCTTGGCCTCGCATGACATGCCAGACAGCCGGCGAGCCAGGATGCGTCCGCGTCAGCAACCCGTTCCGATAGACTCGATGCGATGACGAATCCCACCGGCAACTCACATGCGCTCGACCGAGAGCACGCTGACCAGATATTTCGGCGGCTCGCCTGGCTGCTAGGCATCAGCGTCACCAGTTACTTTCTGCTGGTCCCTGTGCTTGGACTGAACATCGCGTTCCACTTCTACATGATGTTGTGGATCACGATGGCTTCAGCCTTCAACGTGTCCTCCGGGTTCTCCGGATACATGCCATTCGGTTTCGTCGCGTTCTATGGCGTGGGAGCCTTCACGACTGCGATCCTGGTCAAGAAGGCTGGACTGTCGATTGTTCTCGCACTACCGGCGTCGGGGCTGGCCGGCGTGCTGCTCAGCCTGCTGTTCGCACCAACGCTGCGCCTGTCTGGCATCTATTTCGCGATCGTCAGCCTGGCGCTGGCCGGCATCTGCCGGCTCACCATATCCAACCTGCCCGAGGAGTTGACAGGCGGCAGCTTCGGGTTGCAACTCGGCAGTCGCGCCGAACCGCTGCAAGCGTTCTACCTGATGATGGGGGTGATGCTGATCGCGCTCGCAACGATTCTCTGGCTGTCGCGCTCCAGACTCGGCAAGGCGCTCAGGGCGGTTCGGGACGATGCCGAAGCGGCGGACATGATGGGCATCAACGTCGGATGGGTGCGGCTCAAGGGCTGGATGATCGCTGCATTCTTTCCGGCGCTTTGTGGCGGGGTTGAGGCCTGGTACACGAACATCGTCGACACCGAGACTGCCTTTAACACGCTGATCACCGCCAAGACGGTGATCTATGCAGTGGCTGGCGGCCTGGGTACCGTCACGGGGCCTGTGGTCGGCGCAATCATGATGTCCTGGCTGGACGAGCTGATCTGGCGCCGTTTCCCGCTGATCAATTTACTGATTCTGGGCGTCGCGACGATGCTGCTGGTGCTGTTCCTGCCGCGCGGAATCGTCGGAAGCCTTCTGCGTGCCCGTCCACAGTGGCGCAGATTCATCCCATGAGAGCAGGATGTCGATCCTCATTCTGAACGGCCTGGTCAACGGCCTGATCGTCGGCGCGATCTATGCAATGCTCGGCCTGAGCCTATCGCTGTTATACGGCGTGCTCCGAGTCGTGAACTTTGCTCACGGCGAGCTCGTCATCGCTGGCTCGTTCGCCGCCTATGTGCTGTTTTCGGTTGCAGGGCTTCCTCCGCTGGCGAGCGCTCCGATCGCGGCGGTCTGTTTTTTTCTGTTTGGCTGGTTGGCCTACTACCTGCTGATCCCGCGGCTGTCGCGCAGCGATGATCCAGAAACGATGTCTTTTTTGCTGATGTACGGGCTGTCAATCACGCTCGCGGCGGCCATGCTGCTGGCCTTCGGCGCCGACTCACGCTCGATCGACTACGAATTCAACCCGGTATCACTGGCGATCGGTCCGGTCTACATCGCAACCGCAAGGCTGTATGCACTCGGCGTCACCATCGTGATCACGCTGATGATGGGATGGTTCCTGTTCCGCACGCTGCCCGGCAAGGCCTTGCGCGCCGCGCAGATGAATCGCGAAGCAACCCAGATCGTTGGCGTCAACATCGTACGGCTGTCGGCCCTGGCGTTCGCCATTGCCAGCGGCATCGCGGGCCTGACCGGAGTGCTGATCGCCCTGGTCTTTCCTGCGTTCAACCCGTTTTCAGGTGCCGAGTACTCGATCATCGGATTCATCGTGATCGTGCTTGGCGGGCTGGGCAATCCGGTTGGCGCGCTGATCGCCGGCATCTTTTACGGCGTTGCCGAGCAGATGGCGTCGGTGTTCCTGCCTCAGGCCCTTGCGCAGATTGTCGGCTTTGCGATCCTGGTCGGTACGATCCTGCTGCGGCCCACCGGGCTTTTCGGCTGGCGGGCAATGCGATGAGCGGGACGATCGAAGTCAAGGAACTGGTCAAGCGCTTCGGCGGACTGACGGCACTCGATGGCGTCGGATTCTCTGCCGAACCCGGGCAGGTGCTGGGCATCATCGGCGTCAACGGAGCCGGCAAGACCACGCTGATGAACTGCATCTGCGGTATCTATCGGCCGGATTCCGGCAGCATCCGGGTCGCTGGCGTTGATGTGACCGGTCGCAGTCCGCACGAGATCGCGCATCAGGGCGTGGGCAGAACCTTCCAGATCCCGAGGGTGTTCGGACGAATGTCGCTGGTCGACAACCTTCTGGTCCCGGTTCTGGACCGAAAACTGCCAGATCGCCAGTTGCTCGAGCAGGCCGAGGCAGTGCTGGAACAGATGCGCCTGATCGACCTTCGGCACAACCACGCCGACGAATTGTCCGGCGGTCAGCAAAAGCTGCTCGAGATGGCCAGGATGCTGATGCCCGATCCGAAGGTCGTCATGCTCGACGAACCGTTCGCCGGGGTCCACCCGCAGCTGTGCCGTTTCATGATCGAGCAGATTGAGTCGATGCGCGATGGCGGAAAGACCGTCTTGCTGATCAGCCACGACCTGACCTCGATCTATCGCCTCTCAAATACGGTGATCGCGATGAACCAGGGCAAGGTCATCGCCAGCGGCGGAGTCGCGGACATCCGTAGCAACCAGCAAGTGATCGAGGCCTACCTTGGAGACTGAACAGTCGCGCCCGACGACGGCGACCGAACCGTTCGCGATGGAATTGCGATCGGTCGATGTGGCGTATCACGGTGACATCCGCATCCTGCAGGATCTGACGCTGAAACTGCGCCGCGGAGCGATTACCGGTGTCATCGGCCCTAATGGTGCCGGCAAGTCGACCGCACTGCGCACGCTGTACGGCCTGCTCAAACCTGTCCAGGGTGATGTCTGCATCGACGGACGCGTTGTCACCGGCATGCCGCCCTGGCAGTTCATCACCCACGGCGTGGCGATGGTGCCGCAGAACCGTAGCCTGTTCAACGAATTGACCGTTGAAGACAACCTTCGACTCGCCTGCTGGACCTTCCGCAAGGACAAGGCGCGCGTGACACAGGCGATCGATCGCGCCTACGCACAATTTCCGATGCTCAAGGACTTTCGCACGAAGATGGCAGGAGCGATGAGCGGCGGACAGCAGCGCTTCCTGGAACTGGCGCGTGCACTGGCGCTTGAGCCGCGAGTGGTCCTGCTCGATGAGCCGACCGCGATGGTCGCGCCGAAACTGAGTTCCGAAATCTATGAATTCGTCGCCTCGCTGCCAGCGCGTGGAATATCGGTTCTGCTGGTCGATCAGAACGTCCGGCAGTGCGTGCGAGTATCGCAGCACGTCTATGTGCTCGAGCTGGGTCAAAACAAGGTCGACGGCTCGGCCGAACAGTTCTCCCGCGACCAGGCGTTGCGGGAACTGATCGCCGAATGGGTCGACTACCGGATCGATTCCTGACCGCAAGAGCACCGCACACCCAACCTGGGCCTCCCTGGCCCTCCCACCTAGCCGATCAAGACCCTAACAGGAGACCGAAATGGACAAGAGATCACTGCTGAAGTCTGCCCTGGCTGCAGGCGCGCTCGCCACTCCGGCGGTCCGGGCATATGCCCAGTCCGACAAGCCCATCAGAATCGGGATGACGGTCTCGTCGACCGGCACATTCGCGCTGGCCGCTCAGTCCGGCCTGCGTGGCGTTGAGATCTGGGTCGATGACGTCAACAATCGCGGCGGTATCGAGATCGGGGGGCGCAAGCGCAAGGTCGAGCTGGTGAAGCTGGACGATCGTTCCGACAAGACGGTGATCCCGAAGGTCTACGAGACGCTGATCAAGGAAGAGAACTGCGATCTTCTGTTCGGCCCATTCGGATCGACACTGACCGGCGCCGCCGCCAGCACCACCGAGACCAACGACAAGATGCTGATTATCTGGTCGGCATCGGCTGATTCGATCTATGCACAAGGCTACAAGAACGTCGTCTCAGCGACGCAGATCGCCGGCTCGCTGCTCGGGCAGAACGGTGTGAGGGCACTGCATGCGATGGGCGCCAGGAAAATCGCCTTCGCCTACCTGGACGAGCCGTTCCCGGCAGCCTTGACCCAGGGTGCGGTAGCCCTCGCCAAGGAACTGGGCATGCAGGTGACCATGACCGAGAAGTTCGCCAAAGGCACCAAGGACTTCAACATCCTGATCCAGAAAGCCAAGGCCAGCGGCGCCGACGCGTTCTATCCGACCGCCTACGAAGGCGACCAGATGACGATGGCCAGACAACTGCGCGAAGCCAACGTGCTGTTCAAGGCGGTTTACTTCGTCTATGCCTCGCAGCCGCAGTTTCTCGCGCAGGCCGGCAAGGATGCGCAGTTCCTGGTCAGCCAGACCTTGCTGCACGAAAAAATCAATTGGAAGGTGACCCATGGGCTGAATCGCGCCCAGATGGTGGAGCGGTACCAGACCTTGCATCCCAAGGCAGCCTATCCGGCCGATTTCCAGACCGCCCTGGCCTACGGCGCAGGCGTGGTCGCCGAGCAGATGATCGCGGGTGCGCAGTCACTGGATCCGGCGAAATTGAAGGCAGCTGCCCTCAAGCTCAACGGCAAGCTGATCACCCTCACCGGAGAATTCCAGATCGATGAATCCGGCAAGCAGTACAAGAACGAGTTCGCGATCATGCAGAACCATCCCGACGGGCCCGAGGTAATTTACCCGCCCGCAGTCGCAACCGCCAAGGCGGTGTACCCGGCCCCGGCCTACGGTTCGAGATGATCAGGAGTATCGAGCGATGATGCACCCTCAGACCCGCGCGCTGCTCAAGCTGATCGAAGAGCGCAACCTGCCGCCCACGCACACGCTGACGCCAGAGGTCGCGCGCAGCATGTACCGCGAGCGGCGCTTCTTCACCCAGCCCGAGCCGCCGCAGGTCGGCAGCGTGCAGGAGCTGTCCGCACCCGGGCCGCATGGCGATATCCCGCTGCGCCTGTATCGGCCGCGGGGCAGTTCGCCGGATGCCAGACTGCCTGCGCTGGTGTACTACCACGGCGGCGGCTGGACCATCGGCGACCTTGATACCCATGACGTGCTGTGTCGCGAGCTTGCCAATGGCGCCGGTTGCGCGGTGGTGTCGGTCGACTACCGGATGGGCCCGGAGCATCGCTTCCCGGCCGCGGTGGATGACAGCATCGCTGCAACCTATTGGGTCATGCGCAATGCCGACAGCCTCGGCATTGACCCGACCCGTCTAGCGGTCGGCGGTGACAGCGCCGGGGGCAACCTCGCCGCGGTCGTCGCGATCGCCGCCCGCGACGCGGGCGATCTGCCAATCGCGCTGCAGTTGCTCATTTACCCGGCCACCGACATGCGTCGCGGCGCGCCGTCGCACACGACGAACGGTCAGGGCTACATGCTGACCAGCGACACGATGACTTATTTCCATGATCACTACATCGACGATCCGAAGCATGATCTCGACTGGCGAGCCTCACCGCTGCTGCATGACGATCTGTCCAAGCTGCCGCCCGCCTTCGTGATCACCGCCGGCTTTGACCCGTTGCGCGATGAAGGGCTGCAGTACGCACACAAGCTCAGCGAAGCCGGCAATCGGGCGACCCATGTCTGCTTCGAGCGCCAGATCCACGGCTTCATCACGATGGGCCGGGTCATCGACGAGGCAAACGCCGCGGTTGCGATGTGTGCGGCGAGCGTGCGCGCGGCTCTGGCAGACTGACGCATCTCTCTTAGCGCGATCGCCATGCCGGTCGCATTGGTTTACCCACCGCGAGCAATCAAACGATGAAAAGCAAACGAGGAGCACCGCCGGATTGGCGCGACGAGGTCTTCAAGACCTTCAAGCGCAAGGGCATCAACCAGGTCTTTTATGTCCCCGACGCCGGTCACAAGCGCCTGATTGAACTGGCCCACGCCGACAAGAGCATGACCACCTATCCGCTGACCACCGAGGAGGAAGGCATCGCAGCGGCCTGCGGCGCCTGGTTGGGCGGACATCGCTCGGTGCTGCTGATGCAGTCCAGCGGCGTCGGCAATTGCATCAACATGATGAGCCTGATCGAAAACTGCCGCATCCCGCTGCTGATCCTGGTCACGATGCGCGGCGAGTACGGCGAGTTCAATCCATGGCAGGTGCCGATGTCCCGCGCCACCCAGGGCTCGATGGAACTGATGGGCATGACGGTGCGCCGGGTAGAGGATTCGTCCCGTGTCGTGGACGATGTGGATGCCGCGATCGACGATGCGTTCGTTGCCGAACAGCCGATCGCGCTGTTGTTCGCCCAGCGGATGCTGGGTCGCAAGAAATGGGTGCGCTGATCATGGCCAATGCAAAACCGACCAAATCCAAATCCGTGAAGCCTGCCCGCAAGGCCGCGAAAGCAACGCGCCTGGAACGCCGGGCCGTGGTGCGCAAACTGCTCGAGAACCGTGGCGACATGCTGGTGGTGTGCGGCCTGGGTTCATCCACCTATGACGTGTTCGCAGCCGGCGATGATGACCGCAACATCTATCTCTGGGGAGCGATGGGCGGAGCGGCGATGATCGGTCTGGGCCTGGCGATCGCCCAACCCCGCAAACCGGTTCTCGTGATCACCGGCGATGGCGAGCAACTGATGGGACTCGGGGCCCTGGCCACGATCGGCGCGCAAGCCCCGAAGAACCTGGCCATCGTCGTACTCGACAATGCGCACTATGCGGAGACCGGCATGCAGCAGAGCCATACCGCACGCGGTGTCAGCATGACCGCGGTGGCAGCGGGATGCGGGTTTACCTGGACCGGAGACATCGACTCAATGGCCGGCCTGGGCGTCATCCGTGAGCATCTCGAGCGTCGCGCCGGACCGGCTCTGGCCACGGTGCGCATCGAGGCCAGTGAACCGCCGCGTGCGCTGCCTTTACGCGACGGGGTCGAGATGAAGAACCGGTTCCGCCGCGCGCTGGGCTTGCAGACGATCTAGCCCCTGACCGGCCGTGCCGAGATCACATGTCCGAGCTGCCAGGGTCGCGGCAGCCGGGCATGTGCCTGCTTGATCAGCGCCAGGCGCTCAAGCAACTCATCAGGCATTGCTGCGGTCTTGCGCTGGCGCATGTCCATGTGCGTGGACAGTGACTCATAGGTCGCTGCCAGATAGCCCTCGGTCGCGTGGAACATCTCCTGATAGAAATGCAAGCGCTTGTAGTCGAAGTCAACGAGTCTGGCTTCGAAGCGCAGCGGATCGCCCTGCTTGAGTTCGCGCACGAAGGTCAGGTGCGTTTCCAGCGCGAATGTCGACGCGGCATTCTTCTGGCGAAACTCCGGGGTGAATCCGAACCAGTCGAACAGCGAGTCTGAAGCCTGATCAAACGCGACATGGTAGTAGCCGACGTTCATGTGGCCGTTGTGATCGATCCATTGCGGCAAAACGCTCGCGATCGGTGGTGCGAACGGGGTTTGAATCTCCATTGAAACCAGGGCTCCTGCGTGTTTGACGGGCCGCTCAGCGCGCGCCCAGTTGTTTCTTCAGGTCCAGGCCAACCGCCTTGTTGACGAACTGGAAGGTGGCGACCTTGGCAAGATCCACATCGCCCTCCTTGTACAGCCCGGCCTTGACCATCTTGTCGTAGAAATCCTTGATGCGCGCCGCGCTCATCGCACCGACACCACCGGCAAGCGCTTCGCCGGAATCAACGATGCCCTGCTCGCGGATCAACGCGACCGATTGTTCGAGCTCGACCTCGGTCATGTCGGGATTGTCCTTGCGCATCAGCGCATTGGCTGCCTTGCGGTCGCCGTACAGATAGTTGACCCACCCGATCGCAGACGCATCGACAAAGCGCTGCACCAGATCCGGCTTGTTGCGCACGGTATCGGTACGTGCCTCGATGACTGTCGAGTAGGTCGAAAATCCATGATCGGCAAGCAAATGCACAACCGGCTTGAACTTGCCCTGGTTGTGCACATAGATGGGTTCCGCAACCGAATAGCCTTGTTGCACCGCGTTCGGATTGGCCAGGAACGGGCTCAGGTTGTAGTTGTAGGGCTTGAGTTGTTCATCGCGAAAGCCATGCTGCACCTTGAGCCACTGCCACCAGCTGAACTGCCCGTCCTTGGCCACCATGACGACCGGCGCCTTGGCCAGTGCAGCAAAGTTCTCGTAGCCCTTGCCGGGGTGTGCAAGCAGTGCCTGAGGATCCTTCTGGAACATCGCGGCGACCACCACCAGCGGCAGTCCGTTCTTGACGTTGTCGAACGAATGCAGCAGGTTGCCGGTCATCAGGAAGTCGATCTTGCCGGCCGGCAGCAGCGGACGATTATTCACCTGCGGCCCGCCCTGCTGAATTCGTACGTCCAGGCCGTACTTGCGATACGTGCCATCGGCCAGCGCCTGATAAAAGCCGCCGTGCGCGGCCTGCGCCTTCCAGTTGGTGGCGAACACCACCTTGTCCAGGGCCTGACTCGCGCCCGACCAGGCCAGCAACACAATCCCGAGCGCCTGCACAACGGGAAGACGCCACAACGAAAACAGGTTTGTTCGCATCGAAGCACTCCTCCGGGATGACAAAATCTGGCGCCCAATTCACGGCCGGTCGCCAACTGCCGTTTTATACATGACATTGGCCCAGCACACGGCAGGCCGGCCAGCCGTAGGTCAGCGACTTCCTTGATGCCAGCGCCCGATCAGTAATCGGGTCAACCAGCCGAACAGCAGAAAGATCCCGATCCCGGTCAGCGAGACCAGCACCAGTGCCGCGAACATCTTCGGGATCTCGGTGCGAAAACTCGCCTCCAGGATCCGGGAAGCCAAGCCGGTCTCGCGCCCCGCGGCGCCAGCCGTGAACTCGGCGACCACCGCGCCGATCAGCGACAGACCTCCGGCGATCTTCAGGCCAGCCAGAAAATACGGCAGCGCCGACGGAACCAGCAGAAGCCTGAGCCGCTGCCAGCGGCTTGCCCGATAGATTGTGAACAGATCGCGCAGATTCGGATCGGCCGATCGCAGACCGACCACGGTATTGGACAACACCGGAAAGAAGGCAACGATCCAGGCACAGATCAGCAGCGCTGCCGTCGTGCTGTCGACATAGATCAGGATCAACGGCGCAATCGCGACGATCGGCGTGACCTGCAGCACGATCGCGAACGGAAAGAGCGCCACTTCGATCAACCACGAACTCGCAAAGAGCGCGGCCAGCGCCGCACCGAGCAGCGCAGCCAGCAGCAGTGCGCCAACGGTGATCTTGATCGTGAACAGCCAGGACTGCGCGAGCGATCCGAGATTCGCCCATAGCGTCATCCCGATCAGACTGGGTGCCGGCAGGATGTAGTGCGGAATCTGCGCAAACCGCACCAGCATCTCCCAGCCTAGCAGTGCAGCGATCAGCACCAGGGCTGGCACCAAAACCCGGACGCTCGCGGATCTCATCTCGGCTCGCTGCCGGCCCGCAAAGCCGCGGCCACCTGCGCGCACAGCGCGGCATACTGCGGCGAACCGCGAAAGGCGTCGCCACGTGGATACGGGGCATCGATCTCGAAGCGGGCAAGGATGCGTCCGGGCCTCGCACTGAGCACGATGACCTGCTGGCTGAGATACACCGCCTCGAACACGCTGTGCGTGACGAACAGCGCGGTCAGCGCCTGATCGCGCCACCAGGCAAGCAAGTCATCGTCCAGGCGTTCCCGGGTGATTTCATCGAGCGCGGCGAACGGCCC
>Ga0255220_1000573_pt1 | contig 14478 bp, 10 predicted proteins | sample Miss_Colum_RepB__FD_188423 | JGI IMG/M metagenome (GOLD analysis project Ga0255220, IMG submission 188423) | Freshwater microbial communities from Mississippi River, Louisiana, United States - Miss_Colum_RepB_8d | ecosystem: Environmental > Aquatic > Freshwater > River | place: USA: Louisiana...
GTTGTTTTCCTGGGCCGTGGCGCTGTGGATGATCCAGCCCAAGCTAGCGAGATTCGCGCTGTATCTTGCCATCGCGCTAGGCGTCCTGACGGGCGTTTCCAGAATGATGCAGGGGGCGCATTTTCTGTCGCACGTGCTGTGGACTGCCTGGTTTTCATGGGCGATCAGCGTGATGCTTGCCGCCGCATTCGGGATTTTTCCGAAACAAGGCATGCAAGTTCGCTAGTCGACGCAATCGAGTCACGAGCACCAGATTCTGGTGCAGGCAGCAACTCTGCGCTAACTGGAATGCGATGCGACCCAGATAATGAAGCAGCCGGGTGTGGGGACTTGGAGGAGATGGGGTGGCTGATGGGATTCGAACCCACGACGACCGGAATCACAATCCGGGACTCTACCACTGAGCTACAGCCACCATCGTCAAACAAACAGCATCCAGACACGCAGGCAGCCATATGGCCTGCCCGACAGGATTCGAACCTGTGACCCTCAGCTTAGAAGGCTGATGCTCTATCCAACTGAGCTACGGGCAGCGATTTCTGTCGGTCCCGCAGGCGCGCTTGCGGCATCGCGCTTGGCGGGAAGTCTCTGGTCGGGGCGAGAGGATTCGAACCTCCGACATCTTGCTCCCAAAGCAAGCACTCTACCAGGCTGAGCTACGCCCCGGAGGAGCCGAATTGTAGCGCATCCGCGGTCAGGCCCCAAACGCGTGGCGATCGCGCGCAGCGTCTGACGCAACTGAGCGATCGCTTTAGCGCACGCTGTCAGCGATCCGGGTAGCAATCTGGTCGGCGAGCGCTGCATCTGCGGCCTCGACCATCACACGCAACAGCGGCTCGGTCCCCGAGGGACGGATCAGGATACGCCCCTTGTCGCCGAGTTCGGCTTGCGCCGCCCCGGTTTCGGTACGCAAAGCTGCATGGTTCTGCCAGTCGAAGCCACGGGCGATTCGCACGTTGATCAACTTTTGTGGAAACAACTGAAGGTCGGCGCACAACTGTGCCAATGGAAAGCCGCTGGCCCGAATCGCCGCCAGCACCTGCAGCGCACTGATCGTCGCGTCGCCGGTGCTGTGACAATCCAGGCACAGCAGATGACCGGAGCTTTCTCCTCCGTAGAGCCATCCGCGGGTCTGCAAGGCCTCGAGCACATAGCGGTCCCCGACCTTTGCGCGCACGAAACCCACGCCCTGACGCTGCAAGGCCTGCTCCAGCGCGAGGTTGCTCATCAAGGTACCCGCAACTCCGGCGACCGCATGCGAACGCAACCGGTCGCGCACGATCACATACAGCAATTCATCGCCGTTGTAGATACGCCCATCGCCATCAACCACCAGCAAGCGATCAGCATCACCATCGAGCGCGATACCCAGATCGGCCCCCTTGTCGAGCACCGCGTCGCGCAAGGCCTGCGGCGAGGTCGCGCCATGGTTGGCATTGATGTTGAGCCCGTTCGGGCTTGCGCCGATGGTGACGACATCGGCACCGAGCTCATGGAACACACTCGGCGCAACCTGATACGCAGCGCCATGCGCACAATCGACGACCAGCTTCATGCCGCGTAGGTCGAGAGCGCCCGGAAACGAGCTTTTGCAGAACTCGATGTAGCGGCCCGCAGCATCGTCCACGCGTCTGGCCCTGCCCAGCAGTTCCGAGCGCACGCACTGCATCGGCTCCTCGAGCGCCTGCTCGATGCGCTCCTCGATCGAGTCCGGCAGCTTATTGCCATCGCCCGAAAAGAACTTGATTCCGTTATCGTCGTACGGATTGTGCGACGCGCTGATGACCACGCCTGCCGATAATCTGAGTGCGCGCGCCAGGTAGGCGACAGCCGGTGTTGGCAGCGGTCCGGTCAAGTAGACATCCACACCCGCAGCCGAAAACCCGGCCTCGAGCGCTGCCTCCAGCATGTAACCGGAGATGCGCGTGTCCTTACCGATCAGCACTCCCGGCCGACCTTTGCCCTCTCCGCGTCGGGCGAGCACACTGCCAGCCGCATAGCCAAGCTTCATCACAAAATCCGGAGTAATCGGCATTTCTCCGACCTTGCCCCTGACGCCATCGGTTCCGAAGTATTTGCGCGCCACGACCTGATCCTTTCGATGTCCCTGCGGTGCCTTCAATCCCCGATCGACTCGCCGGCTTTGCGCGCTGAAGTTCGCACGGCGACATCATCGATCGCGCTCCAGACCGCGAGCGCGTCTCTTGTCGCTGCCACGTCATGCACACGCACAAGACTTGCGCCATGCGCGACCGCTGCCAGAGCTCCCGCAACGCTACCCGCCAGCCTGTCATGCATCGATCGGCCGGTCAGTTGTCCGATCATCGATTTGCGCGACACCCCGACCAGCACTGGTGCCAACCGGGCAAACCGCGCGGTCGCTGCCAGCAATGCAAGATTATCGTCCAAGGTCTTGCCGAATCCGATTCCCGGATCAACGAGCAGCCTCGCTGCAGCAACCCGCGCATCGCGCAGAACCCGGACACGATTTCGGAGAAACCCAAGCACTTCGTCGACCACATCTGCGTACACCGCTGCGCTTTGCATCGTGCGTGGATCGCCGCGCATGTGCATCACGCACAGCGCCGCAGAGCTTGCAGCGACCGCATCGACCGCACCATCGCCAAGAAACCCGTGGACGTCATTGATCATGTCGGCGCCCAGATCCAGCGCCTTGCGCATCACCGCAGCATGCCGCGTGTCGACCGACAGCGGCACGCCGCTTTCCGCGAGTGCCTCAAGCACCGGCGCGATCCTGCGCCACTCGTCTTCTGCATCGACCGGCTCAGCTCCGGGGCGTGTCGACTCGCCTCCAATGTCCAGGATGTCGGCACCTTCGCAGATCAGCGATCTTGCATGCGCAATCGCATCGTCAACGGCCGCAAAGCGGCCACCGTCCGAGAACGAATCCGGCGTGACATTGACGATGCCCATGACACGGGGTCGGTCGAGGGGCAACTCGAACCGACCGCATTGAAGAAACATGGGGATGGCCCTCAAAACGGCGGATCGAGCCGCCGCGTTGCTGCGGGGCCGCGGCCAGCCCGATATAGGCCTGCCGCGAACTCGCTGCCACCAGATCTCTCAGGCAGGCGGCGCCTCGGGCGCACCAGCGGGCTCCACCGGCGACGGAGCGCTCGGCTTGCCGCCTCCGCGACTGTCCGAGGAGTTGTCCTTCGGGGGCCGCGGCGGACGACCGGCGACGATGTCATCGATCTGGTCGGCGTCGATGGTTTCCCATTCCAGCAGAGCCTTGGCCATCACCTCGACCTTGTCGCGATTGCCTTCGAGCAGATCGCGGGCAACCTTGTACTGTTCGTCGATGATGCGACGGATCTCGGTGTCGACCTTGCGCATCGTTTCTTCCGACACGTTGGTGGTCTTGGTGATCGACCGGCCAAGGAAGATCTCGCCCTCGTTTTCGGCATAGACCATCGGCCCCATCAGGTCGCTCATGCCGTAGCGGGTCACCATGTCGCGCGCAATCGCCGTGGCGCGTTCGAAATCATTCGACGCACCAGTGGTCATCTGATTCATGAACACTTCTTCGGCGATGCGTCCACCGAAGAGCACCGCGATGGTGCTCAGCATGCGCTCCCGGTCCATGCTGTAGCGATCGGTCTCTGGCAACTGCATCGTGACGCCAAGCGCCCGACCACGCGGGATGATCGTGACCTTGTGAACAGGATCGGTCTTGGGCAAGAGCTTGGCAACGATTGCGTGCCCTGACTCATGGTAGGCAGTATTGCGACGCTCATCTTCAGGCATGACGATCGAGCGACGCTCTGCGCCCATGATGATCTTGTCCTTGGCGCGCTCAAAATCCACCATGTCGACCAGCCTGGCACTGCGACGCGCGGCAAAGAGCGCCGCCTCGTTGACCAGGTTGGCCAGATCGGCACCCGAAAACCCCGGTGTGCCGCGCGCGATCACATCGGCGCGAACGTCGGGGCCAATCGGCACCTTGCGCATATGCACATTGAGGATTTGCTCGCGGCCGCGGATGTCGGGCAGCGGCACCACCACCTGCCGGTCAAAGCGGCCCGGACGCAGCAAGGCGGGATCAAGCACGTCAGGACGGTTGGTGGCGGCAATCACGATGACGCCCTGGCCGGTTTCAAAGCCGTCCATCTCGACGAGCAACTGATTGAGCGTCTGCTCGCGCTCATCGTTACCCCCACCCAGACCCGCCCCACGCTGGCGCCCAACTGCGTCGATCTCGTCGATGAACAAGATGCAGGGTGCCTGCTTCTTTGCATTCTCGAACATGTCGCGCACGCGCGCAGCACCGACCCCGACGAACATTTCCACGAAATCCGAGCCGGAGATGCTGAAGAACGGCACCTTCGCCTCGCCGGCGATCGCCCTGGCCAGCAGCGTCTTGCCGGTGCCGGGCGAACCAACCATCAGCACGCCGCGCGGAATTCGACCGCCAAGCTTCTGGAATTTGGACGGATCACGAAGGAACTCGACCAACTCGTAGACATCTTCCTTGGCCTCATCACAACCGGCGACATCGGCAAAGGTGATGCTGTTATTGTTTTCATCGAGCATGCGCGCGCGCGACTTGCCGAACGAGAATGCTCCGCCGCGTCCGCCGCCGTTTTGCATCTGACGCATAAAGAAGATCCAGACGCCGATCAGCAGCAGCATCGGAAACCAGGAGACCAGCGCGTTGATCAGCAGCGACTGCTCTTCCTCGGGCTTGGCATTGACCTGTACGCCGTACTTCATCAGGTCGCTGACCATCCATGGGTCGGACGGAGCGAATACCGTGTACGCCTTGTTATCCCGCGTGCGCACGCGAAGAGTGCGACCGTCGATGCTGACCGTGTCGACCCTGCCGTCGCGGGCTTCTTCCATGAACTGCGAGTACGGAAGATCGCTGCCGCGGCTTTGTCGCGAATCGAACTGTTTGAAAACCGTAAACAGAACCAGCGCGATCACCAGCCAGACCGCAGCCTTCGAAAAAACATTGTTCACTAACTTCGCTCCTTTTGCGGGCGATTTGATTTTACGCAGATTGGAACAACCCTGCCAGCCGCACGCCCTTCATAAGTCGTTGATCCGTATGGTCCTTACAAGACCGGGTTGGGTTTCGGGCCGCGCCCGAGCAAATACGTCTCAGCTGACTCGTCACGCGAGGCCTTCGGCTTACGTACCGCGACCTTCGTGAAGCGACGCTTGAACAGTTCGACCAACTGACTGTAGCCGCTGCCGTGAAAGCACTTGACCAGCAGCGCGCCGTCGGCCCGCAGATGTCGCAACGCGAACTCGAGCGCCAGCTCGATCAGGTCGGCCATCCGGGCAGAATCGGCACTGGCCACCCCCGACAGGTTGGGTGCCATGTCGGACACCACCAGATCAACCGGCTTGCCCCCCACGAGTTGCTCGAGTTGCGCAAGCACCGCGTCCTCGCGAAAGTCGCCCTGAAGGAATTCGACATCGGCAACCGGCTCCATCGCAAGCAGGTCCAGCGCAACGATCCGACCACTAATGCCACCGCCAGGCTGCGCCAGACGCTCACGCAGCACCTGGCACCAGGCTCCCGGCGCCGAGCCGAGATCGACCACGGTGATTCCAGGCCGGATCAGGCGGTCCTGCTCATCAATTTCGATCAGCTTGTACGCCGCGCGCGAGCGATAGTGATGTTGCTGCGCGAGCTTCACATAGGGATCATTCAGGTGCCTGGCGAGCCAGGCCTTATTGAGTTTCTTCTTCTTGGCCATCTTGTCACTGCAGGCAGGCACGGCTGCGCGGGCGTAAAATTCGGGAATGAACCAATCCAATGAAATTGCGGCTGCCGAAATTGCGGCTGCCGCTCCAGCCTTGACGCCAGCGCAGCGCAGAGACTTGCGTGCCCAGGCGCATCATCTCGATCCGGTCGTCATGATCGGCGATGCCGGCCTGAGCGAGGCGGTGCTGGCCGAAGCCAACCGGGCCCTGCTCGCCCATCGACTGATCAAGATTCGCGTACTCGGCGATGACCGTGAACTGCGTCAGGCCCTGATGCGCGAGCTTTGCGCATCGCTCGGCTGCGCGCCGGTCCAGATGATCGGCAAACTGCTGGTCGTCTACCGTCCACGTCCGGATGATGCTGTCGCCCCGAACTCGCGGCCGCGCAAGCCGGGCGAACCGCACCGTCCGAAGAAGGCGCTTGGTGCCCGTCTCGAGGCGGGATCGTCCGCACCACCAGCCCCCGCCCGTCAAAAGACCGCTGCTCGCGCCGCGCCCGTGTCGCCGCGCAAGTCGCTGAGCGCCAAGACCGCGGGCAAGCGCACCGACCTGCATTCGACGGAAAAACCGCCTGCCAGGCGCGGCAAACCCTCTGCAGCCACTCGCGGTCCGGTCAGGTTGCAAGGCAAGCCCGGAGCCCGCACCGGCGGCCCGCGCAGCCGCGCCAAGGGTCGCGCCGGAAGCTGACTCGCCAGTCCCGCCGCCTGGTCCGCATCGAGACACAGCGCTCGAACACCGGCTGCAAGCTTCGTAGCCGGCGGCGAACCGCGCCGCGCGCGCGATTCGCGGCTTGCACATCTATTCGTACCGGACGTCGAGCACTTCGTACTCGCGCACGCCGCCGGGCGCCTGTACCTCGGCTACATCGCCAGCATATTTGCCGATCAATGCGCGCGCGATCGGACTCGACACCGAGATGCGCCCGGCCTTGATGTCGGCCTCGTCATCGCCAACGATCTGGTAGGTCACCTTGGCCCCCGATTCGAGATCCTCAAGGTCGATGGTCGCGGCGAACACCACGCGGCCCTCCGCATTGAGCGTCGCCGGATCGATGACCTGTGCGTTTGACAGTTTGGACTCAAGCTCCGCGATGCGGCCCTCGATAAATCCCTGCCGCTCGCGAGCGGCATCGTACTCGGCGTTTTCAGACAGGTCGCCCTGCGCGCGCGCTTCGGCGATCGCAGTGATCACCGCCGGGCGTTCGACGCTCTTCAGGCGCTGCAATTCATCTTTGAGCAGCTGCGCACCGCGCAGCGTCAACGGTATCGTCGGCATCGTTTCACTCCGGTAGACGGTTGCCGGCGCACCGCCCGCGAGCAGCAGGCGCGCGCCAGGCGATCAGGCAGCCAGCGCCGCGTGCAGTTCCTGAAGACTGTAAACATCGAGATCGCGTAAGTGCTTCATTCCCTCGACTGCGGCCCGGGCACCGGCCAGCGTCGTAAAGAAGGTCACCCTCTGCGCGAGCGCCGTGGTGCGGATCGAGCGTGAATCGACGATCGCACCGCGCCGCTCCTCGACGGTGTTAATCACCAGCGACACCTCGCCGTTCTTGAGCAGATCGACCACATGAGGTCGGCCCTCCTGCACCTTGTTCACTGCGGTGACCGGAAGACCCTGCTCGGCGATCGCCGCAGCAGTGCCCTTGGTGGCAACGAGCCGAAAGCCCATCTCATGCAACGCGCGCGCGATCGGCACCATACGCTGCTTGTCGGCGTTCTTGACCGAAATGAACGCAGTGCCGGACTCCGGCAGGTTGACGCCGGCGGCCAGTTGCGACTTGACGAACGCCTCGCCGAAGGAATATCCGACCCCCATCACCTCGCCGGTTGACTTCATCTCGGGCCCAAGGATGGTGTCCACACCCGGAAACTTCACGAACGGGAACACCGCCTCCTTGACCGAGAAGTACGGGGGAACGACCTCGGCACCAACGCCCTGATCGGCCAGCGATCGCCCGGCCATGCAGCGCGCGGCGATCTTGGCCAGTTGCAGGCCGGTCGCCTTGGACACATACGGCACGGTTCGCGAGGCGCGCGGATTCACTTCGAGCACGTAGACCGTACCAGGCGCGGCCGGATCGGCGGCGTCATGCTGGATCGCGAACTGCACGTTCATGAGCCCGACAACGTTCAGCGCACGCGCCATCAATTCGGTCTGACGCTTGAGTTCGGCCACCATCGGCGCCGACAGCGAATACGGAGGCAGCGAGCAGGCCGAGTCGCCGGAGTGCACGCCAGCCTGTTCGATGTGTTCCATGACGCCACCGATAAAGACCCGCTCGCCATCCGACAGGCAATCGACGTCGACCTCAATCGCATCGTTCAGGAAGCGATCGAGCAGCACCGGGCTGTCGTTGCTGACCTTGACCGCCTCGCGCATGTAGCGTTCCAGATCGCGCTGCTCATGCACGATCTCCATCGCGCGGCCGCCGAGCACATAGCTCGGGCGTACAACCAGCGGATAGCCGATCTCCTGCGCAAGCGCCAGCGCTTCGGCCTCGGTGCGCGCGGTGCGATTGGGTGGCTGTAACAGACCAAGCTTGATCAGCAACTTCTGGAAACGCTCCCGATCCTCGGCGATATCGATGCTCTCCGGGCTGGTTCCGATGATCGGCACACCATTCGCCTCGAGTGCCTTCGCCAGCTTCAGCGGGGTCTGGCCACCGTACTGGACGATGACACCGACCGGTTTTTCCAGGTCGACGATCTCGAGCACATCCTCGAGCGTCAGCGGCTCGAAATACAGACGATCGGAAGTGTCGTAATCGGTGGAGACAGTCTCCGGGTTGCAGTTGACCATGATGGTCTCGAACCCGTCGTCACGCAGCGCGAAGGCCGCGTGGACGCAGCAGTAATCGAACTCGATACCCTGACCGATGCGGTTCGGACCGCCGCCGAGCACCATCACCTTCTTGCGATCGCTGGGCGCTGCCTCGCATTCGTCCTCATAGGTCGAGTACATGTAGGCGGTGGTGGTGGAGAATTCGGCCGCACAGGTGTCGACGCGCTTGTAGACTGGACGCACCCCCATCTCGCGGCGTACCTTGCGCACTTCGGCCTCGGTGGTGTCGAGCAGCAGGGCGAGCCGGCGATCAGCGAATCCCTTCTTCTTAAGCCACACCAGCGTGTCGCGATCGAGTTCCGCGAGCGTGCGCTTTTCAAGCTCCAGCTCGATATCGACGATTTCCTTGATCTGAGCCAGGAACCAGCGGTCAATGCGCGTGAGCTCGTGCACTTCTTCGATCGACAAGCCCATCGCAAAAGCGTCGCCGACATACCAGATTCGCTCCGGACCAGGTTCGGCGAGCTCGATCTCGAGCGCCTCGCGATCCTGTGTTTTCTGGTTCAGGCCGTCGACACCGACTTCCAGGCCGCGCAGCGCCTTCTGGAACGACTCCTGGAAGGTGCGGCCGATCGCCATGACCTCGCCGACGGACTTCATCTGCGTGGTCAGACGAGCATCGGCCTGCGGAAACTTCTCGAACGCGAAACGCGGAATCTTGGTGACCACGTAGTCGATGCTCGGCTCGAACGACGCCGGCGTCGCGCCGCCAGTGATCTCATTGCGCAACTCATCGAGCGTGTAGCCGACGGCAAGCTTGGCTGCGACCTTGGCGATCGGAAAGCCGGTGGCCTTGGACGCCAGCGCCGACGAACGCGACACGCGCGGGTTCATTTCGATGACGATCATCCGCCCATCGAGCGGATTGAGCGCGAACTGCACATTCGAGCCACCGGTGTCGACCCCGATCTCACGCAGGATCGCGATCGATGCATCACGCATCAGCTGGTATTCCTTGTCGGTCAGCGTCTGCGCAGGCGCCACCGTGATCGAGTCACCGGTGTGGATGCCCATCGGGTCGAGGTTTTCGATCGAGCACACGATGATGCAGTTGTCGGCGCGGTCGCGCACAACCTCCATCTCGTACTCTTTCCAACCGATCAGGCTTTCCTCGATCAGCAACTCATTGGTGGGCGAAGCCTCCAGGCCGCGCTTGCAAATGGTTTCGAACTCTTCGGCGTTGTACGCAATACCGCCGCCGGTACCACCGAGCGTGAAGCTTGGGCGGATGATGACCGGAAAGCCCAGCCCCCGTTGTACGCCCCAGGCTTCGTCCAGCGTATGGGCGATGCCGGACCGCGCCGATCCCAGCCCGATGCTGGTCATCGCATTCTTGAATTTTTGCCGATCTTCGGCCTTGTCGATCGCGGCCGGAGAAGCACCGATCAACTCGACTCCGTACTTGTCGAGCACGCCATGGCGATGCAGATCGAGCGCGCAATTCAACGCAGTCTGCCCGCCCATCGTTGGCAGGATCGCGTCAGGGCGCTCCTTGGCTACGATGCGCTCGACCACCTGCCAGGTGATCGGCTCGATGTAGGTGACGTCGGCGGTCTCCGGATCGGTCATGATCGTGGCCGGATTGCTGTTCACCAGGATGACCCGATAGCCTTCCTCGCGCAGAGCCTTGCAGGCCTGGGCTCCGGAGTAGTCGAATTCGCAGGCCTGTCCGATCACGATCGGGCCCGCACCGATGATCAGGATCGATTGGATGTCTGTTCTTTTGGGCATTGATTGCCTTTTGTACGTCTGTCGCTTGCTTGCTGGTCGTGGGTTCCACCCGACTTGGAGCAGAACCGGTGCTCAACCGCCCTTGCGCGCCTGCATCAGCGCGACGAAGCGGTCAAACAGATAGCGTGGGTCATGCGGTCCCGGACTGGCTTCCGGATGGCCCTGGAAGCAAAAGGCCGGCCGGTCGGTTCTCGCCAGTCCCTGAATGGACCCGTCGAACAGCGACACATGCGTCACCTTCAGGTTGGCCGGCAGCGAATTCGCGTCGACCGCAAATCCGTGGTTCTGGCTGGTGATCAGCACCTGTCCGGTTTCAAGGTCCTTGACCGGATGGTTGGCTCCGTGGTGGCCGAACTTCATCTTGATCGTGCGCGCACCAGAGGCGAGGCCCATGATCTGATGCCCCAGGCAAATTCCAAAGGTGGGAATGCCACGTTCGATCAGTTCGCGAGCTGCCGCGATCGCGTAATCGCAAGGCTCCGGATCGCCGGGGCCGTTGGACAGGAAGATGCCGTCGGGCTTCAGCGCAAGCGCCTCGGCGGCACTGGACTGCGCCGGCAGCACGGTGATCTCGCAAGCTCGGTCGGCCAGCAGCCGCAGAATGTTGCGCTTGACCCCGAAGTCGTAGGCGACAACCCGGAACCGGGATTCGGACTGCACCCCGTAGCCTTCGCCGAGCTTCCAGGTGGTCTCGCGCCAGGCGTAGGGCTTAGCCGTGCTGACCACTTTGGCGAGGTCCATGCCGGCCAGCCCGGGAAAACCCTGTGCAGCCTTGATCGCAGCCTGCTCGTCGATGATTTCGCCCGGCTGAGCCGCGGCCACCAGACAACCGGCCTGCGCACCCTTCTCGCGCAGCACCCGGGTCAGCCGGCGGGTATCAATGCCGGCGATACCCGGGACACCCTCGCGGCGCAGGTAGTCGGACAAGGTTTCGGCGCTGCGCCAATTGGACGCTTGCAGGGGCAGGTCGCGGATCACCAGACCCGCCGCATGGATTTTCGAGGCCTCGACGTCTTCGGCGTTGATTCCGTAGTTGCCGATATGCGGATAGGTCAGCGTAACGATCTGCCGGCTGTAGCTCGGATCGGTGAGGATTTCCTGGTAGCCGGTGATCGCGGTGTTGAACACCACTTCACCATCTGCGCGGGTGGGCGCGCCGATCGAATGGCCGCGAAAGATCGTCCCGTCGGCCAGCGCTAGCACTGCGGGGGGCAATTGGGGCAGCAAGGAACACTCCTGTGACGAGACCGCCCGGTCTGGCCCGGGTACGACCGGCCTCACGACCAGGACGCGTATGCGTCAGTCGGTGGCAGTCAGGGGGTGTCGGGCGCCAGGCAGGCCGTAAGCGATGGATTTTCTCGATTTTACCACGCAAGCCGGCGCGCGAACTGATCACACCTTCTCAGTTTCCCCGGTTCTGGGCTGCCACTTCATCAGTCGCTTCTCGACCAGTCCGACAAGCCCGTCAAGCGCCAGCGCAAACGCGGTCAGTACGACGATGCCGGCAAACACCGTATTGATGTCGAACAGGCCCTCGGCCTGCAGGATCAGGTAGCCGACGCCGCGAGCCGACCCGAGGTACTCGCCGACCACCGCGCCGACGAAGGCCAGCCCGACCGACGTATGCAGGCTGGAAAACACCCAACTGGTGGCGCTCGGCAGGTAGACATGGCGCAGCAGCTGGCGCTGCGAGGCGCCCAGCATCCGGGCGCTGGCCAGCACGTTGGGGCTGACCTCGCGCACTCCCTGGTACACATTGAAGAACACGATGAAGAACACCAGCGTGACGCCAAGAGCCACCTTGGACCACACGCCAAGACCGAACCAGACCGAAAAGATCGGCGCCAGAATCACCCGCGGCATTGAGTTCAGGCCCTTGATGTAGGGATCGAGAATCGCCGAGGCGGTCGGCGCGAGCGCAAGCCACAGCCCGACCGCAAGGCCAAATCCGGTGCCAACGGCAAAGGCCATCAGGGTCTCGAACAGCGTGACCCCGAGATGCATGAAAATCTCGCCGCTGGCGAACCACTCGAAGATCCGTACCGCCACCTTGTGCGGTTCACCGAAGAAAAAGGCCGCCTGATTCTGATCGGAGAAGTAGAACGGCGGCAGCAGCGTCGGACTGGTCAGCACATACCAGGCGAGGAGGACCGCGGCCAGCACCAGGAACTGGTACAGCCGCAGTTGCAGACCGGATCGGGGCGTAGCCATCGGATTTTTTGCGGGTCGGGATCGACGGTTGGATGGAGAGCTGGAAGGCGTGACCAGGATTGGCGATGTCGCGCTCAGGCGTGCAGCTTTTGCTGCGCATAACCCTTGAGCACTTCGTCACGCAGCACCGACCAGATCTGATTGTGCAGATCGAGGAACTCGGACTTGCTGCGGACCTCGGCAACATCCCGGGGCCGAGGCAAGTCGACCGAAAACTCGCCGATCGGATGCGAGGCTGGTCCGGCAGACAGCACCACGACCCGGTCACTCATCGCGATCGCCTCGTCGAGATCATGCGTAATGAACAGGACCGCCTTGCGCCGGGCCGCCCACAGCTCAAGCACCTCGTTTTCCATCAGCTGACGGGTCTGGACATCGAGCGCTGAAAAGGGCTCGTCCATCAGGATGATGTCCGGATCCAGGATCAAAGTCTGCGCCAGCGCGACCCGCTTGCGCATACCGCCTGACAACTGGTGCGGATAGCGATCGCCAAAGCCGCCGAGCCCGACCCGCTTGAGCCAGTCTTCGCCCTGGCGACGAGCCTGCGCTGGTGATTCACCTCGGAATTGCAGTCCGGCGATCACGTTGTCCAGGGCGCTGCGCCAGGGCATCAGCGATTCCGACTGAAACATGTAACCGGCTCGCGAATTGATTCCGCCCAACGGTTCGCCGAATACCTTCACCGTCCCGGAAGACGGCTCGAGCAGTCCGGCCCCGACATTGAGCAGCGTCGACTTTCCACAACCGGTCGGCCCGACCACCGAGACGAACTCTCCTGGTGCGACGTCGAGCGAGACATCACGCACCGCGGTGTAGCGCTGAGACACGTCATCGCGCGACACGAAGGTGCAGGTGACCGAATCGAGCGACAGCGCCGGCGCGATCTCGTCAGAGCTCATCAGGGTTCCTCGCAGATCTTTGACCGTGTTGCGCACGCCTCACTTCAGGCGTGCCAGAGCCTTCTTGACGAACTCGTTGGTGTAGGTGCGCGACAATTCGATTTCGTTTGCCTTGATCTGGGGATTGAACGAGGCCAACGCACGCAGCGAGTTGCTGGCCCCGGCATCCGGGATCATGCCGTCCGGGGAGATTGCATCGCGGACGTTGTTGTAGGCGTCCAGGTAGAGCGCGCGATCGCCCAGCAGATAGGCTTCGGGCACGGTCTTGATGATGTCCGACGGACCCGCCTGCTGCAGCCAGCGAGCCGCCTTGACCATCGCATTGGTCAGCGCCTGCACGATATTCGGATTTTTCTTGACGAAGGCCTCGGGCGCATACAGGCAGCCGGCTGGCATCGGACCGCCGAACAGATCCTCGGTTCCCTTCAGGGTCCGGGTATCGGCGATGATCTTCACATCGCCCTTTTGCTGCAGCATCGTGATGACCGGGTCGATATTGGCGATCGCATCGATCTGGCCCGAGCGCATCGCGGCAATCGCCGCATTGCCGGTGCCAACGCCGATGAAGGACACATCCGAGGGTTTCAGTCCCGCCTTGGACAGCACGAAGTTGGCAACCATGTTGGTCGACGAACCCGGAGCGGTAACCCCGATCTTCATGCCCTTCAGGTCGGCGATAGTCTTGTACGAGCTTGCCTTCGTCGAGACTGCAACCGCGATCTGCGGAGCCCGCCCCTGCAGCACGAAGGCGGTGAAGTATTGCTTGCGCGACTGCAGGTTGATCGTGTGCTCGTAGGCCCCCGAGACCACGTCGGCTGATCCGCCGACCACCGCACGCAGCGCGGCCGAACCGCCCGCAAAGTCGACGATCTCGAGGTCCAGGCCCTCTGCCTTGAAGTAGCCAAGCTGCTCGGCGATCGTCAGCGGCAGGTAGTACAACGCTCCCTTGCCACCCACGGCAATCGTGACTTTGCTGCGCTCGAGCGCCTGGGCCCGGGCGATCGCCGGAACGGCCAGACCGACCGAAGCGGCTCCGATCGAGAGCATGAAATTGCGACGC
>Ga0255220_1000580_pt1 | contig 14436 bp, 11 predicted proteins | sample Miss_Colum_RepB__FD_188423 | JGI IMG/M metagenome (GOLD analysis project Ga0255220, IMG submission 188423) | Freshwater microbial communities from Mississippi River, Louisiana, United States - Miss_Colum_RepB_8d | ecosystem: Environmental > Aquatic > Freshwater > River | place: USA: Louisiana...
GGATCGGGAGCGCCAGCCTGGTGATCGGCGGCAAGCCCGGGTTTGCCGGCCCAGCGGCGGGACGCATGTCTACCCGCTGCGAGGTCGGAGTCGACGATCGTGCGGATGAAATTGGAGACTGGGGCGGCGGCGGAGGCAGAAGGGGAACTCATCGATCGGATGCCAGAGTCGGAGGCCCCGCGTCGCGGATGCGGATCGCGCGGGCGCAATCGGTCATTTTAGCCGACGCGCCCGGCAACACGCCTTGCACAGCAGATCAGATGCCGAGCAGGTCGACCTCAAACAGCAGTGTGGCGTTTGGCGGAATGACACCGCCGGCACCACGCGCGCCGTAGCCGAGTTCCGGCGGAATGATCAGCTTGCGGGTGCCACCGACGCGCATGCCGGCAACGCCCTCATCCCAGCCGCGAATGACATGACCGGCTCCGAGCGGGAAGACGAACGGATCGCCACGATCCTTGCTCGAATCGAACTTGGCGCCAAGCTTGCCGTCCTGATAGAGCCAGCCGGTGTAGTGCACGCGGACGTTGCGGCCGGCGCTGGCCTCGTCGCCGTCACCCACGGTGACGTCTTCGATGATCAGGCCGGAGGGGAGTGTCTGTTGGGTCATGAGGGAAGCTCCTTGATGGGATGTCTGGGGGCGCGCCTGGCTGGACGCGGCGAGCAACGTACGAACGGCCTCGATGCGCTTACGGTTCGTGCCAAAGTCCAGGCGACCGAGCCGCGACGCGGAGCGGACGTGAATGACGCGGGCACTTTCGTCGAGCCGGAACTCGACATCGTCGACGAAGCCTAACACCGGGGTCGTGAATTCCGCGTACAGGTAATCTGGTCTTTGCTCGATGATCTGCGCGCCCGGGTAGCCGGCGACAACACGCCGCAAGGCGTCGAAGGCAGCCCGGGGCTGCGAGCCGGCGTCGAGCGGATCGATCCGATGATAGGCAGTCTCAGCCAGGCTGGACACTGCATTTTGCCGGTCGGTGCGCACCGGTTTGAGCTGGCCGTCCGCGCTTGCGAGACTCTCCAGCGGCCGTTTACCCGATAGCAGACCCATGCGTCCTCCTGCATAGATGATCAGCGAGGTCACGATAATCGCGCCGGCCAGGATGCGAGCCAGCCGGCGCACTCGAACCGGTTTAAACATTGGTGTACAGAGCTCAGCTCACGCCTTAGCGCTTGCGACGCAGCCGGCGGATCAGCGCCGAGGTGTCGTTGCGCTTGCCGCCCATCGCCTGTACATCGCTGTAGAACTGGTCAACCAGCGCCGCGACCGGCAGCGCGGCGTCGATACGACGCGCCTCGTCAAGGCACAGCCCCAGGTCTTTGCGCATCCAGTCGACCGCAAAGCCGAAGTCGAACTTGTCCTCGATCATCGTCGTGCCGCGATTGTCCATCTGCCAGGACTGCGCAGCGCCCTTGCCGATGACCTCGAGCACCAGCTTCATGTCGAGACCGGCCTGCAAGCCAAAGTTCACGCCCTCGGACAAGCCTTGCACTACACCGGCGATACAGATCTGGTTGACCATCTTGGCCAGTTGTCCGGCGCCGGCTGCGCCGACCAGCGTGAACGCACGCGCAAACGCCATGCCGATCGGCTGGACCCGATCAAATGCAGCGCGATCGCCTCCGCACATCACGGTCAGCAATCCGTTGACAGCACCGGCCTGGCCACCCGAGACCGGAGCGTCAATGAAGGCCAGCCCCTTGTTTTTGGCAGTTTCGTACAGTTCGCGAGCGATGTTTGCCGATGCGGTGGTGTGATCGACGAACACGCGCCCAGCCTTCATGCCTGCGAGGGCGCCATGCTCACCGAGCACAACCGAGCGCAGATCGTCATCGTTGCCGACGCAGCAGAACACGATGTCGGCGTCCTGAGCCGCCTGACGCGGCGTCGGCGCCGATCGGCCGCCGTACTCCGCGGCCCACTGATCAGCCTTGGCAGCGGTGCGGTTATAGACGGTGACTTCATGACCGGCGCGTTTCAGGTGTCCGGCCATCGGATAGCCCATCACGCCCAGGCCGAGGAAAGCCACCTTGTGCGGCGTGATCTTGTCATAGGTCTTGTTGCTCATCGCTTGTGTGCTCCAAAAGAAACGGGTTGGCCGGCGCCAATCGCGCGCCAGGCGCTGGACGAATGATAGACCTCGGCCGGCTGGCGCACCGGACGGGTGGTGTCAGGCATTGGTGCTTGGATTCAAAAACCGACTGCGCAGCCATCCCGCCGACTGTCGCTGGCCGCGACATAGCCATCACGCAGATCATCGCTTTGGCGCCAGATGAACTGACCGGCACCAAAGTCCATATAGGGGTCGGCGATCGCCTCGAGCACATGGCCGCGATCGCGCAGCGCCTGCACGACGTCGGGCTCCATGCTCGCTTCAACATCGACCGATAGTCCCTTGTTGACCTTCCAGCGCGGTGCATCGCAGGCGGCCTGCGGGTTCTGACGATGGTCGATCATCCGCAGCAGCGTCTGCAGATGGCCTTGCGGCTGCATGTTGCCGCCCATCACGCCGAAGCTCATCTGCGGTTTGCCGTCGCGAGTCAGGAAGGCCGGGATGATCGTATGGAACGGGCGCTTGCCGGGTTCGACCAGGTTCGGATGCTGCGGATCGACGCTAAAGCCAAAGCCACGATTTTGCAGCGATACGCCGATGCCCGGCACGACCACGCCGGAGCCAAAGCCCATGTAGTTGGACTGAATGAACGAAATCATCATGCCGCGCTCGTCGGCCGCGGTCAGGTAGATGGTGCCGCCGGTAGGTGGCATACCGTGCGCAAAATTGGTCGCTCGGTCGCGCTGGATCAGGCGGGCACGCTCGGCCAGATACGCCGGATCAAGCAGATCCGCGGCGCGCACCTTCGTCATGCTGCGCGCATCGCCCACATAGCGGTAGACGTCGGCAAACGCCGCCTTCATCGCCTCGATCTGCAGATGGCAAGAGTCAACGCCATCGACCGCCATCGACGGCAGCTCGAAGTTGGACAGGATGCCGAGCGCCATCAGCGCGGCGATACCCTGGCCGTTGGGCGGGATTTCATGCAGCGTGTAGCCGCGGTAGTCCATCGAGATCGGTTCGACCCATTCCGGCGTGTAGCCGCGTAGGTCGGCGACCGTCATCGCGGCGTCGTTGCCTGCGGCGAATGCGGCGATCCGCTCGGCGGTTTCGCCTTCGTAGAAGTCTCGGCCGGTGGTCTGCGCGATGCGACGCAAAGTGCGCGCCGCATCGGGGAATTCGAAGCGCTCGCCGACTTGCGGCGCACGTCCGCGCGGCAGGAAAGCCTGGGAAAAGCCGGGCTGGTCCTTGAGGATCGGTGTCTGGGCCGCCCACTTTTGCTGCACGACAGGACTCACCGCGTAGCCACGCTCGGCCAGTTCAATGGCGGGTTCCAGCAGATCGGCGAACGGCAGCTTGCCAAAGCGCGCATGCAACGCGGCCCAGCCGGCGACCGCACCAGGCACTGTCACCGAATCCCAGCCGCGCTGCGGAATCGCACCACCGTGCTTGCGCGCGAAATAGGCCAGATCCCAGGCAGCCGGGGCTACGCCCGAGGAATTCAGGCCGTGTAGCCTCTCGCCGTCCCAGACGATGGCGAACGCATCGCTGCCAAGACCATTGGAGACCGGCTCGACGATTGTCAGTGCCGCTGCGGTCGCGATCGCGGCGTCAACCGCGCTGCCACCCTTGAGCAGCATGCGCAGTCCGGCCTGCGAGGCCAGCGGCTGAGACGTCGACACGATATTGCGTGCGAACAGCGGCAGGCGTACTGCCGGATAGCCGGCACGATAGTCAAACGCGAATGGAGAATTGCTCACCAGCAGCTCCTGCGCAATTGAGGGTCAGGCCTGGCAGCCGAGCTGGTCGGCCAGGTCGAGAAAATCGGTCGCGTGAAAGTCGAACGCATGATCACGGCCGAGATCGTCGCGGCGGCGCGCGCCGAATTCTTCCGGACGTTCGATGAACGCGGTGGCCAGGCCGCAGGCTTGCGCGGCCTCCAGATCGTCCTTGTGAGCGGCGACCAGCATCACCTGTGCCGGCTCAAGCTCGAAGACATCGGCCACGCCCAGGTAGGTCTGCGGGTCGGGCTTGTAGTGATGGAACACCTCAGCCGACAGGATCAGATCCCAGGGAAGGCCGGCATTCTTGGCCATGTTCGACAACAAACCCAGGTTGCCGTTGGACAGGGTGCAGATCGTGAAGCGGCTCTTGAGGCGGGTCAGGCCGCGTACTGAGTCCGACCAGGGGGACAGCCGGTGCCAGGCCTTGTTCAGATGCTGCCTTGCGGCTTCATCCATGTTGTTCAGGCCGAATTGCACCAACACCTCGTCCAGGATCATCCGGTGCAGATGATCGATGCGCGTCCAGCCCAGGTCGCCATGACGAACCCTGTCCATGGCGGGGCGGTAGCCAGCGCGCCAGGCGGTGGCGAACTGAGCGCCGTCCACGCCCAGTCCGAGCGCATTGACCTCGCGTGCAATCGAACCATGCCAGTCGACGACCGTACCAAACACATCGAATGCCAGAACCTGCGGCAGGGTTTTCATCGTTGATCTCTCCAGGTCAGTCAGGGCACAGAATGCCCCGGAAAATGCGAAACCCGCCAGCGGGCGGGTTCGGTGAGTGAGAACGGACGAAGTCGGCCGGCACTTGGCGCTGCCTGCGTCTGAACGGCCCGCATCTTGAGCCGGTGCCTGTCTCGTCCGCTTCGGTCAGCCTTCTTCTTCGGCGAAGGCTTCCTTCCGTTTTTTCGCGATGGCCGGCATGAACACGATTACCACCAGCACCAGGGCGATACCGAGCATCGTCGCCGAGAGCGGGCGGGTGATGAATACCGACCAGTCGCCGCGCGAGATCGTCATCGCACGGCGCAGGTATTCCTCCATCAGTTCGCCGAGCACGAAGCCAAGCAGCAGCGGCGCCGGTTCGCAGTCTAGTTTCTTGAACAGGTAGCCGAGCACCGCAAACGGCAGCGTCATGAACACGTCGAACACGTTGTTGTTGATCGAGTACGCACCGATCACGCAAAACAGCAGGATCGCCGGGTAAAGGACGCGGTAGGGCACAGTCAGCAGCTTGATCCATAAGCCGATCAGCGGCAGGTTCAGGATCACCAGCAGCAGATTGCCGACCCACATCGAGGTGATCAGCCCCCAGAACAGCGGCGGGTTGCTGGTCATCACCTGCGGGCCCGGCTGGATGTTGTGAATCATCATCGCCGCGACCATCAGCGCCATCACTGGTGTGGTCGGGATGCCGAGCGTGAGCATCGGAATGAACGAAGTCTGCGCACCGGCGTTATTGGCCGATTCAGGGCCTGCGACACCCTCGATCGCACCCTTGCCGAACTGTTCCGGATGCTTGGAAAGTTTCTTTTCGATGGCGTACGACGAGAACGAGCCGAGAACCGATCCGCCGCCGGGCAGAATTCCCAGCATCGAACCGATCGCGGTGCCACGAAAGATCGGTAGCACCGAGGCCTTGAACTCCTGCATGCTGGGCAGCAGTCTGCCGACTTTGCTCGTAAATACCTCGCGATGCTCCTTTTGTTCCAGATTCGCGATGATTTCGCCGAAGCCGAACATGCCCATGGCGACGACGACAAACTCAATGCCGTCGGTGAGTTCGGGTACGTCGAAACTGAAGCGCGCCACGCCGGAGTTCACGTCGGTGCCGATCATGCCGAGCAGCAGACCGAGTACCACCATCGCCAGCGCCTTGAGGAATGAGCCATGCGCCAGTACGACCGCCGCGATCATGCCCAGCACCATCAGCGCGAAATACTCCGCAGGGCCGAACTTGAACGCGATCTCGGAAAGCGGCGGTGCGAACGCGGCGATCAGGAAGGTGGCAACCGTACCGGCGAAAAATGATCCGATTGCCGAGATCGCCAGCGCCGGCCCCGCGCGGCCCTTGCGCGCCATCTGATAGCCGTCCAGTGTGGTGACCACAGACGATGTTTCGCCAGGCAGGTTGACCAGGATGGCGGTGGTCGAGCCGCCGTACTGGGCACCGTAGTAGATGCCGGCCAGCATGATCAGCGCGGTGGTCGGATCGGTCATCTTGTAGGTGGCCGGCAGCAGCATCGCGATCGTGGCCAGCGGCCCGATCCCGGGCAGCACGCCAATCAGCGTGCCTAGCAGCACCCCGATGAAGCAGAACGTGATGTTGTCCAGCGTGACCGCGGTCGACAGGCCGAGCGCAAGGTTCGAGAGCAGCGCATCCATTGTGAGTCGCCCCGGATCAGTTGGAGATGAACTTGGGCCAGAGCGGGAACTGCAACTCCAGACCCTTGACGAACACCAGGTACGACATCACCAGGAGCACGATGATCGAGATGATCGTGTCGCGCAGCCTGAATTCATGACTGGCAAACGCAGCGACGACGATCAGCAGCGTGATCGCAACGATGATGCCTAACTGCGGTAGCACTAGCGCGAACAGTGCAACCGCGCCAAGGATCAGACCGATCTCCCACCAGCCGACCTTGCTGATTTGGAGTTCCTCGTTGCTTGTGGCGAATGCGCCGGCAAAGATCGCTAAACCGAGCAGTGCCAGGATGATGCCCAGCAGCAGGGGAAAGTATCCGGGCCCCATTCGGGCCGCGCTGCCGACCTGATAGTTCAGCGAACCAAGCGCGAACCCAGCACCGAACACGAAGAACATCACACCTGCCCAAAGATCGCGGTGATTGCGAATTCGCATGATTGCCTCCCTTCCTGGATGCGGAAAACGCATTCCATGTGACAACTGGATCAGCCGGCTGTTTTCGCCGGTCTTAGTGACGGTCACGCCCCAAGTTGCATGCGCTAAGCGCAGCTGCGCGGGATGTGTACTGATGTGCCGGATTATGACGTTGCGCTGGACCTAAGCCAATGGCGGACATTTCCTCGACTGGGCGCAGGCACAGTCGGTGGTTTTACTCTCCGGAACCCGTCGAAGATACCTGCGCGATCCTGTCATCGTCATAACCAAGCAGTCCACCGAGGATTTCCTGCGTGTGTTCACCAAGGCGCGGCGGAGGCAGCTTATAGCTGACCGGTGTGGCCGATAGCTTCATCGGACTGCCGACCAGTTTGACCGGGCCGGTGTCCTCGCGTTCGATGTCGACACGCAAGCCGCGCGCAAGCACCTGTGGGTTGCGAAATACTTGAGCCAGATCATTGATCGGGCCGCAGGGCACGCTGGCGGCCTCGAGCTGGGCGATCCATTGCTCGCTGGTCTTTGTGGCCACCATCTCGGCCAGCAATGGAATCAACTCCGGGCGGTTGTTGATCCGGTCGCGCACCCGCAGAAAGCGCGGGTCGCTGGCCAGTTCGGGTCGTCCGCCGGTCTCGCAAAAGCGCTTGTACTGCTCGTCGTTGCCCACTGCGATGATGATCCAGCCATCTGAGGCCTTGAAGGTCTGGTAAGGAACCAGGTTCGGATGTGCATTACCCCAGCGCTTGGGCGGCTGGCCGCTGACCAGGTAGTTGGTGTTCATGTTGGCCATCGCGGCCACCTGCACATCCAGCAAAGCCATGTCGATCGACTGGCCTTCGCCGGTTCGCTGGCGATGAAACAGCGCCGCGAGCACTGCCTGGGTGGCGTACAGACCGGTCATCAAATCGGCCACCGCGATGCCGACCTTTTGCGGGCCGCCGCCTGGCTGATCATCGGCCTCGCCGGTCACCGACATCAGTCCGCCCATCGCCTGGACGATGAAGTCGTAGCCTGGACGGTGCGCCCACGGGCCGGTCTGTCCAAAGCCGGTCACCGAGCAAAAGATGATGCCGGGGTTGACCTCGCGCAGGCTCGCGTAGTCCAGACCGTACTTTTTAAGCTGACCGACCTTGTAGTTCTCCAGAACGATGTCGCTGATCTTGGCCAGTTCGCGCACCGCTTGCTGCCCGGCAGCGGTGCTAATGTCGATCGTCACCGACTTTTTGCCGCGGTTTGCTGCCAGGTAATAGGCCGACGAGTCGGTGTCGTTTCCGTCACGGTCCTTCAGGAACGGAGGTCCCCAGCCACGGGTATCGTCGCCGCTGCCCGGGCGCTCAACCTTGATCACTTCGGCGCCGAGATCGGCCAGGTTTTGCGCGCACCAGGGGCCGGCGAGCACGCGGGTCAGGTCCAGTACGCGGATTCCATCGAGGGCTGTCTTCATGTCGGGTCGGGTGTTGAACGCGGTTGACTCGGATTCTTCGCAGCTTTGGATTGAGCCGGCGAGGAGTGTTCGGGTCGGCAAGTTACACGATTTACAGGGATTGCAGGCTTTAAACTGATCGAAGTCGGTTTGCGTTAGGGAAAACCGGACTGTCAGGATGGAGTTCAGGAGCCACAGTTGGCATCATCCGATGCGCTCTGATCTGCCGGTTTCGGTAAAATCGAAAATTACGCCTAAAAATCAGGCAATTAACCGCTCCGGTCCCGGAGACGTGCGGATGACGTGCGCCGAAACCCTGGATCCGGATCTCACTCGAACAACGACACGAGCTGGCCGCGCCATGAAGTCCGCCGAGATTCGCGAGAAATTCCTCAGGTTCTTCGAGTCGAAGAACCACTCGATCGTCGCCTCCAGCCCGCTGGTTCCGGCCAACGATCCGACCCTGCTGTTCACCAACAGCGGCATGGTGCAGTTCAAGGATGTGTTCCTGGGCAAGGAGCAGCGGGCCTATCGGCGCGCAACTACTGCGCAGCGCAGCGTGCGTGCCGGCGGCAAGCACAATGACCTCGAGAATGTCGGTTACACCGCTCGCCATCACACCTTCTTTGAGATGCTGGGCAACTTCTCGTTCGGCGACTACTTCAAGCGCGATGCGATCCGCTACGCCTGGGAGTTGCTCACCGATGTCTATCGTCTGCCGGCAGAGCGCCTGTGGGTGACGGTCTATGCCGACGATGACGAGGCCTACGGCATCTGGGCCGACGAGATCGGCGTGCCCCGCGAGCGCATCGTGCGCATTGGCGACAACAAGGGCGCGCGCTACGCGTCGGACAACTTCTGGCAGATGGCCGACACCGGCCCCTGCGGTCCGTGCTCGGAAATTTTCTACGACCATGGCCCCGATGTGGCTGGAGGGCCTCCCGGGAGCCCCGACGAGGACGGCGATCGCTACATCGAGATCTGGAACCTGGTGTTCATGCAGTTCGAGCGCGACGAGGCAGGTACGCTGACGCCGCTGCCCAAGCCCTGCGTCGACACCGGCATGGGCCTGGAGCGTCTGGCCGCGGTTTTGCAGCATGTACACAGCAACTACGAGATCGACCTGTTCCAGGATCTGATCCGCGCTGCCGCGCGCGAAACCGGTGCCACCGATCTGTCCACACCGTCGCTGCGCGTGATCGCCGATCACATCCGTGCCTGCGCATTCATGATCGTCGACGGCGTTATCCCCGGCAACGAGGGACGCGGCTATGTGCTGCGCCGGATCATCCGGCGTGCGCTGCGCCACGGCTACAAACTTGGTCGCAAGGAGCCATTCTTTTACCGCCTGGTCGAGGACCTCGACCTGGGCATGGGGGCGGCGTATCCGGAACTCACCGCGGTCAAGGTACGAGTCGCCGAGGTGCTGCGCCTGGAAGAGGAGCGCTTTGGCGAAACTCTCGAGCACGGGATGGCCATTCTCGAGTCGGCGCTGGCCGGAGGCACCAAGCTGCTCGACGGCGAGACCGCGTTCAAGCTCTACGACACCTACGGATTTCCGCTGGATCTCACCGCCGACGTATGCCGCGAACGCGGTGTCGGTGTCGATGACGCCGGCTTCAATGTCGCAATGGATCGCCAGCGCGAACAGGCGCGTGCGGCTGGCAAGTTCAAGATGGGTGAGTCGATCACCTATGACGGCGTGCGCACCGAATTTATCGGATATGACGCGCAGATCGGTGATGCGCGCATCACGGGTCTGTATGTCGACGGAACCGCAGTCGAACGAGTCTCAGCCGGGCAAAACGCGATCCTGGTGCTGGACACCACGCCGTTCTACGCGGAGTCGGGTGGCCAGGTCGGCGACTGCGGTCTGATCAGCACCGGCAAGGCTGGCGAGGCACTGTTCGAGGTGCGAGACACGCAAAAGATCCAGTCCGACGTGTTCGGGCATCACGGCAGGCTGCAGCGTGGTGAGCTGCGGATCGGCGACAAGGTGCACGCCTCGGTCGATCAGGTGCGCCGCATGCGCACGATGCGCAATCACTCTGCCACGCACCTGATGCACAAGGCCTTGCGCGAAGTGTTGGGCTCGCATGTGCAGCAAAAGGGTTCGCTGGTCGATCCGGACAAGACCCGCTTCGACTTTAGCCATGATGCGGCTCTGAGCTCCGAACAGTTGCGCCGCGTCGAGGAGATCGTCAACCGCGAGATTCTGAGCAACGCCGCCACGCAGGCACAGGTCATGGCCTTCGACGATGCGGTCAAGGGCGGTGCGATGGCGCTATTCGGCGAGAAGTACGGCGACACCGTGCGGGTGCTCGATATCGGGTTTTCGCGCGAACTGTGTGGCGGCACGCATGTCACGCGGACCGGCGATATCGGTCTGTTCAAGGTGGTCGCCGAGGGGGGCGTCGCTGCGGGCATCCGGCGCGTTGAGGCGGTGACCGGCGATAACGCCCTCGACTGGGTGCAGCGCCTGTCGGCAAGCCTCGGCGAGGCGGCTGCTGCTGCGAAAGCTCCGGTCTCCGAACTGACCCAGAAGATCGAGCAGATGCTCGACAATGCCAAGGCGCTGGAAAAGGAACTCGCCAGACTCAAGTCCAAGCTTGCCTCGTCGCAGGGTGAGGATCTGGCCGCGCAGGCGGTGGATGTCAACGGCATCAAGGTGCTGGCCGCCAGGCTCGAGGGAGCTGACGTCAAAACCTTGCGCGAGACAGTCGACAAACTCAAGGACAAGCTGAAAACGGCAGCCGTGGTGCTGGCGGCGGTCGACGGCAGCAAGGTGAGCCTGATCGCCGGGGTGACCGCCGACGCGACCGCCAAGGTCAAGGCGGGTGAACTGGTGAACTTCGTCGCTCAACAGGTCGGCGGCAAGGGTGGCGGCCGGCCCGACATGGCGCAGGCCGGTGGCACCGATCCGTCGGGTCTGCCTGCCGCGCTGGCTGGCGTTGCGAGCTGGGTCGGCGAGCGTGCCTGATCCGACGGTCTACAATTAGCACAGGCATCAGGCGATCCCGACTCTGGACCCGCTTAAAACTGAGGTGCCGGACAGGCAGCCGACGATCCATGCCTTGATCGGTTTGTCGATGGTCGGCTACTGCGCGTTCGCGGCCAGCCGGCTGTCGGTCTCGCTGGCGGCCATTCATCTGCAGGCACCGACTTATGTGGTCGGCCTGCTGCTGTCCCTGTATGCCTTGCTGCCGATGTTGCTGTCGGTGTCGCTCGGGCGCTGGGTGGACCGGATCGGAACCCGTCGACCGATGCTGATCGGGTTGGTCGGGTTGATGGTGGCTTACGTGGTCCCGGCTGTCTGGACCGAATTGCCAGCCCTGTTCTTTAACAGCGCTGCATCCGGCCTGAGCTTCATGATGTTTCACATCTGCGTGCAAAAGCTCACCGGCGAGATCGGCGACGAAGGCGATCGTGTGCGCAATTTCGGACTGCTCAGTGTCGGCTATTCCGCCTCGGGCTTCATCGGCCCGGTCTCGGCGGGCTGGCTGATTGACCATGTCAGTGGCGACCGACCGCACAGGGCTGCGTTCATCCTCTCGCTTGCTCTGATCATGATCACGTTTGCCGTGCTGCGGTGGCGCCTGCGGTTCAGGGAGCAGGTCAAGCCGGCAAGTGCCGAGCGCCAGGTCAAGGGGCGGGTGCTGGATCTGCTCAAGACCCCGCAACTGCGCCGTTTGTATATCGCGGTCGTGATGATCGCCAGTGCCTGGGAACTGCAGATGTTCCTGGTGCCGGTGCAGGGTTCGAAGATCGGATTGAGTGCAGGCCAGATCGGGATGGTGCTTGGAGCGTTTTCGGCAGCAACCTTCACGGTGCGCACGCTGATTCCGCTGCTCTCCAAGCGCTTTAGCGAATGGCAGTTGATCGGTCTGGCGCAGTGCGTATCGGCGGTGGTCTATCTCGCCTTTCCGCTGGTCTCCAGCCATTACGGCCTGATCGCGCTGTCGTTTGCGCTTGGGTTTGGGCTGGGCGTCGGCCATCCGTCGGTGATGGCCGTGCTGCACAAGGTCACCCCGCCTGGTCGCCTGGGCGAGGCGGTGGGCTTGCGCATGGCGATGGTCACTGCGACGCAGACCGCGCTGCCAACTGCCTTCGGGGCCCTGGGAACCGCCTTGTCCACCGTGCTGACCGGTTCGCTGGTGTTCGCACCGATGTTCTGGGGAGTGGCGGTGATGGTCGGGTTCGGCGGCGTGTCGGCGCTGCGCAAACGGGGCGACTGATCGCAGCCTGGCGATCGCCGGGCGCTTGATCTGGCGGCCGGTCTAATCTGGAATGGATCGCGTGGACATTGGCGCCGTCGCGCCGCCAGGCAGATAGAATTCGTCGCCATGAATGCCAATGCCCCCCTGAATGTCCTGGCCGCAGATGCAAATCCGGCCACTTCCCTTGAGCAACGCTATGGTGCCGCGATGCCCTCGCTGGGCGCCGCTCCGAATGCGGTCATCGAGTCGCTGCTCGGCCATCGCACCGTGCGTGCGTTCAGCGATGCGCCTTTGCCCGAGGGCACGCTCGAATGGCTGGTCGCCTCGGCACAGTCCGCAGCGACCTCGTCGAACCTGCAGTGCTGGAGTGTGGTTGCAGTGCAGGATCCGCAGCGTCGGGCTCGCCTGTCAGTGCTAGCCAATAACCAGGCGCATGTGCGCGACTGCCCGCTGTTGCTGGTCTGGATCGCAGACCTGTCGCGCCTGGATCGGGCTGGTGAAAAGACCGGTATTGCGACGGCCGGCAACCAGTATCTGGAGATGTTCCTGGTCGCGGCAGTCGATGCAGCGCTGGCCGCACAAAATGCGACGGCGGCAGCGGAATCGCTCGGACTGGGCACCTGCTATATCGGCGCAATGCGCAATCATCCGGAGAAGGTCGCGCAGGAGCTTGGCCTGCCGTTGGATGCGTTTGCGATCTTTGGCCTGTGCGTCGGCGTTCCCGACGAGACGCGTCCGGCGTCGGTCAAGCCGCGGCTTGCGCAGTCGGCGATCCTGCATCATGAGCAATATCGCGTCGAGAACGAGCCGGCGGCGGTCCTTGATTACGATCGGGTGATGCGCGGATTCCAGCGCTCGCAGAACATGAAAGAAGTTGACTGGTCTGCGCAGTCGGCCGAGCGCGTGTCCGGTCCAGGCAGCCTGTCGGGTCGCGACCGGCTCGTCAGCGCCTTGCGTGCGCTGGGTTTCGGTCTCGAGTAAATCTCTGAAGGAAGTTAGCCATGAGCAACGACAGCCAGTACATGCCGCCAAAGGTCTGGGAGTGGAAGCAAGGCAACGGCGGGCGCTTCGCCAATATCAACCGGCCGATATCGGGGGCGACCCACGAGAAAGATTTGCCGGTCGGCAAGCATCCGCTGCAGTTGTATTCGCTGGCCACGCCCAATGGCGTCAAGGTCACGGTGATGCTGGAAGAACTGCTCGCGATGGGTCATGCCGGTGCCGAGTACGATGCCTGGCTGGTCCGTATCAACGAGGGCAATCAGTTCGGCAGCGGCTTCGTTGCGGCCAATCCGAACTCGAAGATTCCGACGCTGGTCGACCACAGCGGTCCTACGCCGCGTCGCGTCTTTGAGTCCGGATCGATCCTGTTCTATCTCGCTGAGAAGTTCGATGCGTTGCTGTCGAAGGACCTCGACATGCGCACCGAGACGATGAACTGGCTGTTCTGGCAGATGGGAGCTGCGCCCTACCTGGGCGGCGGCTTCGGTCACTTCTACGCCTATGCGCCGGTCAAAATCGAGTATGCGATCGATCGCTTCGCGATGGAGACCAAGCGCCAGCTCGACCTGCTCGATAAGCAGCTGGGTCGGCATGAGTACATTGCCGGCAGCGAATACTCAATCGCCGACATCGCGATTTGGCCCTGGTACGGTGCGCTTGCCAAGGGATTGCTGTACGAATCCGGCGAGTTTCTGCAGGTGCAGGAATACAAAAACGTGAACCGTTGGGCCGACATGCTGCTCGAGCGGCCCGCGGTGCGCCGTGGCCGCATGGTCAATCGCGTGATGGGCGACCCGGCCAGCCAACTGCGCGAACGCCACGACGCCAGCGATTTCGAGACGCGCACTCAGGACAAGCTGCAGGAGTGATGCTTGGCAGGGCGGCGAGCGTTCGTACGTCGGCCGCACTGATCGTTTTGTGCTGACGCCTTTGTTTCTCGAACCGCTGTGCGCTCTCGCGAGCCGGCGCGAGCCGCTTGGGCGCTCGGGCGGCTAAGGCTGCGGCCCGGCTGCGCCGGGCTTCCCTCGTCTACCTCGCAAACGCTGACCCGCGCTGCACGTGCGGCGCTGCGCGCCGCCCGGGCAGGACGGGT
>Ga0255220_1000581_pt1 | contig 14402 bp, 9 predicted proteins | sample Miss_Colum_RepB__FD_188423 | JGI IMG/M metagenome (GOLD analysis project Ga0255220, IMG submission 188423) | Freshwater microbial communities from Mississippi River, Louisiana, United States - Miss_Colum_RepB_8d | ecosystem: Environmental > Aquatic > Freshwater > River | place: USA: Louisiana...
CCGAGACAGCGCCATGCAGACGTCGCCCTGTGAGCAGCGCAGCGACAGATGCCTTGCCGCATGCGCAACCGCGCGGGCCGACTCAGGCGATGCGCCGCTCATCAATGCCCAGCGCTCGATATGCTGTGCAAATCCGCTGGCAAGCAGCGTCTCGTGGCCGCCGGGCAGATCGCTCTCACGCATTCTGCGCTCGCGCATCGAACAAGGAGGACAGCTGCTCAAGCAGCGCTGGCGTCGGACGCTCGAAAACCACTCCGGCCGGGGTGCCGTCAGGTAGCAGCCAGCCGGGTCGGACCGCGCGCACGAACAGGTAGATCCAGCCACCGAAGTGGCGCTGCGGATCATAGTCAGCAAGCCGGCTGCCCAGGTAGCGATGCAGGGCGACGCAATACAGCAAAGCCTGCAACTGATACCCGTGACGCGTCATTTCATCGGCCATCGACTGGCGATCGTAATCAGCGATCTGGTTGCCGAGATGGTTGGATTTCCAGTCGAGCACGAAATAGCGGCCGTCATGCTCGAACACCAGATCGATGAACCCCTTCAGGAAGCCTGTCAGCGGCGCAAACCCGAAGCGCCCCAGCCCGTAGCCTTCGGCCTCGAGCAACTGGTTGAGCCGCTGATCTTGCAAGCCGGCCGAAGGCAAATAGAACTCCAGTTCGGTGAGCCGGCGGGCGCGATCCAGGCGATCGAGTCGAAACGGATTGGTCGTGCCGACAGGTAGTGGTGTCGCGAGCAGATCTCTGAGCAGACTGGCCAGCATCGCTTGTGCGTCGGGCGGGTGACCGAACCGGCGCAATGCAGCCGCAATGGCAGGCTGCCAGCCGTCGGGGTCGGTGAAGTCAATGCTCTCGAGCAAGGCATGCAGGCATTCGCCGGCGCGAGCGCCGCGCGCGAACTGCAGGATGTCGTCCGGTGACAGCACGGCCGCTGTGAGGTCCTGCGAGGCCGGGCTTTCCGCTCGCAGATCACGATCCGGCGCCGATTTTTCGTCGACCAACCCGTGCGCAAGCGAGCTGAAACTGCCGATTCGCCAGCCTGAGGGGATCCGGGCCGGAGCCGCAAGCGCCGCGAAGTCGCCCGTCTGCGCAGTCGGCAGTTGCTGGGCCTGACCCGCACCCGCGGGCATCGGGGACACCGCAATGCTGCCGCGGCTGGCCGACGCGAGTGCATGCCAGGCAGCGTGCACCTGCTCGAGCGTGGGCGGACTATCGCGCCACTGCGCGGGATTGGCGCGAGCACCAGCCACGATCCAGTTCAGCAAGGTATTGGTGACAGGCTTGTGGCTGCGCGCCTTCCCGTGACAACCGGCGACCAGCACGCAACGATGCACCGCGCGGGTCAGCGCCACGTAGACCAGGCGCTGGAACTCCGCCGCACGCTCAAGCCACTCCCGGAATTTGACCGCATCTTCGTCGAAGGCATCATCCAGCCCCTTGCGAAAATCGATCCGGAGTTCGCCGCACTCATCGTGATACACGCTGCCCTCAAGATCATCCTGCCCGGCGGCAGGATCGCGCCACAGAAACGGGCAAAAGACCACCGGATATTCGAGTCCCTTGGACGCATGGATCGTGACGATCTGCACCAGGTTTTCATCGGACTCCAGGCGCAACAGGGTCTGCTCGCCGGCATCCGGACTGCTGCGTTGCGTGCGCAGCCAGCGCAACAGCGAATCGGCCGACGCATGCAGGGCGCTCGCCTGATGAAGGATTTCGATCAGATGCAGCAGATTGGTGAGCTGGCGCTCGCCATCGACCCGTGCCAGCAGACGCTCTGCGACCTGATACTGCTGCAGCCAGCGCCTTAGCATATAGCCGACGCCGTGCTCCTGCCAGTCGTGGCGAAGCGCTGCGAACTGCTGCGCGAGCGCCGACGCCCCCGCCTCGTCCGCGTCGAGTGCACGGACCTGGGCGGCGTTCATGCCGATCGCATCGGTCGCCAGTGCGCAACGCAGCAGTCCGTCCCGGGTGGGCTCTAGCACCGCCGCAAGGACCTGCTCGATCTGCTCGGCCTGCGGCGTCAGAAACACGCTTTGTGTGGAACGCTCCACGCTGCCGACACCATGCTGCGCAAGTGCGGCTCGCATGCGCGCGCCCTCGGCATGCGTGCGGACCAGTACCGCGATGTCGGCAGCGCGCAGGTTACGCTCACCGATGCGAACCTGCTGCTGGCCGGCGGGCGCCAGCATCCGGGCGATCTCGGCCGACACCGCCTGCGCACTGTCGCGTCGCGCCTGTTCGACTGCCGGACTCTGCGATTCGCCTTGCCCCGGCGCAAGCAGCCAGATCTGCAGCGCCGCAGACGAGGCCGGATCGTGCAAGACCTGATCGGGACGATCGGCACTGGTGACCCGACGATAGTCGAGGCCCTCGAGCATGAACACGCCGGGATTGGCTTCGAACAGCCGGTTGAGTGCCTCGACAAGCGCGCTGCGCGAACGCTGGTTGCGCTCCAGCGTGTAGTGATGCCCGGCGCTGCCGCGAGCGTTCAGGTAGGTATGCAGATCGGCGCTGCGAAAACCGTAGATCGCCTGTTTTGGGTCGCCAACCAGAAACATCGGGCCCGACGAAGGCTGCGTGCCGGACGCGTAGATGCTGCTGAAGATCTCCCATTGGACCGGGTCAGTGTCCTGGAATTCGTCGATCAGCGCGACCGGAAAGCGCCGGCGCAGCTGATCGGCAAGCCAGGGCGACTGCCCGGAGTGCAAACGTCGGTGAAGGTTCTGCAGCATGTCGTCATAGCCGACCAGATGCAGCCGGGTTTTCTCGTCGCGCAGCGCGGCGCTGCACTCGGCAAGCATCTGCTGCAACAACGCGGCGCGCGCCAGACCGAGCTCGCGATCGATGACCTCGACCAGATCGAACAGCCGCTGCATAGCCTCGAAAAACCGATGCGAAGGAGGCGTTGCGGCCTTTTTCGTGGAGTCGTGCAACTTGCGAGCAGACAGCAGGCGCAGTGCCGAGATCTCCTTGTCTTCCGGCTTGCGACCCTGCAGGTAGAACGGATCTGCGGACGCGAAACAGGCCTCGGCCGCCAGCGAGGCATCGCCGATGCGATCAGGCTTGTAGATGTTGCCCTTCAGAGCTTGCAGGCTCGCGCCCAGCAGCGCCTGGATGTCGTCGCGCTGTGCACTCCAGATCTGAGCCGCCTGCCCGTAGGCCTGGACGAGCTCGTCGGACGCAAGCGCCTGAAGGCGCTCGACGCCCTGCGGCCAGAGCGTGCGAGCCCGCGGCCGGGCCAGTGCGCGAGCCAGCAACCGGCCATGGCTTTGTGGTGAGTCGCGGCGACTGAGCAGGAAGCGCAACAAGGGATCAGGGGTCTGCCCTGACGCAATTCGCCTGCGCCAGAAATCGTGAATCACCTGCTCGCGCAAGCTGGTGTCATCGGGCAGCAATTCGCTGACCAGCGGGATCTGCGCCGCAAACGCGCTATCTGCCAGCGCCCTCTGGCAAAAGCCGTGGATCGTGAAGATCGAGGCCTCGTCGAATCCGGCCAGTGCCGCATCGATGCTGTCGCGCATCTGTGCCTCACTGGGCGCTGCATCCCCAGCCGCGCGCAACCGCCGCAGCAATTCGTTGACGAACTCGTCCTGGCCGGCGCCCGCCTCCTGAGCCAGCTGTCTGCGGGTCTGCACCAGCCTTTGCCGGATGCGCTCGCGCAGCTCGGCAGTGGCCGCATTGGTAAATGTGACGACCAGGATCTCGGAGACCTTCAAAGAACGCTCCAGCACAAGACGCAGATAGAGCGCGCAGATGTTCCAGGTCTTGCCGGTTCCGGCCGATGCCTCGATCAGGCTGACCCCGTCGAGCGGGCAGTCGATGACGTCCAGTGCGCGGATCGCGGATTGCCTGTCAGTCATGACGAAGATGCGCAAGCAGCGGTTCGAAGACGGTTCGGGCACAGCGCTCGAACCCGGGCTGACCGGAGAGCACCGGATCGGGAAGCCCGCGCCAGGCGAGTCGGACGGCGGGATCATCGCGCTCGCCGGTGATTCCGTGCGAGGAGCCAGCCCAAAGCGTGCGGATCTTGCTGCCAAGTTGCCAGCCCGCATCGGCAAAGGCCTTGGACGTTTTGGGAAAGAACGCGAGCGGTTCGCGCATCCCCTGCAGATACAGGTCGAACAGACTGCGCAACTGCGCGTGCGGATCCTCGCAGCGGGTAAACCGGATACAGGTGTCTCGCCGGACCCAGGACAGCTCGTCGGACGCATGCTGCGGCGGACAGGCCCACAGCATCAGCTGGTTCAGCCAAGCGGACAGGTAGTCGGACGGCCGGGCCGGACGATCACGATAACGCACCAGACCCGCCGCACGCAGATCGGAAAATGCCGCATCGAGCCGCCAGCAGTCGGCTCCGACACGGATTTCGACCTGAGCCAGATGCGGGGGCAGCGTGGGCTCGTTGAGTCGCGAACGAAGTTGCGCGGCGAAGCTTTGCAACTGATGCAGCGTCTGTTGCAAACCGATCTGCCCGAGCGCTCCAGGCGGAACCTCGGTGCCGGCCATCGCCAGCCGCCGTGCCTGCTCCAACCCGGAGCCGTCGATCAGCAGTGGCAGCAATCGGTCGGACAGATCATCACGATCCTGCCATTCAGGCAGAAACGATTCGTCGTCGCGAAGCTGCTGCTCGCGACGCGGCAGTTGCAGCCCGATGCGACGCTCAAGCAGCTCTCGCCCCGGGTTGCGAAAGAAACGCTCGAGGGTGTCGATGGACAGCACACTTGGCCGCACGGACAGCTCCGGCAAGGGCTCGGGAAAAAATACCGCTGCGCGCTGATCCCCGGAGTCTTCATCGACTGCGTCCTCATCAAACTCATCGAAGGCATCGCTTGTTCGTGCGGACAAGACCGGCGGCTGTGCGCTCAGACTGACTCGCGCCTGCAGCGCACCGGCATACTCGGCATGATGACTGGCGATTCTGGGGTCGATGCCCGGATCGACCCGAAAACTGCGCGGCGAAAACGGCTGCAGCGGATGCTCGACGACCAGGCGGGACCGCGCCTCGGATAGCGATTGCGCCTGCGCGGGATCATCGGCGCTTGCAAGCACCAAATGATCGAGCAATTCGGAGATCAGAACCGAAGGCGGCAAGACCGAGTTGTCCCGGATGCTGCGACCGACATAGCTCAGATGCAGAATCTGTCGAGCCGACAGCAATTGGTCGAGAAACAGATTGCGCTCATCGGTCTGCCGCTGCCGGTCCATCGGGCGTGGATGCTGCGGTATCAGGTCGAATTCGGCCGGCCGGGTCAGGCCAGGGAAGACGCCGTCGTCCAGCCCGAACATGCACACGACCCGGTATGGAATCGCGCGCAGGCTGCTGATCGCCGCGAAGGTGACCGTGCCGGTGGGCACTCCGCCGCGCTCCGGATCGTCGAGAAACTCCTGCAAGGACATCCTGGCCACGTCAGCGACGAACTCAAGCTTGTCAATGCCAGGACGATCGGTGTCGACCCCGGTGCCATCGGCCTGATGCCCAAACGCATCGAGGGCCGCAAGCACTTCGTGAAGATCTTCGGGCGAGCCACGCTCATCGATGAAACGCTGGACGGTTTGCACGAAGAGTTCGGCCCACTGGGCGGCGCTACGCGGCTGCGTGAGCTGCTCACGCAGGCTGCGCAAGGACTCGATGAAATACCAGGCCGCACCGAGCCATGCGGCCTGTACGCCTTCGACACCTGCGACCGCAAGCCGGTCGGCGAAGGGTTCGCAGGCGTCCGGAACCGCGTAGCCGAGAAACAGACGATCCAGGCCATCGGCGAAGCTGTGTGCGGCACTGGGCGGCAAGTCAAGCGAGCTGCGATGCGAGGCGTCCAGCCCCCAGCGCACCCCGGCATCGCGCAGCCAGGTACGCAGTTGCTCGAGTGCATCGGCGTTGAGCCCGAAGCGGGCACTGATCGGCTCTTGTTCAAGCAGACCAAGCACCTCGCTGAGCGGCCAGCGCGAGCGCGCCAGATCGAGCAGTGCGAGCAGCGAGCGGGCCACCGGATTGACCTCGCTGCGTGCAAGACCGGTGATCTGATACGGCACATGGCGCTCGCGCGGCACCGAGCCGAATACCGCATCGATCAGCGGCGCGCTGGATTGAAGATCCGGCGTGACGACCAGGACCTGATCGGGAGTGAGGTCTGGATACTCAACGAACAAACCCAGCAGGCGGTCATGCAGCACCTCGAGCTCACGGCTGCGCGAATGACAGACATGCACTTCGAGGCTGCGATCGGACGCATCCAGGCGCAACGAAGCCGGTGCGAGCTCTTGCAGATTCAGGATCGAATCCTGTAGGCGGCCGAGCAAGCATGGCGACAGTGACGGCTGGAAAGCGGCGTGCGCGGAATCGGACTCGAGTGTGTCGACCAGCTGGCGCAACTGCGACTGCGACTGCCTTGCCCACGACGCCAGCAAGCGATGCCCGACTTCATGATGATCTCGTCGGCCGGCGGCCTGCAGATAAGCCAGGCGACGCGGCTCGACCACATCGAACCAATACTCAGCGCATGGATTCAGCGCATACACATGCAGTTCGCAGTGCCGCGCCAGCGCGCGCAGCACTTCAAGGTGTAGCGGCGCGATGTCAGGAAGGCAGAAAAGATGCACCGGCACCGGAAACGCCCCGGCCGATACGCCCTCGGATTGCAGACGCTGCGCGAAGGCGAGCAATGGATTGACCGGATCAAGACCCAGTGCACCAGCGATGCGCTGCCACAAGGCGGCCTGCCAGGGTTCGTCCTCACCGAGCAGTGCTGAAGGGTTCGCCTGTCGACCTTGCTGCCAGGCCTGCAACCAGTCAGTTCGGTAGGTCACATAGTGCGACAACACCCCGGCAACCTGGCGGGCCAGCTCGAAGCGCATGCGATCGTCTGCCTGGTGCAGGTAGGCCGACAGGCGAGGCCATTGCGCATGCCAGCTGGGATCGCCGAACGCCGCATACGCATGCCAGGTGAGCGTCGCGCTATCGAACGGCGACTCGACCCGGACCTGGTCGTCAAAGCGCGCTAGCTGGCGCCACAGCCATTGCGCCAGATAGTCGACCTGCAGGTTTGCACAGATGCCCTGCCTGCGCGCCAGATCCAGGGTGAGGCGCCGCTTGATCGCGGTGCTCGGCACCAGCAGGACGTCGGACTCGAACGGGGAACCGCGACGCGCCGCGATGCGGGCCGCGAACAATTCAGCCAGCAGCTCGAAACGGTTCGAGAACCGGATCTCGAGCATGGCCAGTGTGGCGCGCGCGATCGGCTGCGGCGAACCCGGCTCAGGCGTAACGCCCGAGCGTGGCAACCGCGATGGTGAGCATGGCCAGCACCAGATTGACGAGCACCAGCAGCCGGATCGAATTCAAGGCCGCGCCGGCCGCCGGCCAATCCTGCGCGGCAACGCTGGCGCGAAGCCGCGGATACCGCAGGCCACGGATGACTGCGAACACCACGGTCATCAGCAGGGCAATGCCGAGCATCAGATGCCAGGCAATCGGCGCAGCCGCCATGCCGACCGAGCCCATCATGGCCAGCCCGCTCAACCAGAGCAGCACCAACGCCACGATGACCCAGCCGAAGAATCTGCCCAGCGCATCGGCCATCAGCGGCAGACGCTGCGGCGGCGGCAACTGCAGCGCGGCCGGACGCAGGCACAGATGCGCGAAAAACATGCCACCAACCCAGATCGCGACCGCGACCACATGCAGGAAAAGCCAGACTGGATACATCGTGAACCCCTTTGACGTGTTCAGAACCGATTTTGTCAGAAGACGGGCTCAACCGATGAGCCCGCAGCGTCGATCGATCAGCCCGATCACCGCAGGCTGGTGAGCAGGATCATCGCGCCGCCAAACAGGATCAGCGCCTCCATGAAGCGGGCATGCAGTCGTGCATGCATGCGCTTGACCAGCCATGCGGCGAGCGCACTGCCGGGCAAGGTCACCAAGCCGATCGTCACCCCAAGCAAGGCCGCCTGCGCATCGAGCAGTGCGAAGCGCCCGAACAGCGCAGCTCTCACCAGATCGATCGCGATTGTGACCAGGGCGTCGGTCGCCAGAACCGCCATCCCGGTCAGGCCGGCACCATACAGAATAGAGACCAGCAGCACCCCCATGCCGGACGCAAATCCACTGACGAAACCGAACAGCGCGCCTCCGGCGACCAGTCCGCGCGGACCGACAACAATCTCGCGTGCCTTCAGAAAGCGGCGCAGCGGAACGCTGGCGATCACCGCCGCGCCAATCAGCAGACCCAGCGGCCTGGGGTCCAGCGTTGCATACAGTTGCGTGCCGATCAGCAGGCACGGAAACGCCGCAAGCAGCAAGCGCCCCACCGCGCGCCACTCGACATGCCGACGATAGAACCAGAAGCGTCCCGCGTTGATCAGCACTCCGGCGATCGCAAGCACCGGTACCACCGCCTTGACGCCGATCAGCGGCGCCAGCACCGCGGTCAGGATCACTCCGGTTCCAAACCCCCCGATGCCGCCGATAACCGCCCCGCCGAACGCTGCCGCGATCACGATCATCCAGGTTTGAGGATCGTGAATCACGCTGGCGTCGACGCGACAGTGCCGATCAGTTCAGGAGAAATACTGGTCGAAGGTGGCGTTCGCACGCTCTTCGATCCGGGCACGAAAAGGAGTCAGCAGCACGCCCAGACGCAGGTCGAACTGCACCTCGCTGCGCGTGACCATCAGTTCGCCCTCGGTGCCGGCGCGCGACAGGCGCAGCACGTCACCATCCCAGCTGACCGCCATGCCAAATTCCTCGGCGAGATCGTCGGCCACCTTCTGGGCCGCCACCTTGGCCTGCTTCAATCCGACCAGGTGCCGGCGACGCAGATGGACCTCAGCCATCGGTGTCAGCGGGCGAAAACCTGTGTGGCCAGGGGCTTGCCCTCGACCCACGCGACCAGATTGCGGGCGGCGAGCATCGCCATTCCCAGACGTGAACTGCGTGTGGCGCTACCGATATGCGGAGTCAGCACCACGTTCGGTACTTCGAGAAGCCCCGGGTTCAGGGCAGGCTCGTTTTCGAAGACATCGAGACCGGCTGCGGCGAGCTTGCCGGCGCGCAGCGCCTGCACGAGCGCGGCGTCATCGACGATTCCGCCGCGCGCGATGTTGACCAGCGTCGCGGTGGGTTTCATCAGGTCGAACTGGGCAGCACCGATCAGGTGATGCGTCTGCGGCGAATACGGCAGCACCAGCACCACATGGTCGGCCTGGCGCAGCAGCTCGTCCTTCTCGACCCGGGTCGCGCCGATTTCGGCCTCGTTCGGCGCGACGCTACGGTTGCTGTACAGGACCTTCATGTCGAACCCGCGCGCCCGCCGGGCGACCGCCGATCCGATTCGTCCCATGCCAATGATGCCCAGCGTCGACCCATGCAGGTCCTGCCCGAGGAACTGGTCCCAGGCCCAGCGCTGCCAGTGCCCTTCGCGCAACCAGCGTTCGGATTCGGTGATCCGCCGGGCGGTGGCCATCAATAGTGACCAGGCCATGTCGGCGGTCGCCTCAGTCAGCACGTCTGGTGTGTTCGTGACCGGAATGCCACGCGCCGCACAGGCAGCCACGTCAACATGGTTGTAACCAACCGAGCCAGTCGCGACGATGCGCAAGCCCGGTGCCGCGGCCAGCAATTCGCCGTCCACCTTGTCGGAGGCCACCACGTACAGCGCATCCTTGTCGCGCACCCGCTCGAGCAGCGTCTGACGCGACCAGATTTCGTCGCTCTGATTGGTCTCGAGCTCGAAGTACGCGGACAGATAGTCAAGCACTTCAACGAAGACCTGACGGGTGATTAGCAGGCGGGGTTTTTTCGACGTCATCATCGGCGGCGGAGCGCGAGCGCGCACCGCGAAAGGAGTGGGGACGGTGTCATTGTAAGGGCTGCGCGCGACTCGATAGGAATCCGTCGCAGGAAGGGGTACGCTGATACGAGGTCTCGGTGCAAGACCCCGCGCCGCGACCTCGCGGCATCTCAAGGAGGCCCTGCATGAAACTTGGCGATCATCTGGTAGCCGCAAAACTCGTCACCGAGGCCCAGGTGCACGACGCGTTGCAACACCAGATCTCGACCGGTCTACGGCTCGGCGAGGCCCTGATCGCGATTGGTGCAATCGAGCGCCAGACGCTCGAAGGTTTCCTGGTCCGCGTACCGGCGGAACCAAGGTCGATCGCCGAGACCGGTATTGATGAGGCAAACCTGACGGCCCATGCGCTAAAGCTCATGATGGTCGGGCAGTTGTCCAGCGTCGCCGCGATCGCCCAGCAGATGAAACTGCCGCAACCGCTGGTGGCCGACCTGGTGCACTCGGCAGTGCGCCGCATGCTGCTTCGCGCGACCGGAGAGCGTGATGCAAGCACCCAGTACGTGCTGACCGACTCCGGTGTGCAGTCGGCGCAACAGGCGCTTGAGCACTCCCGCTACACCGGGCCGGTGCCGGTACCCCTGCAAGACTTCGTCGATCTGGTCGAGCGCCAGAAGGTCCGCAACTCGGTGGTGCGCGCCAACGAACTGACCAACGCGGTCAAGGGACTGGTGATCGAGCCGGCCTTCCTGGAGAAGATCGGGCCCGCGCTGAACTCGGGAAAACCGCTGCTGCTGTATGGCCCGCCTGGCAACGGCAAGACGTCGGTGGCCCGCCGTTTTGCCGAAATTTTCAGCGACCCGGTCTTTGTGCCTTACGCGGTCGATGTCGGCGGCCAGGTGATGCGGGTGTTCGATCCGAATCTGCATGTACCGATCCGCTCCAACCCTCGAGCCGGTGATTCCACGACTCTTAGCCGTGCCGAGCAGGCGGATGCGCGCTGGGTGCTGTGCCGACGTCCGTTCATCGTCACCGGTGGAGAGCTGACGCTGGACATGCTCGATTTGCAGTTCGACCCGTTGGCAAACTTCTACGAAGCCCCGCTGCATCTGAAGGCACTGGGCGGTTGCTTCGTGATCGATGACTTCGGCCGACAGATCGTGCAGCCGCGCCAGCTACTGAACCGCTGGATTGTGCCCATGGAGAACTGGATCGACTACCTGAAGCTGCGCAACGGCAAGACCTTCAGCATTCCGTTCGAGGCAATGCTGGTGTTCTCGACGAACCTGGAACCGGAAGAGCTGATGGATCCGGCATTTCTGCGACGGCTTCCCTACAAGATCGAAGTTGGAGCGCCGTCGCTCGACGTGTTCCGGGCGATCCTGCAGGCCGAATGCGACGCCGCGGGGCTTGAACTGCGCGATCCGCACTTCGAGCAGATCATCCAGGGAATCAGCGCGCGCAAGCAGCTCGCACTGGCCTGCTATCAGCCGCGCTTCATTGTCGAACAGGTGGTGGCGTCCTGCCAGTTCGAAGCGATGCCGCCACACTTCACCGCACGCTTCATCGACTACGCGATCGACAACCTGAAAGTGACGCGACAATAAATACTGGCAGCGAGACCGGCAACGCAGGATCTGTCCGCCGCGGCCTGCCGCTCAGTCGCCTTCGACGATGACCCTCAGTCGCCCTCGACGATGACCAGATGCACCCGGTACGGACCATGGGCGCCGAGCACAATGGTCTGTTCGATATCGCCGGTACGCGACGGCCCTGATACCAGGTTCATCGCCCGTGGCGGCTGACCGCGCTCCTCACGCATCCGAGCGATCGCATCCTCATAGTGCGACACCACCCGCGACGCGGGCACCACCGCCACATGCGTCTCCGGAAGCAGATGCAGCGACGCCGGCGATTGTGGACCTGAGAGCATCATCAAGGTGCCGGTCTCGGCAATCGCGGCAAACACGCCGGTGATGCCAACCAGGTCGGCATCTGCCGCCCGGCGGTACTCGACCCGCAATCCGGCCCCGGCCCAGTCGAGTGCGGACAATGCCTCCCAGCACACCGCCGAAGCCGGTAACGAATGAGCAGACAGGTAGCGCGCGACCGCCGCCGGCACGTCGGCCAGGCGTGCAACACGCTCGGTGGTGCTGGACATGCGCTGCGCCTGCGCCTCGAAATGCGCGACGATGTCGGCACCCAGTGTCGGGCGCGGCGCCAGCGGGTGGCGTGCGATGTAGTCCTGCACCGCATCGAGCTCGGCCTGCGCCGGCGCGTCCGGACGTCCCTGTGCCTTGCGGATCCGGGACAGGATCTTGTTGCGAGCGGCCGAAGTGTCCACGGCGTGTTCCTCGAATACGGCTGGCGAAAACGTCGATTATAGTCAGCGACGAATTTCAAAGACCTGGCGCAGGTACTGCACATAGGCCTCGTCATCGCACATGTTCTTGGCCGGCGTGTCCGAGAGCTTCGCCACCGGCTGCCCATTGCAGCGAACCATCTTGATGACGATCTGCAATGGTGTGTACCCAAGATCGTTGGTCAGGTTGGTGCCGATTCCAAACGCGGTTTTGGCACGATCCCTGAACCGCTCGAACAACTGGATCATCAGCGGAAAGGTCAATGCGTCGGAGAACACCAGCATCTTGGAGCGCGGATCGACCCGGTTGTTCTCATAGTGCCGGATCAGGCGTTCACCCCACTCGAACGGATCGCCGGAGTCATGGCGGGCGCCATCGAACAGCTTGCAAAAATACATGTCGAAGTCGCGCAGGAATGCATCAAAACCATAGACATCCGACAGCGCAATACCCAGGTCACCGCGGTACTCGCGAGCCCAGGTCTCAAAGCCGAACGACTGCGAATCCCGAAGGCGTGGCCCGAGCGCCTGACAAGCCTGCAGGTATTCATGCGCCATCGTACCCAGCGGCAACACGTCGTCGCGCATCGCGAACAGCACGTTCGAGGTACCAGCAAAATTTTCACCCAGTTCGCTGACGCAGGTGCGGATCACCTCGTCCTGCCACTGGCGCGAGAACCGGCGGCGGGTGCCGTAATCTGCGATCCGGATATCGGCCAGGTCTTCGCGTCCGCGAACCATCGCGATCTTGGCCGCCAACCGACGCCGGCCTTCGTCGAAATCGGGCCTGGCCACCGTGTTGCGAAAGTAGATCTCATTGACGATCGCCAGCACCGGGATCTCGAACAGGATCGTGTGCAGCCAGGGACCCTTGACGACAATGTCGATCTCATTAGGAACCGTTTGCGAAGGGCTGACCGAGATGTACTTCGCATTCATCTGGAACAGGCCGAGAAAGTCAACGAAGTCGCTCTTGATGAAGCGAAAGCTGCGCAGGTAGGCCAGTTCGCGCTCGGTAAAGCGCAGCGAGCACAGATGATTGACCTCGGCGCGAATCTCCTCGACATAGGGCACCAGGTCCACGCCGGGGTTACGGCACTTGAACCGGTATTCGACCTGAGCTCCCGGAAAATGGTGCAGGACGACCTGCATCATCGTGAACTTGTACAGATCGGTATCGAGCAGCGATTCGATGATCATGGCAGGATGCTAGCGGTTTTCGAGGCACAGGGTCCGGTCTGGGCCAGGCCCGCAAGATGCGGAACAGCCATCGCGGCAGGAGCGCAAACATCCGATGACGTCATCAGCACGACCCCCGGCATCGCCCCCCCGACATCCACACCCGTCTGCGACGCAGGTGGATGTTACGCGTTTGCGCGCTCCGCTGTCGCGTTTCGAGGCTCGCCTGACACTGCCGCTGGTCGCGGCGCCGATGTTCCTGGTGTCCGGGGTCGAGATGGTCAGCGCCTGCTGCCGGGCCGGAATCATCGGTTCCTTCCCGACCGCCAACTGTCGCAGCAGCGACGAGCTGCGCGCCTGGATGGCTGCAATCGGCGAATCGCTGGCGGCGTTCGAGCAGCAGACTGGGCGCACACCCGCTCCAGTCGCACCGAACCTGATCGTGCATCGCTCCAATCCGCGGGTGCAGGACGATCTGCGGGTGCTGATCGAGGCGAAGGTCGAAGTCGTGATCGCCAGCGTCGGTTCGCCGGCGGCGGTGATCGGCCCGCTGCATGATGCTGGTTGCGTGGTTCTGGCCGATGTTGCATCGCTGCGCCATGCCGAAAAGGCGATCGAGGCCGGCGCCGATGCGCTGGTCCTACTGACTGCGGGCGCGGGTGGGCAGACCGGCTGGGCCAATCCACTCGCGTTCGCCCGTGCGGTGCGCTCGATCTGGGATGGTCCGCTGGTGATGGCCGGCGGCATCAGCGACGGATCTTCGCTACTGGCGGCGCGTGCGCTGGGCTGCGATCTTGGCTACGTCGGCACCCGGCTGATCGCCTGCGATGAGAGCATGGCGGCCGCGGCGTACAAGCAGATGCTGGTGGCCTCGACGATCGACGACGTGATGCTGACCAGCGCCTTCACCGGGCTGCCGACCAGCATGCTCAGGCCCTCGGTGCTGGCCGCCGGACTGGATCCGGACAATCTGCCGGCGCGAGGCGCGATCGACATCAGCCGCGACATCAGCATCGAAGCACGCAGCGCACCTGGCGCAAAACGCTGGAAGAACATCTGGAGCGCCGGCCA
>Ga0255220_1000593_pt1 | contig 14308 bp, 12 predicted proteins | sample Miss_Colum_RepB__FD_188423 | JGI IMG/M metagenome (GOLD analysis project Ga0255220, IMG submission 188423) | Freshwater microbial communities from Mississippi River, Louisiana, United States - Miss_Colum_RepB_8d | ecosystem: Environmental > Aquatic > Freshwater > River | place: USA: Louisiana...
CCCACATCACGGTTTCGAGCCGATCGGCAATGTCGAACATCTTCATGCTGCCGGCCGATTTGGACAATCGGCGGGCGACCTCCTTGATGATCTTGTTGCGCGGATCGCCGATCGTGTAGACCGGGTGTCCGAAGCCGATGACCACTTCCTTGTTCTCGACGCGCCGACGGATGTCGGCTTCCGCCTCATCCGGGTTGTCATAGCGCTTTTGCACTTCGAAGGCCACTTCGTTGGCGCCGCCATGCTTGGGGCCGCGAAGGGCGCCGATGCCACCGGTGATCGCCGAATGCATGTCGGAGCCGGTGCCGGCGATCACGCGACAGGTGAACGTGGATGCGTTGTACTCATGCTCGGCATACAGGTTCAGCGAGGTATGCATGGCGCGAACCCACTGCTCCGACGGGGCGCTGCCGTGCAACAGATGCAGGAAATGCCCGCCAATCGAGTCATCGTCAGTTTCGACCTCGATCCGACGTCCGTTATGGCTGAAGTGATACCAGTACAGCAGGATCGAGCCCAGCGAGGCCATCAGGCGATCGGCGATATCGCGCGCGCCCGGGGCGTTGTGATCGTCCTTTTCGGGCATCTGGCAGCCAAACGCGGAGACGCCGGTACGCATCACATCCATCGGGTGCGAGGAGGCCGGCAGTTGCTCAAGCACGGCGCGCACTGCCGCAGGCACCCCGCGCAAGGCCTTGAGTTTCGCCTTGTAGCCGGCCAGTTCAGCCTTAGTGGGCAATTTGCCGTGAACCAGCAGGTGGGCGATTTCCTCGAACTCGCACACGTCGGCGACGTCCAGGATGTCGTAGCCGCGATAATGCAGATCGTTGCCGGTGCGTCCAACAGTGCACAGTGCTGTGTTGCCGGCCGGAACGCCCGACAGCGCAACGGATTTCTTGGGCTTCGGGCCGGAAGGGGCGGCGGCCGGAGCCGGAGCCGGGGCTGTAGTCTGCTTCTTGCTCATCGTTCGATCTCCTGGTTGCGGCCGGCAGGGCCGGCCAGCTCTGTTTCACTTGCCTTTGGCGAACAACTGGTCGAGCTTGTTTTCGAAATCCCAGTAGCCGATCGCGTCGTACAACTCCTGGCGGGTCTGCATCGTGTCGACCACCTTGGCCTGCGTGCCGTCGCGCCTGACTGCTTCATAAACCAGCTGCGCGGCTTTATTCATGGCCCGGAATGCCGACAGCGGATACAAGACCATCGCAACGTCCACGCCGGCCAGCTCACCGGTGGTGAACAGCGGGGTCTGGCCGAATTCGGTGATGTTGGCCAGGATCGGCACCTTCACGGCCGCCGCGAACTTGCGGTACATCTCCAGGTCGGTGATGGCCTCGGGGAAGATGCCGTCGGCGCCGGCTTCGACACAGGCCACAGCACGCTCGAGCGCACGCTCCAAACCTTCAACTGCGAGCGAATCGGTGCGGGCCATGATGAAGAAGCTGTCGTCGGTGCGAGCGTCAACCGCCGCCTTGATGCGGTCAACCATTTCGTCCTGGGAGACGATCTCCTTGTTCGGACGGTGACCGCAGCGCTTGGCGCCGACCTGGTCTTCGATATGCATCGCAGCAGCGCCGAACTTGATCATCGATCGGGTGGTGCGCGCCACGTTGAAAGCCGACGAGCCAAAGCCGGTGTCGACGTCGACCATTAGCGGTAGATCGCAGACGTCGGTGATTCGGCGCACGTCGGTCAGGACGTCGTCGAGGCCCGAAATGCCCAGGTCGGGCAAGCCCAGCGAGCCGGCGGCAACGCCGCCACCGGACAGGTAAATCGCACGATAGCCGGCGCGCTTTGCCAGTAGCGCATGGTTGGCATTGATTGCGCCGATGATCTGGAGCGGTTTTTCCGCGGCAAGCGCGGTGCGGAACTTCTGGCCTGGTGTCATCCGGAACTCCTGGGCGTCAGGCAGTTGGTCTGTGCGGTCGTTCGGACCCGCGACACGGCGCGGGTCAGGCAGGATCTGGGTCAGCCGAGCAGATGCTTGACGCCATCGCGCTCTTCGTGGAGTTCGGCGAGCGTCGCATCCATGCGCGAGCGGCTGAACTCGTCAATCTCCAGGCCGGTGACTCGATGGTACTGGCCGTTTTCGCAGGTCACCGGGACGCCATACATGATGTCCTCGGGAATGCCGTACGAACCGTCGGAGGGGATCCCCATCGTGACCCAGCGGCCATTGGTGCCGAGTACCCAGTCACGCATGTGATCGATGGCCGCGTTGGCCGCCGACGCGGCCGACGACAGGCCACGCGCTTCAATGATCGCAGCGCCGCGCTTGCCGACGGTCGGGATGAAGGTGTCGCGATTCCAGGCATCGTCGTTGATCATGGCTTTGAGTGACTGGCCGTCGATGGTGGCGAAGCGATAGTCGGGGTACATCGTTGGGGAGTGATTGCCCCAGACGATCATCTTCTCGATCGACGAGACCGCCTTGCCAGTTTTGGCGGCCAATTGTGAGACCGCCCGGTTGTGGTCAAGGCGCAGCATCGCAGTGAAATTTGCTTTGTTCAGACCCGGCGCGGACTTCATGGCGATATAGGCGTTGGTGTTGGCCGGGTTGCCGACAACCAGGATCTTGCAGTCACGCTTGGCCGCTTCGTCGAGCGCGCGACCCTGCACCGTGAAGATGGCGCCATTGGCCTCGAGAAGGTCCTTGCGCTCCATGCCCTTGCTGCGGGGGCGGGCGCCGACCAGCACCGCGCAGTCAGCATCGCGAAACGCAACTTTCGGGTCGTCGGTGACGACGACGCCCTGCAGCAGCGGAAACGCACAGTCCTCGAGCTCCATCACGACCCCGCGCACCGCCGCCAAAGCCGGCGTGACGTCCAGCAGTTGCAGGATCACCGGTTGGTCCTTACCGAGCATGTCGCCATTGGCGATGCGAAACAGCAGGCTGTAGCCGATCTGGCCGGCGGCACCAGTAACGGCGACGCGCTTGACGGGTTTGGACATCAGGAGACTCCTTGGGAAGAAAGACTTCGGGGTCGGTCCGGCATCATGAAGCGCGATGCGCGAGGCCGAATACTGGATAGCCAGAAAGTGTAGGTAGCCACGTTGGTGAAGTCAAGTTTCTGTTATATCTTATATAAGACATAAATTATTGAAATGCACGGCTGACTATGGTTGAATGCAGATCATGAGCGCCATGCTGCCACTTTCTGATCGCGCGAAGGCGCCCACGTTCAGTCCGCTTTACCGCCAGATCAAGGCGCTGCTCACCGGCAGCTTGCAGGGGGGCGAATGGAAGCCGGGCGAGGCGATCCCGAGCGAACTGGAGCTCGCCGCGCGATTTGGCGTCAGCCAGGGCACGGTGCGCAAGGCAATCGATGAACTGGCCGCTGAGAACCTTTTGGTGCGACGTCAGGGGCGTGGCACCTTCGTTGCCAGTCATCAGGAGGCGCGCGCGCAGTTCCGGTTTTTGCGTTTGCGCACCGAGCACGGCGAAGCGCCTGGTGACATGCAGAGTCGGGTGCTGGATTGTCGCAGGATGCGGGCTCCGGTCGACATCGCCCGGCAGTTGCGCTTGCGTTCGGGCGAGTCGGTCGTGCAGGTTCGCAGGCTGCTGTCGTTTGGTGGGCGTCCTGCGGTTCTCGATGAGATCTGGCTTCCCGGGGGGCTGTTCAAGGGACTGACCGCGGAGCGACTGTCTTCGCACATCGGTCCTCTTTACGCGCTGTTCGAAGAGGAGTTCGGGACCCGGATGATTCGCGCATCGGAACGTCTGCGAGCGGTTTCGGCAGATGAATCGGTGGCCACGGAGCTCAGGGTGCCGGTCGGCGCGCCTTTGCTGCTCGTCGAGCGCACCACATTTACCTACAACGATCAGCCGGCCGAGTTGCGACGGGGCTTTTATCTCACCGATGAGCTCCATTACCACAACGAACTCGGCTGATTCTCCGTGGCGCGAAATGGTTGATTAGTGCACCGGGAATTTTTCGTTCAAAATGCGCAGGCTTATCGTCATCGAAGTTGATCCGCACGGAGGTTTCGTCCATGGCTGAAATGGCCGGAAGGGCGGGGGCTAAATCCCGACCCGAATTTCGCAACATCCATGTCTCGCAGCTCAGCAGCTACCGGCTTCCGCTCGCCGGCATCGTCTCGATCCTTCACCGGATCAGCGGTGCGCTGATGTTCCTGGTCGGCATTCCGTTCATTCTGTACCTCTTTGAGCAGAGCCTGACATCCGAGATCAGCTTCGAGAACTATCGCGCGATCATCTCGGGCTGGTTCGCCAAGCTCGTGCTGCTGGCTCTGATCTGGGCTTACTTGCATCATTTCTGTGCTGGTATTCGTTACCTGGTGATGGATGTGCATCTAGCCCTCGACAAGGACCAGGCTCGCGGAACCGCAATGTCTGTGTTGGTTGTGAGCCTGACGCTCACCTTCGTCATCGGCCTGAAGCTGTTCGGAGTGTTCTGAGATGACCACCAAACGAATCGTCGTTGGCGCGCATTACGGGCTCAAGGACTGGCTTGCCCAGCGGGTCACCGCACTCGTGCTTGCAGCCTACACACTGATCCTGTTAGTGACGTTGCTGGTAACCCCAACGCTCGACTACGGCAGCTGGGCGGCGATCTTCGGCTCCGGCTGGATGAAGGTGTGCACGGTGCTCGCGCTGATCTCACTTTCCTGGCATGCGTGGATCGGTGTTCGCGACATCTACATGGATTACATCAAGCCCACCGGCGTTCGCCTGCTGTTGCAGGTCCTCACCATTCTTGCGCTGGTCGGCTATGCCTGCTGGGCAGTGATCATTCTTTGGAGAGTCTGAGATGGCAGACGTGTTGAACCATCTTGCTAACAATCTGCCGCGACGCAAATTTGACGCGGTGATCATCGGGGCTGGTGGCGCGGGTATGCGCTGCTCACTGCAACTGGCCGAGGCTGGCTATAACGTTGCGGTTCTCTCGAAAGTGTTTCCAACCCGTTCCCATACGGTGGCCGCGCAAGGCGGTATCGGCGCATCGTTGGGGAACATGAGCGAGGACAACTGGTACTGGCACATGTTCGACACCGTCAAGGGGTCTGACTACCTGGGTGACCAGGACGCCATCGAGTTCATGTGCCGCGAAGCGCCCAAGGTCGTGTATGAGCTTGAGCATTTCGGCATGCCGTTTGACCGCAATCCCGACGGCACCATTTATCAGCGCCCGTTCGGTGGACACACTGCCAACTTTGGCGAGAAGCCGGTTCAGCGTGCCTGCGCGGCCGCAGACCGTACCGGACATGCACTGCTGCACACGCTGTACCAGCGCAACGTGCGCGCCCGAACCCAGTTCTTCGTTGAATGGATGGCTCTGGACATCATCCGCGACTCGGAAGGCGACTGCGTGGGCGTGGTTGCGCTCGAGATGGAAACCGGCGAGGTCATGATCCTGGAGTCGAAGGTCACGGTGTTTGCCACCGGCGGTGCCGGCCGGATCTGGGCTGCCTCGACCAATGCGTTCATCAACACAGGTGATGGCATGGGAATCGCGGCGCGTGCCGGCATTCCGCTCGAGGACATGGAGTTCTGGCAGTTCCACCCGACCGGCGTTGCCGGTGCTGGCGTTCTCGTGACCGAGGGCGTGCGCGGTGAGGGCGGCATCCTGCTGAACAGGCACGGCGAACGCTTCATGGAGCGCTATGCGCCGACGTTGAAAGACCTGGCACCGCGTGACTTTGTGTCGCGCTCAATGGACCAGGAAATCAAGGAAGGTCGCGGTTGTGGCCCCGAGGGGGACCATGTGCTGCTCAAGCTCGATCACCTGGGCGCCGAGACGATCATGAAGCGGCTGCCGTCGATTCGCGAGATCGCGATCAAGTTTGCTAACGTTGATCCGATCAAGGATCCGATCCCGGTAGTGCCCACGATCCACTATCAGATGGGTGGTATTCCGACCAACGTTCACGGCCAGGTCGTGCTGCCCAAGAACGGCAATCCAAACAGCGTCGTGGGCGGGCTGTACGCGATCGGTGAGTGCGCCTGTGTCTCGGTACATGGAGCCAACCGTCTTGGCACCAACTCGCTGCTCGACCTGGTGGTGTTCGGTCGCGCGGCCGGCAATCACATCGTGTCAAGCAAGCTCAAGGATGGATCACACAAGCCGTTGCCGGCCGACGGCGGAGACGCCACGCTGGCGCGCCTTGCCAGGCTCGATGGCTCCAGCTCTGGTGAAAACACCCAGGACGTTGCCAACGATATCCGTCGGACGATGCAGGCGCATTGCGGGGTATTCCGCACTTCCGAGCTGCTGTCCGAAGGTGTCAAGCGCATCATGGAGCTGGACGCCCGCGCTGCCAACGTCCATATCAAGGACAAGTCCAAGGTGTTCAATACCGCGCGGGTTGAGGCGCTGGAACTAGACAACCTGATTGAAACCGCAAAGGCCACGATCGTGTCGGCCGAGGCACGCAAGGAAAGCCGTGGGGCGCATGCGCATCGCGATTTTCCGGACCGTGATGACGCGAACTGGATCAAGCACAGCTTGTGGTTCTCGCAGGGAAATCGCCTCGATTACAAGCCGGTCAACATGAAACCGATGACCGTCGAGACCTTTGAGCCCAAGACCCGCACGTTCTGACAACGTCTGTCTGCAAACCAGAAATATCCGGAGCGATCGCACAGATGAGCGAAGTCGTAGAAACCCCAGTCCAGTCCCCGACGTCAACGTCCGTCAAGACCCGTGTCGTGCGCTTTTCGATTTATCGATATGACCCGGACAAGGACGCCAAACCGTACATGCAGGAGTTGCAGGTCGAACTGCTTCCTACCGACAAGATGCTGCTCGATGCGCTGATGCGTATCAAACAGTCCACCGACGATTCGCTGGCCTTTCGTCGGTCTTGTCGCGAGGGCGTCTGTGGCTCGGACGCGATGAACATCAACGGCAAGAACGGTCTGGCGTGTATTACCAACCTGCGCGACCTGAAAGAGCCGATCGTGCTCAAGCCCTTGCCCGGCCTGCCGGTCATCCGCGACCTGATTGTCGACATGACGCAGTTCTTCGCGCAATACCACTCGATCAAACCGTATTTGATCAACGACGCGCCGCCGCCGGAAAAGGAGCGCCTGCAAAGCCCCGAGGAGCGCGAAGAGCTCGACGGACTTTACGAGTGCGTGCTGTGTGCGTGCTGCTCCACGTCCTGCCCGTCGTTTTGGTGGAATCCGGACAAGTTCGTTGGCCCGGCCGGCCTGCTGCAGGCGTATCGCTTTATCGCCGATAGTCGCGACCAGGCAACCAGCGAGCGACTGGACAATCTCGAAGATCCCTACCGCCTGTTCCGTTGCCACACGATCATGAACTGTGTCGATGTCTGTCCGAAGGGGCTGAATCCGACCCGCGCGATTGGCAAGATCAAGGAACTGATGGTCCGTCGGGCTGTATGACGCGCCGGATGGCTACATGATGGGCGCTTCGCATCAGGCAGACCCCGCTCAGCGCAGGCGACTGCGCTGGCGGGCCAGACGCGGCCTGCTCGAAAATGACCTCGTTCTGACGCGATTTCTCGATCGGCACGAGGAGAGCCTGAACGATGATGAGGTGGATGGCTTGGACCGTCTGCTGAGTCTTCCAGACAACGAACTGCTCGATCTGCTTTTGGGTCGTACTGAGCCTGAAACCGAACTCGCCGATGAGCGCTGCATGCGCGTGTTGCGCATGCTGCGCGAGGCGTGAAGCAAAACCTATCTTTGCAAAGAATCAGACCCGAAGGGAACCAGACCATGACTTCTGAACACAAGGCAACCATCTCGTTCAGCGACGGAACAGCGCCGGTCGACTTCCCGATTTACAAGGGCAGTGTTGGTCCTGACGTCATTGATATTCGCAAGCTCTACGGTGCCACTGGCAAGTTCACGTTCGACCCGGGATTTCTGTCGACCGCTGCTTGCGAATCTGCAATCACTTATATCGATGGCGACAAGGGTGAACTGCTGTATCGCGGTTACCCGATCGAGGAACTTGCAGTTAATTGCGATTACCTCGAGACCTGCTATTTGCTGCTGAACGGTGAACTGCCGACCCAGGCCGAGCGCGACGATTTCGAGATGCGTGTGATGCGCCATACGATGGTGCATGAGCAGATGACCCGGTTTTTCACCGGCTTTCGTCGCGACGCACACCCGATGGCTATCTTGGTTGGTTGCGTCGGCGCACTGTCGGCCTTCTACCATGACTCCCTTGACATCCAGAACCCGGATCATCGCTTCGTGTCGGCGATTCGCCTGCTGGCCAAGATGCCGACGCTGGTTGCGATGGCGCACAAGTATTCGGTTGGCCAGCCATTCATGTACCCGCGCAACAATCTGTCGTATACCGGCAATCTGATGCACATGATGTTCGGTGTGCCCTGCGAGGAGTATCAGGTCAACGACGTGCTGGTGCGCGCGCTTGACCGGATCCTGATCCTGCATGCCGACCATGAGCAGAATGCGTCCACCTCGACGGTGCGCTTGGCTGGCTCATCGGGCGCTAACCCGTTTGCCTGCATTGCGGCGGGAATTGCCACCTTGTGGGGGCCTGCCCACGGCGGCGCCAATGAGGCCTGCCTGGTCATGCTCAACGATATCAAGCAGCGTGGCGGCGTGGCCAAGATCGGTGACTTCATCAAGGAGGTCAAGGATAAGGACTCGGGTGTCAAGTTGATGGGTTTCGGCCACCGGGTTTACAAGAACTACGACCCGCGCGCCAAACTGATGCGCGAGACCTGCTATGAGGTACTCGGTGCACTTGGGTTGGAGAACGATCCTGATTTCGCATTGGCGATGAAGCTTGAACAGATCGCACTTGAGGATGATTATTTCGTCAAGCGCAAGCTGTACCCGAACGTGGATTTCTACTCTGGCATCGTGCAAAAGGCGCTCGGGATCCCTGTCGAGATGTTCACCTGCATCTTCGCACTGGCCCGCACGGTCGGCTGGATCGCGCAGTGGGCCGAAATGATTGCTGATCCCGACCAGAAGATCGGTCGTCCGCGCCAGCTTTTTACTGGCCCGACACGTCGGGTCGTCAAGCCGATCGCGCAACGCTGATTGATGTGAGCGTGCGCTGCGGGATGCGGCGCGCGACTCTGGAGGCCGGCCGTGATGCCGGCCTTTTTGTTTGACCGTCCAGGCGTGGCAGCCAAGAAAAAACCCCGCACAAGGGCGGGGCGATCCATCAATATCAGGCGCGGCGCAGCGGCGCCACATCTGCCTTCAACGCAGCGACTGATTGATGCGCTCAAGCATGGTGTTGCCCGGACACAATTGCGCCTCGTCGAGCGAATTTAGCGGCGACTCGACCGTATTCAGGTGCCCATGCAGATCGTCGGCTGCAGGGTCGACATACAGCAAGCCGGTAACAATCTCGCCGCGTGCCTGATGCTCCTGGATGTAGTTCATTGCTGCGATCAGATTCGACGGATCGTACTCGGCGTGCAGCTTGCGAAGGCGCAGCATTGAACCATCATGCTGAGCAATGTCGATCGTGCTTCCAGGCTCATACTGCGCGCCGATCGGCTCATGACGCGGCATGAAGTCGATGCGATTGACCGCCTCGTTGTGCTCGCGCACATACTCGTAGCTGCGGGTGCTACCGGCGTGGTTGTTGAAGGCAACGCAGGGGCTGATCACATCGATGAACGCAGCGCCCGGGTGGGCAAGTGCGGCCTTGATCATCGGCACCAACTGATCCTTGTCACCGGAGAAGCTGCGCCCGACCAGCGTGGCTCCAAGCTGCAGCGCCAGCGACACCATGTCAATTGGCGAGTCGGTGTTGACCGCGCCGCGCTTGGACTTGGAGCCCTGATCGGCGGTTGCGGAAAATTGACCCTTGGTCAGTCCATACACGCCATTGTTTTCGACGATATAGGTCATATTGACGCCGCGACGCATCGCATGCGCGAACTGTCCAATGCCGATCGACGCGGAGTCACCGTCACCGGAGACGCCCAGGTAGATCAGATCGCGATTGGCCAAGTTTGCACCGGTCAGCACTGACGGCATCCGGCCATGAACCGAATTGAAGCCGTGCGAATTTCCCAGAAAGTAATCCGGAGTCTTGGAGGAGCAGCCGATTCCCGAGAGTTTGGCGACGCGGTGCGGTTCGACGTCGAGTTCCCAGCACGCCTGGATGATCGCCGCCGAAATCGAGTCATGACCGCAGCCCGCGCACAACGTCGAGATCTTTCCCTCGTAATCGCGTCGGGTGTAACCGATCGTGTTGCGCGGTAGCGTCGGGTGGTGAAGCTTGGGTTTTGCAAGATAAGTCATGTCGCTTGCCTCATGCGGCCTTGCCGCGCTGGATCGATTCGACGTTCGCGCCGGTGACCCGGGCTGCGATCTCCTTGACGATAAAGCGCGCAGTGATCGGTGTGCCGTCGTAGTGCAACACCGGGACCAGCTTGGAGGACTCTGCGTCGAGTTCGGTCATCAGCATGGTGCGCAGCTGCGCGTCGCGGTTCTGTTCGACAACAAAGACCGTGTCGTGCTCCTCGAGGAATTGCTCGACCTCCGGGCCGAACGGGAACGCCCGTATCCTGAGCGTGTCGACATGCGCGGTCTGGGCATCGAGGACTTCACTGGCTTCGGCCATCGCCGGCGAGGTGGAGCCGTAATAGATCGCACCAACACGGGTTTTTCCAGGGGCCTTTCGCTCAATCGCCTTGGGCACCAAGGTCTTGGCGGTCTCGAACTTGCGCAGCAGCCGCTCCATATTGTCGACGTAGTCGGGGCCGGCCTCGGAATAGCGCGCGTAGCGGTCTTTGGTGGTTCCGCGGGTGAAGAACGAACCGCGGGTTGGATGGGTACCTGGATAGGTGCGATAGGCGACACCGTCACCGTCGACGTCCAGGTAGCGGCCGAAGTCGACACCGGACTCGAGTTGCTCGGCGCTCATGACCTTGCCGCGATCGAACTTGCGCGAGTCGTCCCACTCGAATGGGCGCGACAGTCGCTGGTTCATGCCGATGTCCAGGTCTGTCATCAGAAAGACTGGAGTTTGCAGCCGATCCGCAAGATCGAGCGCCTGGGCGGTGAACTCGAAGCACTCGGCCGGATCTTCGGGCAACAGCAGCACATGCTTGGTGTCGCCGTGCGAGGCGTAGGCGCAGGCGAGGATATCCGACTGCTGGGTGCGTGTCGGCATGCCAGTCGAGGGCCCGCCGCGCTGCACGTCAATGATCGTGACCGGAATTTCAGCGAAGTAGGCCAGACCAATGAACTCGCTCATCAGCGAGATGCCTGGGCCTGACGTCGCGGTGAATGCACGCGCGCCATTCCAGCCGGCACCAACCACCATGCCGACCGATGCCAGTTCATCCTCTGCCTGCACGATCGCGTACCGATTGCGTCCGGTATCGGAATCCGTACGGTATTTCGAGCAGTACTTCTGGAAGGCCTCCGCGACTGATGACGACGGCGTGATCGGATACCAGGCACACACTGTTGCGCCACCGTAAACCGCGCCCAGCGCGGCAGCCGAATTGCCGTCAATGAATATGCGGTTGCCCACATTGGCGGCGCGTCGCACCTTCAGGCCGCAAATATCGTCCAGATGTTCGCTGGCGAAGTGCATCCCCTTGCGCAGTGCGTCAAGGTTCGGCGTCATCAGCTTGTCCTTGCCCTTGTACTGCTCGCCGAGCAACTGCGGAATCACTTCAGGGTCAATACCCAGGATATGCGCCAGCGCTCCGACATACATGATGTTCTTGAGCAACTGGCGTTCGCGCGGGTCGGAGTACGCGGCATTGCACATCTCGGTGAGGGGAACTCCGATGACGTGAATGTCAGGTCGAAAGCGCGACGGTGGCATCGGTTTGGTGCTGTCGTAGACCAGGTAGCCACCCGGTTCGATCTCGGCGATGTCCTTGTCCCAGGTCTGAGGGTTCATCGCGACCATCATGTCGACACCGCCGCGTCGGCCCAGATGGCCCTTCTCGGTGACCCGAACCTCGTACCAGGTTGGCAGGCCTTGAATGTTGGACGGAAAGATGTTGCGTGGGCTGACCGGAATCCCCATGCGCAGGAAACTCTTGGCGAACATCTCGTTCGCCGAGGCCGAGCCCGAGCCATTCACATTGGCGAACTTGACGACAAAGTCGTTGACCGCCTCGATTCGACGCGTTGCGTTGCTCATCAGGCGGCTCTCCGTTGCTGTGTCCGGCATCCAGGCCCGGCTTGTGTGGTCTGCAGCAGGAACTGGTGCATGTCCCAGGCGCCCGTCGGACAACGCTCCGCGCACAGGCCACAGTGCAGGCAGACATCCTCGTCCTTGACCATGACCCGTCCGGTCTTCAGGCCATCCGCCACGTAGAGGGCCTGGTCTGCGTTTAGCGCCGGCGCGCGCAGTCGCTCACGAAGCGCCGGCTCATCGGCGTTCTCAGTGAATGTGATGCAGTCGGTCGGGCAGATATCGACGCACGCATCGCATTCGATGCACTGTTTGGCGGTGAATACGGTCTGAACGTCACAATTCAGACAGCGCTGCGCTTCTTTCCAGGCGGTCTTTCCGTCGAAGCCGAGTTCAACCTCAACTCGGATGCTGCTTAACGCCTGGTTGACGTCGCGCCAGGGCACCTTGTGTCGGGTGTCTGGAGCAACCTCGTTGTCATAGCTCCATTCGTGGATGCCCATCTTCTGTGAGGCAAGTGTCACCCCCGGCGCAGGGCGATCCTCGACCGCTTCGCCGCTCAGAAACTTGTCGATCGAGACCGCGGCCTCGTGCCCGTGCGCAACCGCCCAGATGATGTTCTTGGGGCCCAGAGCCGCGTCGCCACCGAAGAAGACGCTCGGCAACGAGGATTGCAGGGTCTGCGGGTTCAGCACCGGCATGTTCCAGCGATCGAATTCAACGCCGCAGTCGCGCTCGATCCACGGGAAGGAGTTCTCCTGACCCACTGCGATCAGGACGTCATCGCAGGGAACCAGTTCGTCTGGCTCGCCAGTTGGCACCAGGTCACGACGACCCTTGTCGTCATAGACCGCCTTGACCTTCTGGAAGGTCATGCCGGTGAGCCGACCGTTGTCGTGCACGAAGCTCTTGGGCACCATGAAGTTCAGGATCGGGATGCCCTCGTGGATCGCGTCTTCCTTCTCCCACGGCGAGGCCTTCATCTCTTCGTAGCCCGAACGCACGATGACCTTGACTTCGTCGCCGCCAAGGCGGCGCGAGGTTCGGCAGCAATCCATCGCAGTGTTGCCGCCACCAAGCACGATGACACGCTTGCCAATGCTGCTGATGTGGCCAAACGAAACCGAGGAGAGCCACTCGATGCCAACATGGATGTTGGCGGCAGCCTCTTGGCGACCGGGGATGTCTAGATCGCGTCCACGCGGAGCGCCGGAACCGATGAACACGGCATCGAAACCTTGCCCGAGCAGATCCTTGAGCGAATTGATCGGCGTTCCTGGCCGGAAGTCCACGCCCAGGTTCAGCACGTAGCCGGTTTCCTCGTCGATGACTTCCTCAGGCAGGCGAAAGCGCGGAATCTGTGTTCGGATCATGCCGCCGGCACGCGGGTCGCGATCGAAGACCGTGACCTGGTAGCCGAGCGGGGCAAGATCACGCGCCACGGTCAGCGAGGCCGGACCGGCGCCGACGCAGGCAATTCGCTTGCCATTCGAGCGCGCGGCCTTGCGAGGCATCCGGTCGCTGACGTCGTCCTTGAAGTCTGCGGCGACGCGTTTCAGGCGACAGATTGCGACCGGTTCGGCGCGCTCGGCCTGGTCTTTTTCAACCCGGCCGCGGCGGCATGCAGGCTCACAGGGTCGGTCGCAAGTTCGCCCAAGGATTCCGGGAAACACGTTGGATTTCCAGTTCACCATATAGGCATCCGAATAGCGCCCTGCGGCGATTAGACGAATGTATTCGGGAACCGGGGTATGGGCCGGACAGGCCCACTGGCAATCGACGACCTTGTGGAAATAGTCGGGATTGCGGATGTCGGTCGGCTGCAACGAACGTCCTCCAGATAGCAGTCGGAGCCCGGGCAAGGCTCTCTAGCCGACCGGGTGCGTAGGTGACAGGCGGGAGTCTAGCGCGCGCCATCGCTCAAGCAAAGCCGACACAACTGTAGTTGGGATGCTTGCAACGCCACGGCCAGTCGGTCTGCAGGCCGCGTGGATGCTGATTCCCGTCTTGCGCGCCCCACATTTTGACGCGCCCGAGCCAAACCCACGGCAAGATGCCTAGTTTCGGCCGCTGGAAGACGGTCTCACGCTGCAAGATGGCAGGCGCGATGCTAAACTCACGCCCCAAGCCGAAAACAGCGAACGTGCGTCCAGAGGGGGCGCGGTCGCGGTTCGCGTATCCATTGAGCCGGAAGCCGGCGATGGATCGTCGAGTCCGGA
>Ga0255220_1000602_pt1 | contig 14125 bp, 13 predicted proteins | sample Miss_Colum_RepB__FD_188423 | JGI IMG/M metagenome (GOLD analysis project Ga0255220, IMG submission 188423) | Freshwater microbial communities from Mississippi River, Louisiana, United States - Miss_Colum_RepB_8d | ecosystem: Environmental > Aquatic > Freshwater > River | place: USA: Louisiana...
CCGGCCTTGGCTTTGATTTGCACAGGACGCGGAAGTTCAACTGGTGGAATACCTAATTTCAACTCAGGGTCTGCACCATGCTTCGCGAAATAATCCGCAAACTGACGATGCGTCCCCGGCCAAACTGTAAAATTACCTGCGTTGTCCAGGTCAATGTCATTCAGAAAAAAACCTGCAATCGCAATAAATGGTTTTATGCTACCTGGATTACCATCTGTTGAAGGATGAAAACTATCAATATGGGGTCTTAAGTTATTTAGACTTTTAGGATCATGACCAGGAAAACGTAACGCGCACTGAACATGAGTTGATGGAACAACTTTACCTTTACCAAGCGCAGATTCAATCAATGAGAAAGCATCAGTTTTCATAAGCATGTCTGTCAGACGCTCATCTGTTTTCAATTCATGCGCACGAGTTTGGATAGAGTCCAAATAATTTTCGATTGTCGAGTTAATTGTATGTCGAGCAGCCTGCACCATATCAGCAGGAACGACTTGCGGTATCACAACCCAGCCGTTTTCGATAAGATGCTTTTTTTGATCAATACTTAATTTACTCATATTTAATTTTAACCTGACTAATATTAGTGTCTAGGAAAATTTTGAGATCTCTTGTCCTGTGGAAGAACTATATTAATAATCCGTATCCATTTTGTTTTCAATCAAATCAGGTTCGGGATCTTGTGCAAACCTCACCGCTGGAATTGTCTTACGGCCATCTAAGTGAGCTCGACAGATTCGGTGGACTCCGTCAAAGATTGAACCGTCTTGACTAAAAATTATCAGTCATTTATGACTCCCCTTTCTTCGCTAATTCTTGTTTCAGTCAGTGGTCATAATACAGTCCTTTAAACTATTTGCAGAGGTCTTTAAATACCATTTTATATTCAGCCAAATTGCTAAGACCTACTGAACTTCTAAGTTCATCGACCTTTTCAGGATTTTCAATCGGTAGCGGTTCCCATTGACCAGGTCCTACACAACGTCCTTGGGTACCATATCGCTGAAGCTTTCTTTTGCTTGGGTCATTAAATGATGAAGCTACTCGATCAAATAGATAGGCGTAATTTGCAGGCTTTGTTTCATTTAATGGCCACAATTTTTCTAAAATTTTTAACACATTTTCTTGAAACTCGTGATCCTGATCGGCATGTTGAACTAGGAGCCAAGCTTGACTGTCTGTGTTTGCTCCGAACTCACTTATTTTAAACCAATTATAGATTTTAAGAAGTTCTTTGAGGTCGGCTGTATTCTCAGAGTCTACTGCCGCAGATTTTAATGAAAATTGCTTATTAAATTCAGATTTTTCATCAGGGGTATATGAGTTATTCAAAGGTGTGTCCCAAAATTTTCTCATGTATTGATCGATTTGAACCATGTTGTCGATCTTATTTTGAACCCATTTTTTGTTATTTGGTTCTGCTGGTTGTGATAAAAAATCAGATTTCATTTTTGAGACATTTTTATCATAAGTTGCAATGTCGCTATCGACACGTGGATACGGCGATGCTGAGGCTGTATTAATAATGAGTATTAATGCAGTGAATATTGTAATGAAAGATTGTTTCAGTATGCCGAATAAAATATTTTCATACGCTATTTCAGAAGGAGATTCAGCAACATCAACGCCTTTGTAATTAATTTCTGGAGCTAAATCTTCTTTTTTTGGTCCAATAAGGGGCAATCGCAATTCATTTGTCATAATACACTCAGCGCTAAAGCTAAATTTTGAATTTTCCCAAAAGCTTCTTCCTCTAGATTAGATCTATCATCGTCACTATTGAAAAGGGTATCGCCTAAGGCAACATGATCTGAACAAGTTAAAATTGAAATTGCTTCAGCACCAAATTTTTGAGCTACTGCAAACGTTGTTGCCGTTTCACCATCGACACCAATATAATTATTTGATTGCCAATTTTTAACAACATTCTGAGTTTCTAAAAACATCGCGCTTGTCGTTACTATGCTACCAGTTTTGTATAAATATTTCTTTTCCTTTAAGAGCATTTCTGCCTTGTTAAACAAGTTGTTACCCGGGAAAAACTCGAGCTCATTTGGAAAATATTGTGTTGAAACTCCATCTTCTGATTTAGCAGACTTAACCAAAAGAATTTCTCCATAATTGAGATGGGCTGACAAGCTGCCACAATATCCAATTTGAATAAAATGTTTAGTCCCCATCATTGCAAATTTATGAACGATCAGTGCTGTCATCGGAGCCCATATCACATTAGCAAACCCAATCAATTTATTTCTTCTTTTACCAACGATCATATTCCATCGTGGCCGAGAAACAATTGATTCAAATGCAGATTCCCATTCGCCAATATTTTCAGTCACATTACCGTCTTCGCCATGAAGGATAATTGTTTCTGGAACTTCTGATTCGTTCAAATGACTGTTTTGCAACCAATCTTGCTTGTTAAAGTCTCCGTAAATCTTTTTCATTTTCTCTCCTGATTTTAGAAAAGATCATGCGATCAATCTCATCTGGCTTTGTAATCCGAATAATTTTTAAATTCTCAAACTCTGGACTTTGCATCAGTTGCAAATACTGTTGTCTTCTTAGGTCATAAGTATTCCACGCCCAGAGTATAATTGAATCTTTTGATAAAAACGTTTTTTGAAATGACTCCTGATTACATGACCACAAAACTTCGTTTTTTATCAGTCTTGAAACAGATCTTTTGAAAACCCGCCACATGACCAACCACTTAGGATAATCCAACCAAATAACGATCTTTGAATTTCCCCATGTGATATCTCTAGTTTTATTATAATTACCATGAATGACAAAACCGTGGCTTTTAGAAATAGCATTCAATATTTTATCTCTAAATTCATCTTGAGGTGTTTCAGTCCAATTTGGTTTCCAAAAGAGTGAATCCAATTCAACGTCTGTTAAATTAAGTTCTTTTGATAAACGTCTGGCAAGTGTGCTTTTGCCAGAGCCACTTGTGCCTACGATCAATATTTTTGAATGTGAGTTAAATTCAATGTTATTCATTTATAATTGCCCAATAAAAGAATTCATAATTTAATTACCTCAGGATGATTGTCTAAATTATCTGTGTACCACTTAATTGCCTTTTCAAATCCATCAAATGATTTTTCAGGCATATTCTGTGTGGCTTCAAATAATAATTTAGAAGCTTCTCGAAATTTACATTCTGAATATAATGTAAAAGATAAAAATACTTTTAAGGCTGGATAATTTGGAAAATGGGTTACAGCTTCAATTAGAATTTTTTCGGACTCACTATATTTCAGATTATTACGAAGTGTACTACCAAAGCCCACAAAAAATCCAGGCTGTTCAATCTCCGGTAATTGCTGCCAACCCAATTCATATGTCTTCCAATAACAAGGCTCTGCTTCATTTTCAAAACCACAAAAATCATAACAGCCTGCTAAGTCATACCATGCAATTGCATCTGTTGGATTTATAGAAAGATATTCTTTAAGGAGCGGGATGCACTGTTTTCGATCGTCTTCCAATTTAGAATCTTTTAATTTATCGATTTGTTGTTTTAATTCAGTATTCACATCAACCTCACTTCAGCATCAAAAAACTGATCCTTACTTAAAACCTTAACCCCAATTTTGCTCGCAGCTTGAATCACTGATGGTTCATCATGGGCAGAAGTAAAAAGAATTGATTTCTGGCTTAGTCCCAGGCGTTTTATAACTTCAGTGCCCGTTTCAAGTTGTTCACCAGTTTCAGTTTCTAAGTAGTAATCTGAATATAATTTATAATCATCATTATGGGTAGCAAGCCATTGCTCTAATTCGCTTGGCGTCGAAAAAATAACATAATTTAAATCTTGAATCTTAAGCGCATCGAGTTTTAATTTAACAGTATCACGCATCAGCTTTTGATCATCTAAAACCAAAAGATACTGTCCTTTAGACAATACAATTTCCTCAGATACATCAGATTGAAGCTTTGGAATCAATATGCTAACGATGGTTCCTTGCCCCAGAGTTGACTCAATTTTCAAAGCACCGCCGAGATCTTCAAGAAATCGTTTCGCATAAAAAACACCAATACCGGTGCCGTTTTCTTTTCCAATTGAAAATCCTTTTGTACCAATTTTCTTAATATTATCTTGCGAAATGCCAATTCCAAAATCTTGAATGCTGATTTCAAAAAAATCATTCACACTTTTAAGACCAACAATAATTTTTGCATCTGGCGCAGATGCTTCGGCTGCATTATTAATTAAATTTGATATCGATCTTTCAAATTCCAAAGAATTTAAATTCACTTCCGCTCGTTCGTCTAAAAGTGACAGCTCCACAGTAACTTGCCCCTCAAACTGTATTTGCTTCTGTTGAACGATGGTTTTCAAAAGCTGTGCTAAATCAGTAGGGTCTTTTTGCAACTTCGCTTCAATCTCTTCATCGAGAGCTTTTTTAGTCTGCTTAGAAATATCTGCCGCGATTGCTTTAATTTTTAAGAGTGATTCATTAAAGTGCTGGGTTTGCTTTTCGTTAAGTCCCGTAGTCCTACGAGATAAAATTTCAATATTTCTAACTGAACTGATAATGTCGTGGCCAACACGGGATGCGATTTCACCCAACATAATTTTACTTTGATTTTGAATCGCTAGTTGATGTGCAGCTTCGACCTGATCTTTTTTGTCTTTCCACCAGCTCATAAGCGTCGGTAGAGCCTTTTCAACAATTTCTGATGGACGGTCTTTTGAAATGAAGTCGTTGAGTGCTTGTTTAAAAATTTCTTCACGCTTTAGGTACTCTTGATTTTCGACTGATCGTATAACTGCAACTAGCGCGATAAGTATCAAAAGCAAAAATGCAACTCCGCCAAAAAAAACAGAATTTAAAACTTTTGATTCGACATCAAAAATCAGAAACATTTCATCACGACCTGGAATTTTATAAAATGCACGACTATGCAAAAAGCCAGCGCGTTTCATAACAACTTCTTGATTCATTTCGGGAATATCAACAGTTTCAATACTGAATGGATCGCCAAATTGAAGCCTTTCTCGAATCTGATTTTTGTCGATTTTAACAAGTTTAACGGCTCGGACGTAGTCACTCGAAAGTAAAAATCTTTGATTCTTTGTTGATGAAGTTAATAAGTTGCCCTCTTGAATAAGAGCAGACTCAGTGCGAACCCAATTCAGCATCAATTCATGACCAACCGAATTTAAATAATAATCACAAAGCCAATAGATGCCCGTCATACTTATGATGACAGAAACTAGAAAAATCAGAACCGGCTTTTTTCGAGATATCTTTAAAGACATAATCTCTCCAGTGCGCCGCCAACAAAGGCAGGCTGATTTTCAAAGTAACAGCGATGAACTTGAAACAGGTCCTGAAGCCCATGACTAACAACTTCATCAAATATCAGTTTTGGTAAAACAATTGATTCGCCGCCTTTTGCTTCAAGTCGTTTTCTAATCAAATGATTCCCGTGACCAAAACCAAAATAAGCTAGCCGTTTTTCATAGAAAGTAACGGGTTCAGTATATTCTAGACGAATTTTGTTTATTGCTAGGCCATGACGGTACAATTCATCCAAGGACCGCAGCAGAATTTGTTTCGTGTCATCAATTTCACCACATGCTCCGCCTGAAATAAAGCCACCAGATTTAAGTCGACCAAATAGAATGACCACTGACAAACGATTTGAGTTTTCAACCTTTGGCTCAATCACAAATATTTCTTCTATATCACATTGGCTTTTTACAGTTGCAACGTAAGGTAAAATTTTATGTTTATTTACGTAATTACTTATTGAATCAAGCTCAAAAGCAATCGACTCATCATCCCACCATTTGGCCCAAACATATCTTTCAACGGCCTCAGCTAATGCGGACTCTCGAGCTTTTGATTCAGCATTTTTATAAAACAATGGAAAGGCTGCAAAGCCATCTGAGCGTTCAGTCATGCAAGACGGAATTTTATTTTCATATCCTTCACGAAACGCAAGTCGCTCAACTCTTTCAGATAAAGCTTTAAGAAGTGCTACATTGCCGTCATCTGAAAATCCAGTTGTTGAGTTTTCAGAAATTATTTTTGAATTATCTTCATCATGACATACAAACCAATAGCGGTCGCAAAATTTAGAAACATCCATATTTTTAGGAAGCTGATTTCTAAGTTTTAGTTCTTTCAATAATGAAGTCAGACCGGCTTGTACATCACTCATATCTATTCAATCCTAAAAACTTGCCATGGTGCAGGCGAAGTGATCGAAACCGGAGCTTCCATAATGAGCGATCTGTCTTTTGCTGCATAAAATCGTCGTACATGAGTAAATACATTGAAAAGTGATTGGCTATAAATATGTTGATTCAGTTTTGCAAATGCTGATTTTTCAAGGCCAGATATTTTCAAGTTTCTGATTAAATTTTGCATTTCAGCGTCTTGGCTTACGAACTGAAGGGTCTTATGCATATTCGGAGTCATCATCATTTGAATATCACCAGCGGGATCAAAAGCCCAAAATCCGTTCTGGTGTCCTTTAACTGCAATTTTGCCAGATAAAAATAAATCGTCTTCATCTTTCTGCGTTTCCTGAACAACAGGCGGTACAAGTTCAATTCCTAATTCTAAAAATACTTTTTCCATAACCACGACAAAAATAGATTTTGGATTATTCTTCGCTTTTAACCATTTGATTGGTTCACTTTGCATCTGCGATTTACAGCGAACAATATCTTCGGCTGTTAACTCACTTGAAATACCATTGTAAAGTTCTTCGTTTTTTAAATATCCTGGAAGCAAATCCGTAAAAATACTCGCTTCTGATTCGCGAACATCTCCAACAATTTTATAAAAGGCATTTCTAAAAGCCTTTGCAAAAACTTGTCGACATTTTTTGTCTTTAAAGGCACCAATATTTGGATTTAGCACAAAGCCTACAAATCGAGAAGCCGGAGCAAAAGATATTTTCACCTTCGATTGAAGTTCTTTAATTTCATCAATTGTGTATCGAAGTTCGCTACCAGAAATAACAGTTTGAGTATCAAACTCATTTGCATTTTTAACAACGTCTTGTGCTGACATATATTTGAAAAATAATTTTTGCGGAGCTTTTAATCCATGAATGGATTTTGAATCTTGTTTTTCAAATTGAAATTCATTTTCTGTTTTTGAAGTCATTTTATAATGGCCGCTGGCGGGGATTTCTTTGCATGTAATCTTATTAGTTGCAACATCAACACATGCTTTGGGAATCACAGAAAATATTTCTAAACAAAAACGAAATAACGGATGATCTTGTTTCTTATCAAACTGAATTTTAACAGTTTGACCATCAACTAAAATCCCTTCAGGCAGAGATTTTAAAGCATCTTTTGATTTTGACCACTCTTTTACACCCTTGATATCTTCAATAACTGGAAATGTTGGGCGCGTGTAAACCATTCTGGCGACGGCAAAAGCCACATCCGCAGATGTCAGATCAGAGTTGTCTGAATACTTTAAGCCTGATTTCACTTTCCAAGTCATAACATGTGTCTGATCGTTGTACTCAAACAGATCCAAAATCTTGCTCGTTAAATCGCCCTTTAGATCAACTTCCAATGGTGTCGCATAAAGCATGCGAGCAACTGGCAGATTCACGGTTTGATCAGCATCTAGCGGATCAAACGACGTCGCAGCCGATGTTTCGGTTATGACATAAGTGTAGTAATCTTTTTTGATTGATTGACTATAAATCATAATGATTACCCCTAACCCAACAAGAGCTATCGCAAAAGCTATCTTTTTCAAGCTGACCTCTAAGTTTCATTTATTTTATGTTTCCTCCATCTTGTGAACTGATGACCATGCCACCAGGTTTTTCCGAGCTCACTTTCGAATCATCACCCACAATGGATTTTAGCCATTGTACGAATTGCTTAAGTTCTTGATCTTCTGAAGATTCAAGAATGACTGCTACTTTTTGACCGTTGAGTTCAAACAAGTCTCTGATGTTTGTTTTTAAAAGAATTTTTTCGTCTAATAATTCCTGAATAGTTTGGACTTCCAATTTATTTTTCAAAAGTGTATCTGCTGAGACGACAGTATTTTTAGCGAATGCCTGAGACCCTAATGACATCAATAATCCAACGATTGCTTTCGTTACTTTAGTTGATTGTTTCTTCATGATTCAATTCCCCCACTTTTTGTTTAAGTTCAAAGTTTGCTAAATTTTTATCTAAAATCTTGATTCGAGTTGAAATCGTTGACGGAGAAGCATTAAAAAATGATCTGCATGCCTCGCGTAACGTTCCAGCTTTTCTAATCAGTTCTTGAATGTACGTAAGCTCTGACTCGTGTTGAACTTTCATAAATTCTTGGTACGTCAAAACTTCAACATCATCAGTATTAACATTGGCGACACTTCTTATTTTTGAATTTAAATCTTCAGGTAAAATTCTTGTTTTCTTCAAAGCAACAAGTCTTTCAATTTCATTTTGCAGTTCTCTGACATTGCCCGGCCACGAATAGCTTTCAAGACAACGAACAGTCTTTTTTAAAATTTCTGTGCCTTCAGCTTTATGCAATTTTAAAAAATGGGTCAGCAGAGGACGAATGTCGGCTCGGCGCTCGCGCAAAGCGGGAATTTTAATCGGCATGACATGAAGTCGATAATAGAGGTCTTCACGAAATCGGCCTTCGGTCATTGCTTTCTCTAAATTGACATGAGTTGCGGTGATGACTCGAATATCTACATCAATGTGTCTTGTTGCTCCTACAGGCGTTAATTTTCGCTCTTGTAAGACTCTAAGTAATTTGGCTTGAATAGATGGTGCAAGTTCACCGATTTCATCTAGAAAAAGAGTTCCTTGATGCGCGGATGCGATCAGTCCTTTTTTATCGGTGATAGCACCTGTGAATGCACCTTTAACATGACCAAACATTTCACTTTCAAAAAGTGTCTCTGTGATGGATGAAACATTGATTGCAACAAATGGTTTATTTTTTCGATCTGATAAATTATGAATGGCCTGCGCAATTTTTTCTTTACCAGTGCCCGACTCACCACTGATAAAAATATTGCAGGTGGTTTTTGCGGCCCGACGAACAAGCTGAGTCACTTGCACCATCGCGTCTGATTTCCCGACAATACCAATTGATTCAATTATTTTTTGATTTTCTGATTCATCATTTGTGTCATGATAAAGCTCCGCCGTTTCTTCCCAGCGTTGGCAAAGAGCTCGAACAATGCCGCGCATAGCTTCTTCGTCTTGATTTTTTTCGATGAAATCTTTTACTCCGATCGCCATGCATTTTTTTAATAGTTCTCGCGAATCATCAGCTGAATTCAATGCAATCACCAGATGCGGGTTAATTTCCAACATCTCTTTGGCTGTCTGGATGCCGTCCTTAGGCATTCGATAGTCCAAAAGAACGACTGAGTATTGCGACGGTTTTTCTTTAATTGAATTTATGGCGGCTTCGACATCAAGCAGACCCGTGACTTCAAAGTCAGGATCGTCTTCAAGCACTAACTTTGTGCACTCAAGATCTGCGGCTTCATTATCAACGACTAAAATCTTATATGACATGTGTGTTCCCCCAAGAAATTGCTAACTGCTTACAAGTAAGCCTTAAAGCAAGCGGGGTACCAGCCGTCAGAAAACTAAAAAAAGAGATCTAACCCCTTGAAAATACTTGAGCTTGTATAGCACTGTTGCGAATAAGACTCAACACCTCGAAAGAATTTGTACGTAAGTACGAACAGTGAATGACTGTATGATGGTGAAGCGATGAACTTAAGCTGCTGAATATACGAGGAAAAATTTATTTCTGTGTTGCGTTCGTATGTACGAATGGGGTGTGTAGGAATTACAAGGATCGGTTAAACGACGTTTTTGATCCTCCCCTTCCTCATCACATAAAAAAATACATCAGGACTTTTAATTGGTGTTATTGAATTTATAAATTATAAATAGTTTGTATTTACATTTTGGTTTCGATTAAAAAATATTTTGCTGAGGTTATATGGCTTGTATTCGTAATTTAAGAATTGAAAATTTTCGCTCAATCAAATCATTAGATTGGAATCCGAATCCGCAGATTAACTGTTTAATTGGGCAAGGAGATAGCGGCAAATCATCAATCCTTGATGCAATAGATTTTTGTATCGGAAATAAACGAAATATTCAGTTTGGTGATGATGACTTCTATAATATGATTATTGAAGATCCTATTATTATTGAAGTAACTCTAGGCGATCTCGATGACAATTTAAAAAATCTTGATTCTTATGGTCTTTACCTTCGTGGTTTCACAGACTTTTTTGGTTTGATTAATGATGAACCTAATGACGGAGACGAACTAGTGATCACCATTCAACTGAAAGTTGAAAATAGTTTAGAGCCAGTATGGTCATTAGTTTCTGATCGTGCAACTCAACACGGTGTCAAACGAACTTTATCATGGACAGATAGAGCGAAAGTAGCTGCTACAAGAATTGGTCATTATGCTATGAATGATCTAGCTTGGACGAAGGGCTCTGTTTTGCATCGGCTCTCTGACGAACGCGTGGAGGCTTCGTCATTTGTAGGAGTAGCGAGAGATGCTAGAAAGTCGTTTGGTAATTCGGCCGATGAAAAATTAGCTAAGACACGGGAGATTGTTACAAAGACCGCTAAGGGATTGGGAGTTAAAGTAGGTGCAGAAGTTCATGCACTTCTTGATCATGATTCGATATCTTTTGGCGGCGTAAAAGTGTCCTTACACAACGAAAAAGAAATTCCTCTCAAAAATCTTGGCGTTGGATCTTCAAGATTGCTCGTAGCTGGTCTGCAGAAAGCGGCTGCTATAGGGTCTGGTATCGTGATTATGGACGAATTAGAATATGGTTTGGAGCCTCATCGGATCATTCGCTTATTAGGATCGCTAGGCGCTAAGGATAAAGATTCGAAGATGCAAGTTTTTTTGACTACACATTCTCCTGTTGTCTTACGTGAACTGTCAGGTGATCAACTAAATGTAGTGCGAGTCTCCACTGATGAGCACGTTGTTAAAGTTGCTGGCACGTTAGATGAAATTCAAGGAGCGTTAAGATCGAATCCTGATGCCTTTTTGTCATCAACTGTAATCGTCTGCGAAGGCGCCAGTGAAGTCGGATTTGTTAGGGGAATAGATCTTCATCGTGTTTCTCAAGATTTATCTTCAATTGCAGCGCATGGTGTTTCTTTAGTCGATGGCAAAGGAGTTAATAAAATTTTAGGCACAGCATGTGCTTTTCAAAAGCTAGGTTATAGAGTTGCAATACTTAGAGATAATGATGCCCAGCCTGATGAAAATAAGCTAAAAGAATTTTCAAGAAATGGTGGTAAAGAGTTTGTATGGAGCACTGGTAATGCTATTGAATCAGAAATATTCCTAAATTTATCGAATGATTCAGTACTTGCTCTTTTAGATAAAGCTGTCGAACTACATGGTGAAGAATTGATTAATCAACATATTAAAAGTGCCTCTAATAATAATTTAGAACTTTCCTCTTATAAAAATCAATTAACGCAACAACATAGAGCCAATCTAGGCAAGGCGGCCAAAAGCAAAAATAATTCTTGGTTCAAAAATATTACAGACATGGAAGAAGTAAGTCGTGTAATTATTGCCACAGATGCTAATGCAAACGCACAGTTTAAAAGTAAAATTGAAAGTATATTTAAATGGGCTATCAATGAGTAAATCTGAATTCGATATCTATAGCTTTCAAAAGGGAACAATTACTGCTCCTGCGGGTTGTGGCAAAACACACCTAATTTTAGGTGCTCTTGAAAAACATCAAGATGAGAAACCAATACTTGTATTAACTCATACCAATGCAGGAGTCGCAGCACTTAAACATCGAATTCAAAAATTTGAAATTCAAAAACGTTCCTATTCAATAACAACGATAGACGGATTTTGTTTGAAATTAGTTTCAACCTTTCCCGCTAATTCGAAATTAACTAAAGACACACTCAATATTAAAGTACCGAAGACTGACTATCCACTAATTAGAACGACGACCCAAAAAATGTTACAGCTCCATTTCATAATTGAAATTATTAAAGCAACTTATTCACGTGTTATTGTTGACGAATATCAGGACTGTACAGCGTTACAACATGCGATGATTAAAGAGCTTTCAAATCACTTGCCAATTTGTGTTCTCGGCGACCCGCTTCAAGCTATCTTTACATTTGGTGATGACAAACCACCGAACTGGAACAATGTAGTTTGCCGAGATTTTCCTATTCAAGGTGAGCTAACTATTCCATGGCGTTGGAAAAACGCGGGCGCAGAAAAGTTTGGCGTGATGCTTTTAGAAATTCGAAAAAAGTTATTGAAGAATGAAGCAATAGATCTTTCTTTATTAGAAGATCACGTTGAGTGGATACAGTTAAGTGGAGCAAATAGCGATTTTGCTCTGCAAATCAAAGCTGCCGGAACGAACGGTCCTCATCGTACTGATAGCGTGCTAATTATTGGTGATAGTAGAAATGAAAGAAGTAGATATAAAATTGCTGGTGCAGTTCATGGCACTATCACAGTAGAAGCAGTTGAACTAAAAGACCTTATCGGGTTTGCAAATACCTTTGACTTGAAAGATCCTAATCTAACTGAGAAAGTAATCTTATTTGCTGGTGATGTAATGACAAATGTAGGTGCCGCTGATCTTATCAAAAGAGTAGCTACTATCGTAGAGGGCCGAAGTAGAAAAGATCCAACAAAGATCGAACTGTTTGCTGTTTCATTATTTAAAAATCCGTCATATCAAAATGTATCTTTGCTTCTTAGTGAAATAAGCGCGGATGCCGCAGTCCGCACTTACCGACCAACTGTATTAAGAGCTTGCTATCGTGCGCTCCAGATCTGCAGCGCAAATCCGAATACAACGCTCTTAGAGGCCGCGCTTAAAATTCGTGATGAAAACCGTGTCGTAGGAAGACAACTTCCTAAGCGCGCTATCGGTAGCACACTTTTATTGAAAGGATTAGAGGCCGAAGTCGCCGTAATTTTAGATGCAGATAGCCTAGATGCTAAAAATTTTTACGTGGCAATGACTAGAGGTTCAAAGAAACTAGTAATTTGCAGCAAAGCATCGACGCTCAATAAAACCACTTAGTTTTTAAACTTAATCTACGCAACTTTTAGTTCAATTCCTAAAATTTGGATTCGAAGTATGTAAACTCGAGATAACATTTTACCAACAAATGAGCATGTTTCACATTTGTTACTGACTGCAGAAAATTTCCGTGTTACACGCCACTCATGATTGATCACTTAACACTATCGTCAGCTAATTATGAAAAAAGTAAGAACTTCTACCAAGCAGCGCTTGCTCCACTTGGTTACAAACTCGTCAAAGAGTTCGGTAGTGACGTTGCTGGATTTGGCATTGTAGATCGTCTTGATTTTTGGTTAGCCAATGACAATCAAAAAACTCAACCTATTTTTCATCTAGCTTTTGCAGCTGAAACCAGAATCCAAGTGGACGAGTTTTATCGTGCTGCTTTAGCTGCTGGTGGCCGTGATAATGGAGCACCAGGTCTTCGTGAAAAGCATGGCCCAACTTACTACGCAGCATTCGTTTATGATCTTGATGGTCAAAATATCGAAGCTGTTTGTAGAAAATAATTTGGAAAAAATTTATGGCACACGCAAAGCCTGAACACCTTAAGGACTTGAACTCTTTAATCTCTGAAATTCGAAAGATCTCAACACTTAAAGAAAAATCGTTCGGCTGCTTCTATTTTAAAAATAAAGGTGTGCTTCATTTTCATATTAAAGCTGAACGACTTTATGCACATGTATTTGATGGAAAAGACTGGATTGAAGTTGATCTCGTTACACCAATGTCAGCAAGTACAAAGAAACAAATTTCTAAAAAAATTATTAAGCTTTTACCAATTTAACTTTCTGCTTTTGAAAAAGGATAAGTTGAAATCGTTATGCAGATAGCCTTTCGAAATTTTCTTATGGAAAATCCGAACGCAGATTAATCTATCTTTTTTATAATACAAATTTAAAACACCCACCGATGATTTTATCGGTGGGTCATTTTATAACAAAGGCTTTCTACCTTTAAGTCCAATGTCTTCTGGGTTTGCAACATAGATCAAATGATCAACCCATTTTCCATATTCGAACCAGTA
>Ga0255220_1000604_pt1 | contig 14116 bp, 16 predicted proteins | sample Miss_Colum_RepB__FD_188423 | JGI IMG/M metagenome (GOLD analysis project Ga0255220, IMG submission 188423) | Freshwater microbial communities from Mississippi River, Louisiana, United States - Miss_Colum_RepB_8d | ecosystem: Environmental > Aquatic > Freshwater > River | place: USA: Louisiana...
CAGAGAATCGATCATACATTCCAACAACTCAGATGACAAAATCCATAAGATGATCGAGAGTGTTTCGAATCCTCGGCATAAAGCATCATTGATAAGATACACTAAGATGCACCGTCCAAATTTTGATATTTCGAGGTATTGAATGCTTAACTCCAGGAACAGAAATTTCCTAATCAAATATGGTCCTTCATCTATTCATGATGATCACATTGCACATGGAATCCATCAGGAATCTACAGCCAAGTCTCTGACTATCACTCCAGATCATATTGATAGAATCTGGCCAACGGCAACGACTCTCGATAAACGACATATGATTGCAAACCATTATGATCGAATGTCTGATAAAATCAAAGCAAAGATAGATGAATCAGAAACTCTTTCGCGGCATGCATGCGAGTATGTCAAGGATCCGGAAAAGATTCATCAAAACATCGATTCTGGAGACTTTAATAAGATCCATGTTTCCAGTCATAATGAGAATTTGAATCAAGACCATATTTCAAAGATTTTAGATCATAAGAATGCCGATGAATTTGCTTATGGAATCGCTAATCACAAACTTTCTGACGAAAATTTCGACAAGTTCTTAGCTGTGAATGATCACATGTCAATAGCTTTACATCTTAGAACTCATAAATTATCTCCAGATAGACTGAAGAAAATCATCGACCAACCTAACATCCACTCAACTAACAGAATGGATCGAATTGGAAGTATTGGAATTCATCAAGATCATTTCGATGTTCAATCTTATATCAATGGAAAATACAGATTTGGACGTCCGATAAGTCAAGTGGAATAACAAAAGGATTGATTGAATGTTCTATGATGCAGTCGTCGAAAGTATTGACGATCCACTAAAACTTGATAGAGTGCAAGTCCGAGTGTTTGGTAAGCACACGGATAATAAGTCTCACATCCCAACCGAAAGTCTTCCTTGGGCTAGAGTTCTAGGATCTGGTGCATCGGTGTCCGGCATCGGACACTCTGGACATCGATATCTTCCAGGAACTTGGGTTATCGTTGCATTCCGAGATGCCGAAGAACAACTTCCATTCGTGATTGGGTCATATCCTGGAGTTCCATCCGATCTAGGATCTGAGGTTCAGGACTATTCCGACATTGCTTTTGCAGGCGTTACTGTTGAATCTGATAGCAAGGCTGCAGAAGGAGAATCGACTCCAGATAAAGAGAAAGCTGATGCTGTATCTTTGCCAAACGAATCAGATCCTTATGACTTGACAGGAATGCCTAGAGTTGCTCCTGCAGGAACTGCATCAGAATCAACTGCCAACAAGAACATCGAAATCATCATCAATGCTTGTCTGAATGCAGGATATCGAAGCAGAAGATCCATCGCAGCAATTCTTGGTGTGATCGGTGGAGAATGTGCTTGGATTCCCAAGAAGGAAAGCTTCAAATACTCCGCGGCGAGACTTGTTGAAGTTTTCCCATCAACATTCAAGACAATCAAAGATGCAGAACCATACGCATATGATGAGGTTCGCCTCCCAGAAAAGCTCTATGGATATCAAACTTCCAAAGGAAAGATGCTAGGGAACACGAGCCCAGGAGATGCTGCAAAGTTCGTTGGTGATGGTTTCATTCAACTGACAGGCAAGTACAATTACACTCGATATGCATCGCAATCTGGTGTTGATATCATTTCAAATCCTGATATTCTTCATACAAATGCGGAAGCATCGATCAAAGTCTCTCTTGCATACATCAAAGATAGATGTAAAGCAGATCAGAATGATGAAAATTTCTTTGATGCACTGAAGAAGGCGGTTGGAAGAAATACTCCTGATATTGCTGCTAGAAAGAGATCTTTCTATGAGTATTTCATGTCAGGTGTTCAGTCTAAGCAAACACCGAACAAGAAGCCAGAAGAATTCAATATTCTAGTTGATAACGATCCTCAGACATTTGCTGCCAAGCCTGGATTCAGAGATCCGAGTGGTGTTTATCCATCATATCTGAATGAGCAGGATACATCAAGACTTGCTCGAAGAGAAAAGCTGTCTGAAACAATCGTTTCAAAGAAGAATTCAAATCGAGTTCAATCAATTGAATCGAATGATGTGTCTTGGGGAGAGCAAGTCTCTCCATATAACGCATCTTATCCAAACAATCAAGTATTCGAATCAAAATCTGGACATGTCATCGAAATTGACGATACTCCAGCATCTGAAAGAATTCATGTCTATCATAAGACTGGTTCTTATATTGAAATTGATAACACAGGATCCAGAACCACTAGAATCGTTGGATCCTCATATGAAATCATTGACGCCAACGGTCACATCTACATTGCAGGATCTTGTAATGTGACAATCGGAGGCAACGCAAATCTGTCTATCTCTGGCGATATGCATGCAACAGTTGGAGGCGATGCGACTCTTGCATCTGGTGGATCGCTTTCTGCTAGAGCGTCTGATGTATTCATCTCAGCAGATGGCGACATGAATCTTACCGCTAACGGAAATATCATGCTTCAGGGTTCACAGGTACACATGAACTCTGGAAATGCAACTGAGGCCGATCTGGTACGTCCTAGCGGTAGATCTGCAAACACAGTTCCAAATCCTGTTCCAACTAAGGCATCCGAAACGAAAGCCATCTTGTTCGAAGACATTGATTCTCAGGATGATGGCACTTTGATCAAGGAAGCGATTGCAAACGGCGAAGTGTCTGCAGACGAAGCGACGAAGAAGCCAGCCGAAGGCGAAGCATACAACGAAAAGACAGAGAACAAGAACAAGATTCCAGCAAATTGCGCACAGATCGCATCAATGGATAGCTATCCGGACAATCTAAAGTTGTCTCCGAGAATGACTCTTGGTATGGTGTCTTCAAATGCTGCAGTTTCAAAGGCAACTGTCGTTGCCCAGAATGGTCTAGAAGTTGCAGAGATTGTATGCAACTTGCAATCTGTCTGTTTGAATGTAGTTGAAAAAGTTCTTGACAAATATCCTAATGCATTTGTGACATCTGGCTTCAGAAAAGGCACGAGTAAGTCACAACACAACAAAGGCGAGGCAGTTGATATCCAGATTCGAGGTATTTCGAAGGCTCAGTATTACGAAGTTGCTAAAGATCTCGCATCTAGCTTGCCTGTTTATGATCAATTCCTTCTAGAGTATGCAGTTACTGCAAACGCACCTTGGATTCATATCTCGTGCACTAGAGAATCCAACAGAAGACAAATCATGACATTCCACAATCATAAGAAATACAAGGACGGTCTAGTCGACCTAAGCTAAGAAATGCTGAATAACGATCTTATCAAAGCTTCGGCTAATATGTTTGAACTCTATAGACTAACTCACGTTGCTCATTTCAACGTGATTGATATCGGGTTTGCTGCACATCACTCTTTCTTGAAAGACCTATATGAACAATTCAATGGCTTCTTCGATGACATTTCGGAATGCATCAGAATCAATGGAAATCTTGTCCCAACGGACTTCGATAAAGAGCACGTCATTCCTCTCGTTGATGTCACATATGATCCAAAATCAATCTTTGATCATGTTCATCAGCATCTGGCTATCGTAATTGCGGCTGTTGAGGCCGCATGGAAATCCGCATCGGAAGAGAAGAAGCTTGGAATTCAATTTAAGCTAGAATCTATTATTCAAGAATTGTATAAAACGAAATGGATGCTCGAAGCATCAAAATGAAAGGAACTATCATGAACAGACCAAATTTTGGACTAGGCGAAGAAGAAAAGAACGTATATGCAACGTCATATGGATGGATTCATCTCAAGAAGAATGGAACATGGGAACTGCTTGCATCCGCAAAGAATCTGACTCAAAATAATCCAACTCAGATTGAAATGTCTGCAGTATCAAAAACTTCTGTAGAAAAAGTTTCCCTAAATCAATTGGAGGCAGAGCTTTCTGTGGTTCGCAGAGCAATTGCCGAGATTGATAAACGAATCGCAAAAGAATTGCAAAAAGATAAAGGAGATCTAGCATGATCGGAAACTCAAATAACCGCTTGTTCGGCGGAGCAAACAAATCAATCATCGAAGCATACGAAAAGATGCAGGCTCGTAAACTCGAAGAGTCGAAAAAGCTCGAAGAAGCGAAATCTGTATCTGATGCCGAATGCTCCGATAAGAAACTCGATGACTCTTGCAGTATGAAGAAGGAAGACACTCTTCATGAAGAAGTCGGACATGAATCTCTTGTAGCTCGACTCAAGGAAGATGGATTGAACCATATTGAAACTCAGGACCAAGGAGCTTTCAATGTGTCAATCTTCAGTAGCGAGAATCTCAATCCAGAAAAGATTAAACATCTGAATTCGATGGTTGCAGGACAAGGCGAACTGAAAGTCGAAGGAGATAACGTCAAGCTGATCACGAAGAAAGCTCAATCAGATTTTGAGGCAGCTCCTCAAAAGCAGATTTACGAAAGCAATGATTACGTTCCTTTCATGAATCGTCAAGAGTTTGAGTCTGCAGCGTCTAAACATAACCTGAACCTCGTGGCAAATGATGAACATCACACCGAAGCACTTGATGGCTCGGGAGACCTCAAAGGATGGTGGAATGGCCATACGGGTGTTGGATACATCCGCAAGGATTGCGGACAATGTCCTCTAGAATCAAATACGCTCAAAGAATTCTTCGAAGAGCTGAATGATTCACATCTGATGCTCGTTGAATCTGCAGAAGATGATAGATTCAACGAAGAGTCTGTTCTGGAAAGCGTTGTTCTTCGCATGCCAGAACATCTGAAAGAGGAATATGTCAATCTCGACTTCGAAGGGAAGACAGATCTGCATCACGATGCATACGACAAAGAAGGCTCGAAAGGCGAATCGAAGATTGGACGTTTCCATTGGGAACAATGGAGAGCCAATGCCAGAGCAATGATCAAGAAAGGTGCTGAATAATGTCAGTCAAAGTTTCTGAAATGCCGACGATCGTCGGCATTAGTGGATCTGATAAAGTGATGGCAATCAGATCAGGTAATAAAGCAACGACAGCTGCAGACATCTTTGCAAACATCAAAGATCCTGTTGTTATGAATGCAGATGCCGAAGAATCTGATGTCATCATCAAAGGAAAGAACATTCAAGATCTTTTTGTTGTAGATACTTCTGCAAATCGCATCGGGATCAAGAAAGCTGTTCCTCAGACAACGCTTGATGTTGCAGGCACAGCAGGGGTTGATGGAGTTTTCTATTTCAGATCTGTCCAAACTCAGACTAGCTCTGGTGCAGTCGATCTAGAAAGCAGAACAACTCTTGTTGATGATTCTGGATCTATTGCTCTTTTGCTCGGACCTGGAACAATCGGTCAAGAAAAGGTGATTGTTAGAAAGAACGCGTCAGCAATGACACTCTCAGCAGCAGGAACTTCAATTCTTGGAGCTTCATCTATTGCTTTCAACGCAACAGGTTCGACCCTGACATTGTTCTACACAGGAACAGAGTGGGTAATTTTGAGTAGCTACGGATTGACGGTATCCTGATATGATTTTGACAGTCCCCAAAGATAAAGATGAATTCCTCATGCTTGCTATGAGGAATTATGATAAAACTTGCATTTCAATGAAGGAATTCAAGAAAGACTTGAGACTTCTGACTAAAATCAGAAAGGATATCTGCGCTCTTATCGGGGACTCTGATTATTCTAAAATCAGGCCTTTGCTCAATAATATACTGATTGTCTTCAATCAGTTTGGTGAAATCTCATCATCTTTGATTTTCTATACAATCCAGACATCAACTGAAGATCAGTTGAGAGAAAAGGCGATCTCAATCGCCTGTCTTTTCATTATCAAACTCGGAAGAAGAGATAATCTGGTTGATAATCATCAGCTAAGTATTGACGAAACAATTCTTGACAAACTTCAAGAAATCTAAGATTAAGGAATACGAATGTCTGAGCCAACAACCGGAGCTATTATTGGTAAGGTCATGCTGAAGTTCTTCCCGTCGGTTGCGGGAGCTTTCATCGCAGGACTCACAATCAAATATCCAGAAAATTCTACGATGAAGGAAAAGTTCTATTCTTTCTTCATCGCTTTCGTTTCTGGTGTTCTAGTCGCACATTTCATCGGGGAAGCATTTGCAGCTAATTTTGATGGCATGACAGGAGTTACTCTTGACGCTGTTAAATTTGCTCTTGGTATCTTCGGATTGACACTGATTAACAACCTGATTTCTGAAATCAAGCCATGGCTTGATTCACTCAGAAAGAAAGTATTCGGAGAAAAGAATGATTAATGAGCTATTGTCGTTCGTTGCTATTGCCTTGATGTTCTTGTTTGCATCTGGGATTCCAATCATCGCAATTGCAGCCGAGTTGTCTAAACGAACTCCATCAACTCTGGCTCATTCAGTTATTCGAAGTATTCTTTGCATTGGTGCGATTGTCTTTATTTCGATCATTATGACGCCTGGATATAAAGCAACATTCTATCAATTCGTATCGATCGGATTTATCTTTCTTGTGAGTCTTATTCAAGGTTATGTTGAAATGACCGGATCTAAGATTTCAGACATTTTCTCGAAGTTCACTCATAAAAGATCATGATCAAATATCAAGAATCGACTCGACCGTCGATTGTTTCTGATAAAGAGTATCACAATCGACTCTGTAATCTTCTGTTTCTTCCTTTCAATAGACAGGATGCATATAGACTTGGTTTGATCGACGCGGATGGAAATCAAATCAAAGATCCATCAAATGCAGCAGAAGAGGCTGCACTTTCTCCTTTTCATATTCTTGCTTTCAATATTAAAAAATTCATTTCTAAGCAGCCGAACGGAGCAAATCTCCTAAGAAATGGATCTTTTGCCCTGAATACTCTTCATCATAATCAATTCAGATCTCTTGACCGCAAACAGGTCAACTCTTTGATGGAGCAATTCGAAAGAAATTGCAATTTCATTTCTGAGAATAATCTGAGATTTCCAATTGAAGAATCTATCATCGAATCTTTCGTGATGAAAGAAGATGAAGGCGGAGGCGATGCCGGAGGTGCTCCAACAAACAACGCCGGATCTCTAGAGCAGCTCGATTATCCAATCGGACAAAGAGTATCTAGAACGAAGAAAGCATCTCTCAAGACATACGAAGACACTTATCCAAAATGAGCTCTGTTGCTAGACTTGCAGATACATGCACCGGACATGGTTGCTGGCCTTCTCGACCAAACGACCAAGGCTCATCTGATGTCTTTGTGAACTCAAGACCTGCTCATAGAGTTGGCGATCACTGGATCACACATGTCTGCGGATCTGCACACGATTCTGTTCTTGCTGCCGGATCATCAACAGTCTTCGTGAATGGAAAGCCGATAGGTAGAGTTGGGGATAGTATTGCCTGCGGCTCTTTCATCAAAACTGGATCTGGAGATGTTTTCGCAGGATAACGAAAGGAACTGCGATGCCAACATACATCGATCTAGATTTGAATTTTGCGAGACATCCGAAAACAGATGATGTCTCTAAAAAGACAGACACATCTGCCATTCTAGGGGCATTGAAAAACCTAGTCAAGACTGCAAACTTCGAAAGACCGTTTCATCCAGAAATTGGATGTCAGGTCCATTCTCTGCTATTTGAGCAACTCACTCCCGATACAATCAGCGCCATCAAACGGTCGATTAAATACGCTATCGACAATTTTGAGCCAAGAGTTGAACTTATCGAAGTATCTGTTTCTGCACAAGGACATAGACTGATAATCGATCTGGAATATCGGATCGTGGCTCTGAATGTCATTCAGAAAGCCAAATTTGAATTGGAGAGAACTCTATGAGCTCGAATCTCAAAGTATCAGATCTAGACTTTGATTCTATCAAGTCAAATCTTATCGAATTTCTAAAATCAAAGCCTGGATTCACAGACTATGATTATGAAGGATCTGGACTTGCAGTTCTGATCGATCTTCTCGCATACAATGCACATTATGAAGCTGTCATTGCCAATCAAGTGATGAATGAGCTTACAATTGACACTGCCAGAAATAGAAACATCGTAGCTCTACATGCCAAGCGTCTTGGATATACACCGAGATCAGCTAAGGCATCTAGAACTAGAGTCAATCTAGAAGTTCTAAATCCTGTAGGAAATCCAGCAACTCTCACTCTCGGAAGAGGGGCTCAATTCTCTGCAACAGTTGATAATGAAACTTTTGGATTTACGACTCTTGAACCAAAGACAATTGCAAGAACGAATAATCGTTATATCTTCAGTGATCTAGAAATTGCTCAAGGAACATTCAAGACATTCAGATATGTTGTTGATTCCAATTCCAAGGCATTTGCTATTCCAGATGATATGGTTGACACTGACAATCTAAGAGTGTATGTTCAAGTGTCTAGAACCAATACCGCTCGCGTCGAATACTTCAAAGCAGAAAGAATTTCTACAGTCAAGAGTGATTCTAATGCATATTTCCTTCAAATGAATGCTCAGGGATTCTATGAGGTTACTTTTGGAGATGGAGTTTTCGGAGTCAAACCATCTGTGAATAATGTGATTGTTCTGGAATATCTTGTTACTTCTGGAGCAGCAGCAAACGGAATCTCGAAAGTGTCATTCATTGACTTCGTGGAAGGAAATGGAAACACGATTCTCACACAATCCGCTCAAACATCAGGCGGAGCCGATCCAGAAGATATCGATTCAATTCGATTCAACGCATATCGATCTACTATGACTCAGGACAGAGCAGTTACAGAACTCGATTATGCCGATATCATCTCTTCGATCTTTCCAGTTGATGCAATTTCAGTATGGGGTGGAGAGACGAACGACCCTCCTGTCTACGGAAAGGTCTTCGTTGCAATCAAACCTGTCGATGCCGAAACAGTTCTAACAGAGACAGATAAGAATTACATCACTCAGACAATCAAGAATACGAAATCTGTTGTTACAGTCAAGCCAGAGTTCGTTGATGTTGATTATCTCTATATCGAGCCAACGACAGTGGTCTATATCGATGATACGAAAATCAATACGACAGACGGATACATCAAGACTCTGGCAATTGATAAGATCAAAGAATATTCAAAGGATCATCTTGAAAAATTCAAGAGAATTTTCAGATTCTCGAAATTTGTTTCTTCGATTGATACGATCGATCCATCTGTGATTTCAAATATCACATCAATCAAGATGTCAAAGAGATTCGTACCAAACACAGGAGTCGTCGATTCTTGGAAGATTGCATTTAACAATCCTATCTCAGCAGGAAGTTTCTATTCTACTGGATTCAGAATGCAAGGATCTGATGTTGATCTCTACATGATGGACTCTAATGGAATCATCATGGCAACATACATCGAAGATAATGTCAGGAAGATCTTCAATTCAAATATCGGAACTGTCAATTATACGACAGGACTCGTTGATATTAATTCTACGCTATTTGAATCTTTCTCTGGATCTTTTATCTCGATGTCTTGCATCCCTGCTTCTCCTGATGTTGTGTCTGTCAGAAACATGATTGCACTGATTGATAAAGAAAAGATCAATGTGTCTGTTGTTACAGAATCATTCAATACGAGCGAGCATGAATTCTCGACGACTAGATAATCGCGTAGAGGGAGAGATAAATTGGCAAGCTCATACGCAAAGATCATCAAGAGAACAGATGTAATCAATGAACAAGTTCCAGGATTTGTTTCGAATGATCATCAGACTTTCGTAAAGTTTCTGGAGGCATACTACGAGTTTCTCTCCACGAAACAATTTGTTGCGTCTGAAAGACTTCTTGATTATCTTGATGTTGATACTGTTCCTCAGGACTTTCTCAATTACTTCTGGGAAGAAATCAAAGAAATTCCTGGAACTGTCGTCGCAGATAAGAGATTGCTGGCAAAGCACATCAGAGATCTCTATGCATCAAAAGGCACAAGAAAGTCAATCGAACTTCTATTCAGAATTCTCTACAACGAAGATATCAAAATCTACGAACCGAAAGATGACGTCCTCAGAGCATCCGATGGTAAATGGGTCTCGACTCAAATCATCAGAACGAAAGTTCCTGTTGGATTTGATATTCAGTCTTTGAATGGTAGAAAGCTCTACCAATACAATCTTGCAGATAATGAAACTGCACAATTCATTGTTGCATCGGTTTCTATCGTCGAATCAGATACTCAGTATCTCTATATCGAAATCACTCCATCTTCTCTAGTAGGTGAGATTGATTCGAAGAAAAGACTCTACACTAAAGATCGGACAACATCTCTTCAGATTATTGAATCATTCGGTATTTCTGAGTATATCAAAAGAGGATCTCTATATCTTCCTGGCGATGTCTTCTATGCTGGATCTCTCCCATGCTATGTCAGATCAGTTGCGACAGGAAAGGTTGACGGAGTTCTGATTCTTGACGGCGGATCCGGATATGCAGTTGGAGACTATCTTCTATTTGACGAGGATGGAACTGGCGGAGCAGGTGTTTCTGTTGTCGTCAGCGAAGTTCAAGGAGGCGCTGTCTCCGGTGTTTTTGTTGTCTCGAATGGTAGGGGTTACGAGACTCTGCCAAAATGCATTGGAAACGGTTCTGGTGTGTTCTTGCCGTATTCTAACTCGGTCGGTCGCATTCTAGAAGTTGTTGTGAAGGATGCATCTTCACAAAACAACTCTGTGAACGTCAGTACACGCGTGATCACGTCAAACAATTTTGGTTTAACTGTCGGGGAATCCCTCTTCAAGATTGCTAGCACGATTCTGAGCGAAAACGGAATCGACATCTTGAATGAAGATGGAACTGTCATCGAATCTGAAGAAGTTGTTGCCTCTCCTCTGTTTATCGGAACTGTCGATTCTGTTGACGATGATTTCAATATCAAACTATCAGACAATTTCGGCGAATATAAGATTTTGACAGAAGATGGAAGTTCCATCGTTTCAGAATCGGATCAGATGATTCTGGATGAGCAGTCAACTGAAATTCTAGGTTCTTGCAGAGTAAGATCGTCTTTCGGATTGGAATTTTCGATCCTCTATGCAAATTCTGCATCCATCAAAGGCAAGCTTGATTCGATTTTTAGAATCCCTTCTAGATTCATCAACGAAGATGGATTCGTATCACAATCAAATAAGAGAATTCACGATTCTTTGTTCTACCAAGATTTTTCTTATGTGATTCAATCCGCACAATCATTCAAACTCTACAAGAATATTCTAAGAAAGATTGCACACCCAGCTGGTATTGCAGTTTTCGGGGAAGTGAAGCTAGATTCCTATATCAAAATCATTGAAGATAGAATCAGCAAATCATTCATTGATTTGAAAATCTTCACATATACAGTTCTTTCTCTGCAGAAGTCTGTTTCAATGGACTTCGTCTACAAGATCGAATCAAAAGGATGTATCGGTTCATCATTCGAATTCCTTGAAAAGTTCAAATTCATTCTTGGATCTGATTACACTACAGGAGTTTATGGATCTGTCTATCCTGTTGGAATTTCAGACTTTGATAGAACGACACCAATTCAGCCACCTGAGATGCTCAAAGATAGCGTCTCGATGTCGGCTTTTATGCAATTCACTCTGAATGACATTTATGATTATGATCCGACATATTTGCAGACTCGACCTCTTACACTCGATGGGAACTTCATCCTAGATGGATCTCAAACTCTTGATGGAACGAATACTCCAGAGCAAACAGTGAATGACACTCTTGGAAAGTACAAGCTCAAGAGAAATAGAAGGCTTCCGTATGCTCTTGGTGCAGAGATCAGAATTACTCCGTCTCAAGGTATCGAAGAAGAATTGATCATGTCGGACTCTGTTTCATATGTTCTGACTGCATCTCTGAGTGAAATGCTTGGTTTGACTGAGAATATTTCTAGCATTGCTGGTATTGCAATGAATGTCAACGAATCCTTCACGATGGTTGATAGTCTTTCAAGTCAATATACATTCAATTCGACTCAGACAGAATCGATGACAATTTTGGATCTTGCTTCTTTTGCATTCAGTCCGTATGTTGAAGAATCTTTCACTGTCGTTGATCAAATTTCTAGAATGGATTTGTCTGGAACTAATGAATCAGTTGGTGTGTCAGACGAAGTTGTATGGCAAGTATCAACTACGTCGTCGATTGGATCTTCTTCTGTCAACAGCGGTCCAATTTGAAGAACTATGTAATCTAAAATATCTCCCAAAGGAACTCAAAAATGATGAATGAACCTCTTTCAATGTCCGGTAAAATCAATGCGGTGCTCACTAACGAGCATGGCGATGTGATTGCCGAGCACGATGTTTCGAACCTAATCATGACAGTCGGCAAAACGTGGGCTGCAAGTAGACTGGCAGGCACAGCATCTGCTGTGATTAGTCATATGGCAATTGGATCTGGAAATACTGCACCGGCAGTTGGTCAGACCACTCTTGTCACGGAAACTGCTCGTGTTGCAATCACGTCAGGAACCGCATCTGGAAACGTTCTGACGATCGTTGCAACGTTCGGCCCTGGTGTAGGAACTGGGTCGATTAACGAATGCGGACTTTTCAATGCTGCGTCGGCCGGAACGATGGTTGCTAGATCGACAAACGTCGTCTTGACAAAAGGAGCCACCGATACTCTCGCTCTGACTTGGACTATCACTCTGAACTGATCGAAAGATAAAGATGGAAAAACGCTATTTTTCTAACAATGCGACTACGACAGTCGTGAGTGATGGAAATACCGTCATTTCTGTCACGTCGGCGTCGGCTTTTCCAACGCAATATCCTTTCTATGTCACAGCAGAAACAGCATCCCTAGCAAGAGAAATCATCAAAGTAACAGGATCTCCGTCTTCAAATAACTGGACAGTTCAAAGAGCTCAAGAAGGAACAACACAAAGAACGTTCACGCTTGGCGATAAGATTGAACTGAGATTGACGTCTGATTATCTGAATACTCTCACAGATGAAGTCAATAATACTGTTCGATTGACAGGAAGTCAAGAAATTTCTGATAGAAAAATCTTCAATTCAGGAGTTGTTGAAAATGTGAAGAACATGGGATCAGATACGAATATCAATATGCTTGATGGATCTCTTTTCTATAAGACGATTTCTGGGGCAACGACATTTACGGTTTCTAATCCTCCAGCTGCCGGGAAAGTTGGATCTTTCATTCTCGAACTCACAGACGGTGCATCTGCAAATGTAACATGGTTCTCTGGAATCAGATGGAGTAACGGTGTTGCTCCAATTCTATCTTCTGGAGTTGATATTCTTGGATTTTATACGATCGATTCCGGATCAAATTGGCGCGGTCTCGTTCTTTCTAGAGATTCTAAATGACAATTAGATCTATCATTTTCGGATCCGGTATTCAATTTGAATACCTAAGAAAAATTCAAAATCAGAATTCTGGAATCAACAGAGATTTTGGAAATGCTGTCGCTATTTCTGGAGACTCCAATTACATCGCTGCTGCTGATAAAGTGGCTGGTTCTGTTCAAGTATTCAGAAGAATTGGTCAGTATATGACCAATTATAGTCAGATTTCAAATACCGCAGATTCTTTATCAATGTCCGAAAATGGATCCTACATTGCAGTTGGAAACTCAGCTTTTAGTTCAAGCAGAGGTGTTGTCTATATCTACAATCTTCTAGGTACTTTGCTTTCAACTATCGTTCCTGGAGATATTGTGACAGGAGACAGATTTGGTGTATCGATTTCTATATCATCAAATGGAGACACACTTGCTATCGGAGCGACTGGAGCAAATTTGATCGGAGGAGATAACGATGGAGCAGTCTATGTCTATACAAGGTCTGGATCGACTTGGACTCAGCAAGCTAAGATTAGATCAGGATCTGCAGCTCAAAATTCATATTTTGGAAAAAGTGTATCACTATCTGGTGATGGAAACACCTTAGTGATCGGATCAACAGTTGATTCTGGCCAGAGCGGTTTGCTCTCAGGAGCGGTTTATGTCTATACAAGGTCTGGATCGACTTGGACTCAGCAAGCTAAGATTTTCGATTCGGCGGGGGCTGCAAATGATAGATTCGGAGATTCTGTATCAATTTCAAATGATGGAAACACGATTGCGGTAACGTCTCCGCAAGTATACATCGGAGAAGCTACAGATGGAGGATCTCCAAATAGAGGAGCGGCTTA